>ERZ1022756.317-NODE-317-length-15209-cov-26.592319_pt1 | contig 15209 bp, 10 predicted proteins | sample MGYA00520902_ERZ1022756 | MGnify/ENA primary metagenome ERZ1022756 (study PRJEB33162, sample SAMN09537601) | freshwater metagenome | isolation source: freshwater | place: Canada:Alberta | collected 2017-07 | study: EMG produced TPA metagenomics assembly of the...
CCGAGCAGCCCCGAAAGCCCCCCGGCCTGAGCGGGCAGCGTGCCGCCGGGGCCAGTGAACGCGAGGCTCAACACCGTGGCCATCAACGTCATGGCGGTCAGCAGCAGCGCGGTGGGCATCCACCAGGCTGTCGTCTCGGGCGCGTCGCCATTTTCGACATCGCGCCACAGCTTGCGCGCGGACACATACAGCAAGGGCAGCAGCAGCACGCCGGGCAGGCCGAAGATCATCAGCACGCGGTCTGCCGCCCATGCCCCGCTCCGGCCCATCCAGTTGGCGACTTCGGCAGGGTCAGCCGCGGTCGAGGGGCTGGGATCGGTCTGGGTGTAGCTGGCCAGCGCCAGCGCAAGGAACACCGCCGTGCCGAAAAGCAGCCCTGCGCCCGTCATCTGCGCGATGCGGCGCAAGCTGCGGCGCAGGCCAGCGCGCCAGTCGGCATTGGTCTGGCGACCGGGTTTGACGTGTAGGGCCGCGCGGCTGGCCATTTTAGGAGTCTCCTGTGCGGAACACATCATGAATCCTCCCGCCACTCCGGTCAAGGAAAGAGCGATGGAGCGTTCCTAACTCAACCCGTCAATTGCTGCCCAGCGGGGCCAATCCAGCGCGCGCGCGCGCGCTGCTGTCATGCCGCCGAGGGCAATCACCGGCATTTCGGCCGTTTCGGCCAGCGTCCGAAACTGGCCGATGCCAAGGCTCGCGCCGCCGGGATGCGAGCGGGTGGGGAACACGGGCGAGAGAAAGACGCCGTCCACACGCGCCGCGTTCGCGAGCGCGATTTCCTGTGCATCATGCGCCGTGGCAAGGCGCAGCAGGCCGGGCCGTTTGCCCAGCTTATCCGCCGGCCCATAAATGCCGTCTGCGCACCATTCCTGTGCCAGTTCCGCGGCGCCGGACAGGATAACGAGGTGCCCGCCCGCGCGCGCTGCCATAGCAAGTGCCTCGAACCGCTGGCGGCGCGCCTGTTCATCAAGGTGATAGTGCCGGAACACCAACGCATTGCCGCGCGGCAGCGCCGCGAGCGCGCGTTCCAGCGCGGCGTCATTGCGCGCATCGCTGATCAGCCACAGGGCGGGGAGGGGATTGGCGCGCGTCACGCGCCCGCTATAGAGCGCAGGATATGGATAATACACCCGCTACCCGCCTCGCCGAAATCCGCGACACCATTGCCCGCGTCTGCAAGCCCGCGCGGCGCGCGCCTGCCGATGTCAGCCTGATCGCGGTCAGCAAGACCCATGATGCCGCCGCGATTCAGCCGCTGATCGATGCAGGACAGCGCGTATTCGGGGAAAACCGGGTGCAGGAGGCGCAAGCCAAGTGGCCCGCCTTGCGCGAAGGCCATCCCGATATCGAACTCCACCTGATCGGCCAGTTGCAATCGAACAAGGCCGAAGAAGCTGTTGCCCTGTTCGACGTGATTCACTCGCTTGACAGGCCCAGCCTGCTGACCGCGCTGGCCAGGGCGATGGACAAGGCCGGACGGCGTGTGCCGTGTTTCGTGCAGGTGAATATCGGTGACGAGCCGCAGAAGGGCGGATGCCCGATTGCCGATCTGCCCGCGTTTCTGGCCGCGGTTCGCGCCGCGAATGTGCCGCTGGCCGGACTGATGTGCATCCCGCCTGCTGATACCGAAGCCGCGCCGTTTTTCGCAATGCTGGCCAAGCTGGCCGCCGATCACGGGCTGACCGGTCTGAGCATGGGGATGAGCGGCGATTACGAAACCGCGGTGATGCTGGGTGCAACGCATGTACGCGTCGGATCCGCCCTGTTCGGGGCGCGCGGGCAACACTAATCCACCCAATAAAAAAGGGCGCCCCGTTGCCGGAGCGCCCTTTTTTGTTTTGGCTCAGTCCCTAACTCAGAACTCGAACAGCGCTTCGATGCCGACGTTGCGGCCGCGCATCAGCGGCGAGAACGTGCCGAGGCCCGGCTGCTGCTGGAACGGACGCTGCACACCGGTCGAGTTCGGGCCGCCGAACGGAACCTGCGTGTCGCCGCCCTCCTGCACCTGATCGAGCAGGTTGCGGCCGTAGAGCGACACCGACAGGCCTTCCATCGGGGTATTCCAGGTGATGTTGGCTTCAAGGTTGCTGAGATCGTTCAGCCAGCCGAAGTTGTCATCGGTATAGGCCGCACGGTCACGGTACTGATAGTTCACGCGGGTCAGGATGGAGCTGTCCCCCAGATCCCAATCGTGAATCAAGCCCAGACCCACCACGACAGGAGGAACGCGCGGCAGGCTGAGGTCCAGATCGGCATCATTGATGCGGCCATCGCCCGAAATGTCGAACAGCACGCGGTCATAGCCGGCATCGGTGATCCCGATGTTTGCGGTGAAGGCCAGCGAATCCGACACGCGCATGCGCGCTTCGGCTTCGAAGCCCTTGATCGTGGCATCGGCCGTGTTGAGGATGTTCTGCACCACGCCCGCGCCCGGATCAGCGAGGTTCACTTCGCGCTGCATGTTGCCGACCTTGGTGACATAACCAGCCACGTTCAGCGTGAAGCTGCCATCTTGGGTCTGGAATTTCCCGCCGATTTCGTAGTTGTCGACCTGCTCTTCATCAAAGCCGAGCGCGCCGGTCGCCGCGAAGGCACGGTTGAACACCGCCACGTTGGTGATGCGGAAGTTGTAGCCGCCCGAACGGAAGCCGCGGCTCCAGTGGCCATACACCTGGCTGTCAGCAAATTCATACTGCAGGCCGAGCTTGGGCGAGACGTTGCGGAACCGCACTTGATCGGCGAAGCCGTTGGTTTCGATGCCGGGCCGGTAGGGCGCGGTGCCGGTCGGGCAGGTGCCGGTCAGGAACGAACAGGGCGCGCGCGGGGTGATGAAGGTCACACCGGCGTCCTTGGTTTCCTGGTTCCAGCGGATACCGGCGATCAGCGAGAGGCTGTCGACGAATTCCCACTGGGCATTGGCAAACAGGCCGAGCACTTCGTGGTTCTGCGCGCCGCCGCCAAAGAAGCGGGGGGGCTGCAGGTTCACCGGAAGATCGCGGCGCAGGGTGCGCACTTCGGTGTAGGCCAGATCCTGTTCGAACCAGAAGCCGCCGACGGTGAGATCGAGGCTGTCGAACGACATCGCATAGCGGATTTCGTTCGAGAACTGCTCCTGCGCGGTTTCGGTGTTGGAGTGGAACAGGAAGCGCGGGGTCGCGTCGATATCGCCATTGGTGGTGGCGTCATACTTGCGCCAGCCGAACACGTTGGTGAGCGTGCCGGGGCCGACATCGATGGTCGCGTTCAGCGATCCGGTCCAGATTTCGTTGGCGTAACCGCCCGGCTCGTCGATGGAGAAATCGAACGAGTTGCGGTCAAAGAACGCGCGGTTCTGACCCGTGGGGCCATCGCCGTCGCTTTCGAAATAGTCGAGCTTGCCGAGCAGGGTCAGGCCGCCGAGACGGGCTTCCAACGCGCCGCGCAGGATCTTGGTGTCCGCCGCGCCGTGGTTCGAACCGTCGAACAGGTTGCGGAAGTAGCCTTCGTCCTTGTTGTAGTACGCGCCGACCTTGAACAGCAGCACGTCTTCGATGATCGGGCCGCTGAGGACGCCGCTCATGGTGTAGTTCGCGCCGCCCCGGCCGCCATCGACGGGGCCATCAACGGCAGCGCGGAACTTGCCGCGGAAATCTTCGGTCGGGTTGCCGGTGTTGATGACGACGGCACCGCCGGTCACGTTACGGCCGAACAGAACGCCCTGCGGGCCGCGCAGGACTTCCACGCTGTCGAGGTCGAACAAGTCGAACACGACGCCGCCGTTGATGCCGAGGTACACGCCGTCAACGAACACGCCGACGGTGGGGTCGATCGAGGGGATCGACGAGTTGATGCCAAGCCCGCGCACGGTGAAGTTGGCGGTGCCGCGGCTGGTGCCGACCTGGTCGAGGCTGACACTCGGCGCCTGGAACGACAGGCCCGAAATGTCCCGGATCTTGAACGCTTCCAGTGTGCCGGCGTTGAACGCGGTCACGGCCAGCGGAATGTCCTGAACGTTTTCGGCATCCTTGGTTTTGGTGCCGGTGACGAGGATTTCATTGAGGCTGTCGAGCGTGCTGGTGCGTTCTTCCGCGACAGGCGCTTCAGCATCTTGTGCAAGCGCAGCGACGGGGGTGAAAGCCGCGGTGCCAGCCAGCAGCGCGATTTTGCCGAGCCGAAGGGGGCTCCGCATGGGGGATGCGGTCGTCATTTTGGTAACTCTCCCTGAGTTGGATGTGGCCGCTGTAGCAATACGTTTCGGGAATGCAACCTGTCCCGCACACGGTTCACCGCACCTTCAATCCGCAAGATATTCAGCAGTTTGAAGTCACACATTTGCCAGCTGATGCTGGCGCTGATCGCTCGCTGCTTCCAGCAGTGCTGTTTCGATTTCGGCAAGCCGTTCGGGCGCCTTGATCTTGGCGGATGTCAGGTCGGTCACGTAAAAGGTGTCCGCTGCCGCTTCGCCATAGGCGGTGATATGCGCCGAATGGACGATCAGGTTGGCCTTATACAGCGCGTGCGCCAGCCGGTTGAGCAGCGCCGGGCGATCGCGCGCTGTCACCTCGATCACGGTGAAGTGGTTGGAGGCATCATTGTCGAACCCGACCCGCGGGGCGACGTCAAACGCCTTGGCCCGTGAATGGGCGAGCGGGCGCGCGGCGAGCTTGGGTACCAATTCGACCTTGGCCAGCAGCGCGTCACGAATGCCTTTCTCGATCCGCGCCATCTGCGCTTCTTCGCGGAACGGCTGGGCGTTGTGATCCTGCACCAGAAAATTGTCGACGGCATAGCCGCTGCGCGCGGTGTGGATGCGCGCGTCGATGATGTTGGCGCCGGCAAGGTGAATGCCGCCCGCCATGCGGTAAAACAGACCGGGATGGTCGGCAGCGATGACGCTGACCCGCGTTGCGCCGCGCGTTTCATCGACTTCGCAATGGATCGAAAGCTGGTCCTTGGTCGCAACGGCGGCGTCATATTGCACCAGATTGCTGGCGATGATGTCCTCAGGCTCGGCAATCCAGTAGGCATCGCCCAGCAGCGCGCCGATGCTGTCGACCAGATGATCGGCATCCGCCAGCAGGCGCTGCACCGCGTCTTTCTTGGCTGTGACCCGCTGTTTGCGCCCATTGCCCTTGTGGCCCAGACGGAGGCGTTCCTGCGACGCGTCGTAAAGCTCGCCCAGCAACTGGCCCTTCCAGCTGTTCCACGTGCCCGGCCCCACCGCGCGGATATCGACCGCGGTGAGGATCGCAAGGTTGCGCAGACGTTCAAGGCTCTGCACTTCGCCCACGAAATCCTCGATCGTCTTGGGATCGGTGAGATCGCGTTTCTGTGCGGTGCGGCTCATGAGAAGGTGTTGCAGCACCAGCCACGCGACGAGATCGGTCTCCTTCTCGTCCAGCCCGAAGCGCGGGCATAGCTCGTGCGAAACATCCGCGCCCAGCACCGAGTGATCGCCGCCGCGCCCCTTGGCGATATCGTGCAGCAGCACAGCGACATAAAGCGCCCGGCGGGAAGCCAGCTTGGGAAATTCGCGGGTCGCCCGCGGGTGATCGGCAGCCAGCAGCCCGCGCTCGATCTGGCTCAACAGCCCGATGGCCCGGATGGTGTGTTCGTCCACCGTATAGTGGTGGTACATATCGAACTGCATCTGCGCGTTGACCCGGCCAAAATCAGGCACGAAGCGGCCAAACACGCCTGCCTCGTTCATCCAGCGCAGCACGGTTTCGGGGTCTTTGCGGCCTGAAAGCAGGTCGATGAACAACGCATTGGCCCGCTTGTCGCGGCGCAGCTTGCCATTGATCAGCTTGGCGTCCCGCCCCACCTGACGCATGGTTTCAGGGTGAATCTCCAGCCCTTCGGCCTCGGCCAGCTGGAAGACTTCGATCAGGCGCACCGGGTCTTGCCGGAACCAGTCGTCGCCCGGCGCGCGCAGCCGCCCGCCTTCGACCGAATAGCCTTTGAACATGCGAGGCCGCTGCGTCCAACCGGCAAAGAAACCGGTGCGCGGACGCTTTTTGGCCATTTCCTCGTCGAGGTGCGACAGGAACACGCCGGTCAGGCTCCCCACCCGCTTCACCTGCAGGAAGTAGTATTGCATGAACCGTTCGACCGCGCTTTTGCCGGGGCGCTCGGCGAACATCATCCGTTCGGCCACCTGCCGCTGGAGATCGAAGGTCAGTCGATCCTCGGCCCGGCCGGTGATCAGGTGCATATGGCAGCGCGCCGCCAGGAGAAAGCCTTCGGCGCGGCGGAAGCTGCGATATTCCGACGCGGTCAGCAGCCCCACATCGACCAGCTGCGCGCCGCTATCGACGCGGTGGACATACTTGCCGATCCAGTACAGCGTCTGGAGGTCGCGCAGTCCGCCTTTGCCCTCCTTGATGTTGGGTTCAACGACATAGCGGCTATCGCCCATGCGCTTGTGCCGGGCATCGCGTTCGGCGAGCTTCAGGGTGAGGAACTGCCGTTCACTGCCCTTGACGACATCGCTCCAGAAGCGTGCGCGCAGCTCTTCGTAAAGCGCCTGCTCGCCCCACACCATGCGGCTTTCCAGCAGGGCGGTGCGGATGGTCAGGTCTTCCTTCGCCATGCGGATCGTGTCCGCAACGGTGCGGCTGGAATGACCGATTTTGAGGCCCAGATCCCACAGGATATAGAGCATCGTCTCGATCACCTGCTCGCACCACGGCGCGCGCTTGTTGGGAGTGATGAAGGCGACATCGACGTCCGAATGGGGCGCCATCTCGGCCCGCCCGTAACCGCCGACCGCCAGAATCGCGAGCCGTTCGGCCTGGGTGCGGTTGGCGGCGGGATACAGGTGCGTGGTGACGTGATCGTGGATCACCCGCAGCAATTGATCCATCAGGAACGAGAACCCGGCCGTGACCTCGTGCCCGGCAGACGGCGTCAGTTCCAGCCTGCGGGCCAGCTCCACGCGTCCTTCGTCCAGCGCCATGCGCAGCGCCGCAACGATCCGGGGGCGGGCTTTTTCGCCCCCGGATTCGTGCAAGTCCGCGATTTCCTCGGCAAGAGCGCGCCGGTCCATGATCGCGCGCTGGCCGGGGATGCGCCTAGGGCTCACGGACCGGACTCACAGGCCGCCGCTCACGCAGCGACGGCTTGATCGAGGTAAAGCGCCTTGACGCTGCGCTTGTCGATCTTCTGCGTGCCGAGGCGTGGCAGAGCCTCCTCGACCAGCCAGATCTGGTGTTCCAGCGGCACCTTGAAGGGCGCAATCCGCGCGAGGAGGAATTCTCGCAACTGCGCCGGAGTGACCACGCCGTGGCCGTCCTTCATCCGGTACACGGCCGCGGGCACCTCGCCGAAGCGTTCATCGGGTAGACCGAACACCGAACATTCGCCCACATCGTCATGCGCGTAGATCGCATCTTCCACTTCGATGCAGGAGATATTCTCACCGCCGCGGATGATGATGTCCTTCTTGCGGTCGACGATGAACAGATAGTCGTCGGCATCAAGATAGCCCAAATCACCGGTGCGGAAATAACCGTCAGCGGTGAAGGCGGCCTTCGTCGCATCGTCGTTTTTCCAGTAGCCGCGGAAATTGGCGACTGACCGGATGCACACCTCGCCCACCTGACCCTGCGGCAGCGGGTTGCCCATATCGTCGAGGATCGCAAGATCGACCATCGGCTTTGACGGGCGGCCTGTGGAACCCGGCTTGGCCAAGTAGTTCTCGTTGAAATTGCCGCAGCCCACGGCATTCGTTTCGGTAAGGCCATAGCCCAATAGCGGGAAGCCGCCGGGGAAGGCTTCCTTGATGCGGGTGACGTGCTCAACCGGACGCGGGGCGCCGCCAGCAGCGAAGCTTTTGCAGGCCGACAGGTCGTATTTTTCGCGGTCCGGGTGATTGGCGATTTCGTAGCTCATCAGCGGGACGCCGACGAAGTAGCTGACCTTTTCTTCCGCCATCAGGCGAATGGCGAGGCCCGCGTCCCACTTCGGCATCAGCACCAGTTTGCGTGCGATGGCGAAGCTTTGCAGGAACAGGGGCACTTCACCGGTCACGTGAAACAGCGGCACGGCGACCAGCGCACAGGGCTGATCGGTAATGATCTCACCTTGCGATTCGATGTGCACCTTGGCCATCGCCGACTGGGCGACGTAATTCATCACGCCGTTCACGACGCCGCGATGATCCGACCATGCGCCCTTGGATTTGCCGGTCGAACCCGAAGTGTAGAGGATCGTGGCAATATCGTCCGGCCCGAGGCTGCCGAGCAGCGCGATGGCTGCGGGCGTGCCCTGCGGCACCGCCCACGTGTCGGCAAGGCCTTCGGACGGGGCGTTGCCGTGGGTGAACAGCACGATCTTGGCGGGGTGGGCGTGCCCTTCAAGGCGCGCGGCGCGGCCTTCATCGGCCAGCAGCAGCTTGGCTTCGGCCAGATCAAGGCCGTAAGCCAGTTCATCGCCCGACGAGAATCCGTTCAGCAGCGTGGCGCAGCCGCCCGCCATCAGGATGCCCATATAGGCGATCATCCAGTTGGCCGAATTGCGCGCGGCCAGCCCGATACGGTCGCCCTTCTGGATGCCGTGGGTCTGCACCAAACCTTCGGCCACGCAGGTCGCAGCGGCATAGGTCTCACCAAAGGTCAGCCGCACGTCGCCATCGACGAGGAAGGGCACATCCTTGTTCTGGTTGCAGAAATGCGCGAAATAATGAGCCAGCGTCGGCGGGGCGCCGGCAAAGGCCGGCATGGTGATCCCGTCGCGGGTAAAGGGCACGGTAGCGAACGGCTGTCCGTCAGAGGTCAGTCCGGTGATGATCGCTTCAAGCGCATTGTCCAGCTGTGTGGGCATGCGGTGGTTTCCTCTCTTGTTATTGCGGCCGTCCGGCCCCGGGTTATTGCCCGCGCGCCAGATTGCCTGTCCCATTCCGTCCAGCGGTTCCCGTGCCCCTTCCCCTGCCCCGGATGCTGTGCCAGAAGCGCCAGCGCGACCGGGGCCGTTCGGGCCCGCCGATACGGCATATCATTGTCAATAAGAGGTTCGCTTCGTGCTGTCACTACTTGCCGCAAGCATCCCTGCCGATCCTGTCTACTGGACCGACCTAGGGCTGAAACCCGGGATCGAACTGGGGTTCTTCACTCTACGATATTATTCGCTGGCGTACCTGCTGGGCGTGATCTTTGCCTATTGGCACACATCAAAGATGCTGAAAGCGCCCGGTGCGCCGATGGCGCAGCGCCATGCCGACGACCTGTTTTTCTATTGCACGCTGGGCGTGATCATCGGCGGGCGGCTGGGTTATGCGCTATTCTATACCGGCGGCGAGACCGGGATCCCCAGTGCCTTTACCGATTTCTCGGGTGACGGCTTTGTTTCGTGGAAGCTGCTGCGACTGTGGGATGGGGGCATGGCGTTCCACGGCGGCCTGGCAGGCGTGACGGCGGCGATGGCTTACGTGTCATGGCGCGACAAGTTGAACTTCATCCGTGTGGTCGATTATGTCGCGGTTGGCGTGCCGATGGGCATGCTGCTCGGGCGGCTCGCGAACTTCGTCAATGGGGAGCTGTGGGGCCGCGTCACCGATGTGCCGTGGGCGATGATCTTCCCCGCCGCCGACGATCTGCCGCGCCACCCCAGCCAGTTGTATCAGGCGGGCCTCGAAGGGCTGGCGCTGCTGGTCATCATGATGCTGCTGTTCTGGAAAACCCGCGCGCGTTATCGTCCGGGGCTGTTGGCGGGGGTGTTTACCCTTGGCATGGGGATCGCGCGCTTTGTTAACGAATTTTTCCGCCAGCCGGATCAACAACTGGCTGACTTTGCAATGCGGACCGGGTTATCGATGGGGCAATGGCTGACAATACCGCTTATCCTGACTGGATTGATTGTCGTGATTTACGCGCTGCGGACGAAGCCGCTGGCGGCGGGGACGACTGCGCCGGCCTGAAGGATGGCGCGCCCGGTGGGCCGGGCGTCTGGCGCAGCGCGCTCAGGCTGATCGATCCGCCACCGGCAGGCCAAGGTGACGACGGCGCGGCGGCGCAAGCTTCCGCGCGCGCTGCAGCCGAGGCGGCCGCTGCCGCTGCCGAACAAGCGCGGCTGGAGGCCGAAGTCCTCGCCCGTGCGAATGTCGATGTGCCGGCCACCTTGCGCCGGCTGATCCGCGAAACCGGTCCTGTCAGCCTCGCGCAGTTCATGGGCGAGAGCAACGCGCGCTATTATGCCAGCCGTGATCCCCTTGGTGAACAGGGCGATTTCATCACCGCGCCGGAAATCACGCAGGTGTTCGGCGAATTGATCGGGGTGTGGTTCGCCGATCTGTGGTCACGGATGAACCGGCGCAAGCACATCCACTACGTCGAGCTAGGGCCGGGTCGCGGCACTCTGGCCAAGGACGCCCTTGGCGCAGCGGCGCAGCACGGCATGACGCCGCAAGTCCATTTTGTCGAAACCTCTGCCACCCTGCGCGCGATCCAGCGGGAGGCTTTCCCCGATTGCATCCACCACCACGACATCTCGACCCTGCCCGACGATGCGCCGCTTCTGATCGTAGGCAACGAGTTCTTCGATGCCCTGCCGGTGCAACACCTTATTCGCTCGACCGAAGGGTGGTATCCGCGAATGGTGGGGCTGGAAGGTGATGCGTTCACCTTCGTGACGGGCAAGGAGCGAATGGATCACTTCGTGCCGCCCAGCTGGGTCACGGCCTCGCAGGGGACCTTGATCGAGACTAGCCCCGCTGCGGTCGCGATCATGGCGGAGATCGCGCGGCGGCTGAAGGAACAGGGCGGAGCGGCGCTCTTCATTGACTATGGCCAAATGGAGCTGCGTTCGGGATCGACTTTGCAGGCGCTGAAATCGCACCAAAAGGTGGATGTGTTCGCCCATCCCGGTGAGGCCGATCTCACCGCGCATGTCGATTTCGAATTGTTGAAGCAGGTGGCCGAGGATAACGGTGCGGATGTGATGGGCTTGCAATTTCAGGGCGAATGGCTGCTCCAGATGGGGATCGACACCCGCATGGACGCCCTCCGTCGCCGCGCTCCGTACCAGAAGGATAAATTCCAGCGTCAGCGTGACAGGCTGGTGAAGGAGAGCGAGATGGGCATGCTGTTCAAGGTGCTGGGCATGTGCGGCCGCCGTTGGCCGTTTGGAGCGGGGTTCGATTGATGACAACGAAAGCTTATGTGTTGGCACTGGCCGTGGGCCTTGCTGCAATGTCCCCGGCGCTGGCCGCGAACACCATAACCGGCCGCTGGGTGACAGCGGAAAAGGACGCGGTCGTGGGAATTGCCAAATGCGGCAATACGCTGTGCGGGCGGATCGAGCGGTTCCTGATCCTGCCCCCCGGCGGAAAGGATCAGCGCGACGTCAATAATTCGGATGCGACAAAGCGGAATCGCAAGCTGATCGGCACAGCAATCCTCACCGGCCTGACCGCAGACGGCGACGCATGGCGCGGAAAGGTCTATGACCCCAAAAGCGGGCGCACCTACACGTCCGAAGTGCGCCGCAAGGGGGACGGTGCGTTGGAAGTGACGGGCTGTTTCGGCCCGCTGTGCCAGACGCAGGTGTGGAAGAAAGCGTCTTGAATTTGGCACGCCCCCCGGCGTGCCGAATCCTCGCTCCAAAGCCCATCGGGCGCGTCGCTGCGAGCGGGCGGTCCAGCGCGATCTTTTATAGCCCCGCCTGTTTCGCCAACCCCTCCGCCGCCGCTTTCGGCGTCAGCTTGCCCGCATCCTCGCGGTCCACGGCGAAGTTCGCTTCGCGCATCGCTTCCACGGTGATTGCGCCGATCAACGGTTGCAGCGCGGCAACCACGCCCTTGTCCCCGGCGATGCGGGGGGACAGCATCAGCAACGCGTCATAGCTCGGCAAGGCGCCTTCGGGATCGTCCAGCACTACCAGCTTGTCTGCCGCGATCCGCCCGTCCGAGGTATAGGCGCTGATCACGTCCGCCTCGCCCGAAGCCAGCGCATTATACATGAAGGTTGGCGCGAAATTGCGGCTTTTGGCGAACCTGAGGCCATAGGCCGCCTGCACCGCGGCCCATTCCGGACGCTCGAAAAATTCGGGATCGCCGCCCACGGTCAGCTGCGAGGCGACCACTGCCAGATCGGCAAGGCTGGTCACGCCCAGTTCGCGCGCCCGGTCCTGCCGCATGGCGAAGGCATAGGCGTTTTCGAACCCGAGGCGGCCCAGCACCTTCACCTTGTTCTCGCGCGCTTCCCAATCGACGATCGTTTCGTACATCGCCTCGCGGCCGGGATTGTCTTTGCGATTGAGGTAATTGGTCCAGATCGTGCCGGTGTAATCGACCGAGATATCGACGCTGGATGCCGCGACCGCCGAATGCACCACCGCGCTCCCCAAACCGTCGCGATATTCGACCGCATAGCCTGCCGCCTCCAGCCGCGATCCGATCAGCTGGGCAAGGATGTATTGTTCGGAGAACTGCTTGGCGGCGATCACGATGCGCCGTTCGTCACTGCCCGAACCCTGCGCCCAAAGCGCGGCGAGGATGCCTGCAGCCACCACCGCGATTCCGCCGAATGTCATGGCGCGCGAACGCCGCGCCAGTCCGACCTCGATCACCCACAACAGGTTATCCGCCGCCAGCGCCAGCCCCGCGCTGGCAAGGCATCCGGCCAGCACCAGCGCCCAGTTCTGCGTTTGCAAACCCGCAAAGATCGGATCGCCAAGGCTTGGCTGGCCGATCGTCGTGGAGAGCGTCGCCGCGCCGATCGTCCACACTGATGCCGTACGAATGCCCGCCATGATGAACGGCGCGGACAGAGGCGCTTCGACCAGCACCAGCTTCTGCCACTTGGTCATGCCGACGCCGTCCGCCGCCTCAAGCACGCCTTCATCAAGGTTCGCCTGCGCGGTGACGGCATTGCGCAGGATCGGCAGCAGCGCATAGAGCGTCAGCGCCATCAGCGCGGGCAGGAACCCGAACGCCGGCAGCCCTTCGCCAAACACCGCGCGCAGCGACAGCAGCAGCGGGAAGAACAGAGCCAGCAGCGCCAGCGCGGGGATCGTTTGGACAAGGCTGGCCAGGCTCAGGGCAAGGCGGGCGACGATGGCTGAACGGCTCGCCCACACCGCCATCGGCAAAGCGATCAGCATGGCAAGCCCGATTGCGCTAGCCGACAGCACGACGTGTGCCGCCAGCTTTTCGCCGAGGCTGGGGAGGATGTCCCAGATTTCCCCCATCAGGCGTGATCTTCCATCGCCGCCAGCCGCTCGGCCTGTTCGCGCGGCACGCTGGCAAGACGCTGCGCCACCGCTCCGCCCGCGCCTGCGAGCAGCGCGTGCGGGGTCTCGTCTGCGACCAGCGCGCCCTTGTCCATCACCAGCACGCGGTCCGCCAGCAGCAGCGCCTCGGCCATGTCATGCGTCACCATCACCGTGGTCAGGCCAAGGCGTTCGTGCAGCTCGCGCACCTTGCGGCCCAACGCGTCGCGGGTGACAGGATCGAGTGCGCCGAACGGCTCGTCCATGATCAGCAATTCCGGCCCGCCGGCGAGCGCGCGTGCGACACCGACTCGCTGGCGCTGACCGCCCGAAAGTTCGTCAGGCATCCGCCGTGCAAAAGCAGGGTCCAGCTCGACCAGTTGCAGCAGTTCGGCGATACGCGCAGGCGGCAGCTTTTCGCCGGCCAGACGCGGGCCGATGGCGATGTTTTCGGCGACGGAGAAATGCGGAAATAATCCCACGCCCTGAAACACGTAACCGACGCGGCGGCGCAGGCGCGCTGGTTTCAGCGTGCTGACATCCTCGGCCCCGAACAGCACCCGGCCTTCGCTCGGCCGGACCAGCGTGTTGACGGTTTTCAGCAGCGTGGATTTGCCCGATCCCGACGCGCCAACCAGCGCGACAAAGCTGCCCGCCGCCAGATCGCAGGTGACGCCGCCCACCGCCGTGACCGGCCCGAAACGGCAGATCACCCCGTCGAAGCGGAGCAGGGGTGGTGGCATCGTCATTGGTCCGTCAATTAGCGAGGTTGGGCGCCGCGCGCCAGCGTCCCCGATTGGCCTTTGCCCGATGGCTTGCTATGCGGGTTACTGAACAATCATTACACCGGCAGGACATAAAATGCGCGCCACCCCTGATTTCGACTTCCAGCTTGGCGAAGCTGCCGAGATGATCCGCGACACCACGGCGCGCTTTGCCGATGAACAGATCGCTCCGCTGGCCGACCGCACCGACCGCGAAGACCGCTTCCCGCGCGAATTGTGGGAGCCGATGGGCGCGCTGGGCCTGCATGGCATCACGGTCGAGGAAGAGTGGGGCGGGCTGGGCCTTGGCTATCTGGAACACGTCATCGCGGTTGAGGAAGTATCGCGGGCGAGCGCCAGCGTCGGCCTCAGTTACGGCGCGCATTCCAACCTCTGCCTCAATCAGATTCGCCGCTGGGGGAATGACGAGCAGAAGGCGAAATACCTCCCCAAGCTGATCAGCGGCGAACATGTCGGCAGCCTCGCCATGTCCGAAGCGGGCGCGGGGTCGGACGTGGTCTCGATGAAGCTGAAGGCCGATGCCGTTCAGGGCGGCTTCGTCCTCAACGGCACCAAGTTCTGGATCACCAACGCGCCCGAAGCCGATACGCTGGTGGTCTATGCCAAGACCGACGGCCACGCCGGCAGCCGCGGCATCACCGCCTTCCTGATCGAGAAGGGCGACGAAGGCTTCGCCATCGGCCAGACAATCAGCAAGGTTGGCATGAAGGGCTCGCCCACCGCCGAGCTGGTCTTCACCGATTGCTTCGTGCCGGAAGACCGCATCATGGGGCCGCTCAACGGCGGCGTCGGCGTGCTGATGAGCGGGCTGGATTACGAACGCGTGGTGCTCGCCGGATTGCAGCTCGGCATCATGCAGGCGTGCCTCGACACGGTGATCCCCTACCTGCGGGAGCGCAAGCAATTCGGCAAAGCCATTGGCAGCTTCCAACTGATGCAGGCCAAGGTCGCCGACATGTATGTCGCGCTGCAATCGGCGCGCGCCTACACCTATGCGGTGGCCAAGGCGTGTGACGCCGGGCAGACGACGCGGTTTGACGCAGCGGGCGTGATTTTGCTCGCGAGCGAAAACGCCTTCAAGGTCGCCGCCGAAAGCGTACAGGCGCTGGGCGGGGCGGGTTACACCACCGACTGGCCTGTCGAACGCTATATGCGGGATGCCAAGCTGCTCGACATTGGCGCAGGGACGAATGAAATCCGCCGGATGCTGATCGGGCGCGAATTGATAGGGGCAGCGGG
>ERZ1022756.318-NODE-318-length-15204-cov-15.578124_pt1 | contig 15204 bp, 14 predicted proteins | sample MGYA00520902_ERZ1022756 | MGnify/ENA primary metagenome ERZ1022756 (study PRJEB33162, sample SAMN09537601) | freshwater metagenome | isolation source: freshwater | place: Canada:Alberta | collected 2017-07 | study: EMG produced TPA metagenomics assembly of the...
ACATCGGTCACTTCGACGACGAAATCGACATGCTTGGTATCGGTCGCATCGAAGGCGTAAAGAAGATTGAGATCAAACCACAGGTTCACGAGTGGGTGTTGCCTAATGGAAAGAGCGTACTAATCCTTTCCGAAGGTCGCTTGATGAACCTTGGAAACGCAACCGGTCACCCAAGCTTTGTAATGAGCACCTCGTTCTCCAACCAGGTTTTGGCACAGATTGAGTTATTCACCAACACATCCGCCTACCCACTAGGTGTTCACTTCATTCCTAAGTACCTGGACGAGAAGGTTGCAAGACTGCACCTTGGGCCACTGGGCGTGGAACTGACTGAACTAACCGGCGAACAGGCGCGCTATATTGGGGTACCAGCTACTGGCCCATTCAAGGTAGATCACTACCGCTACTAGGAATTGACATGAACCCTAAGATCCTTGTCATCGATGATGACAATGCGCTTAGGGAAATGGTTGGAATTGTTCTTTCGGCGGCAGGGTTTACCCCCGAGTATTGTTCGGATGGCGACCAAGCGCTAGCTAAGTTTAAGCAAAGTGAACCAGATCTGATTTTGCTTGATGTGATGCTTCCAGGTAAAGATGGAATTACAGTTTGCCGCGAAATTCGTAACATTGCCGGTACGCCGATTATTATGCTTACCGCAAAAACTGAAACCACCGACATTGTCTTAGGCCTTGAAGCTGGAGCTGATGACTACATCGTGAAACCTTTTGAACCAAGTGTTCTAACTGCCCGCATAAAGGCAAGGCTTCGACCAATTTCCAGCCTCGAAGAGGCCATATCTATCGGACCAGTAACTCTCGATGTAGCCGGGCACCAAGTGTTAAAAAATGGAAATCAAATTTCTCTTACTCCGCTTGAGTTCAATCTCTTACTTACCCTCGCTCAGAAACCAAAGCAAGTTTTTACTCGAGAGATGTTGCTTGAAAAGGTTTGGGGATACCACTACAAGGCCGACACAAGACTTGTGAATGTGCATGTGCAGAGACTGCGCTCCAAGATTGAGGATGATCCGGACAATCCAAAGATAGTCACCACGGTTCGAGGCATCGGCTACAGGGCTGGCTAGGAAAAGATGCTCAAGCTTCTAAGACGCTCGGTGCAGGCCCGAGCGGTTACCACTACGGTTGCGCTAAGTGGAGTGCTCATTACTGCCCTGGGTGGGTTTCTTTCTTTTTCAATTGGAAACGGTTTGTTCGAGGCCAGACTCGATCAGATTCTCGCCGAGTCTGAATCCGCGGTAATCGATGTGCAAAACACTTTCGCAGCTTCCAGCGTGAATGACGAGGTGGCTCTGCAGACCCTTCTGAATTCTGTTGTTCCAAAACTTGAAGCAACCGGTGTTGCAGACACTAGGCGAGTAGCACTGCTTCGTACCCCAGGCCAAGCCGGAATTCAGCTTCTTCAAAGCCCGATTTCATCGGGTCTAGATACTCAGTTGATAGGCCAAAGTTTTAGATCGGAAGTTAGAGAAAGTGCTGGTCGCGTCCTTTACCAATCAATTCAGCTCTCATTCGTCGAGGACGGAATCACTCGCGTAAGTCCTGGAATTGTAGTTGGTTCTCCAGTTGAGATTCCGCTTGCTGGAAAGTACGAGCTTTACCTGGTGTTTGATTTATCCAGCGAGCAACAGACTCTCACCTTCGTACAACAGACCTTGTTGATTGGTGGAGCTGCCCTAATCTTCATCATCGGTGGTGTTTCTTATGTTGTGACCAGTTGGCTAGTTCGCCCGGTAAAGATCGCAGCTGAGGTCTCAGAAGAAATTGCTGATGGAGCTTTGGATGTTCGACTGCTGGAAAAAGGAGAAGACGTCATTGCTGTTCTTGCTCGTTCCTTTAACAAGATGGCCGATAGCTTGCAACGGCAAATCACCAAGCTAGCCAGTGTGTCAAAGATGCAGCAGCGATTTGTTTCGGACGTTTCACATGAACTTCGCACTCCGCTAACAACAATCAAACTAGCTGGTGATTTGCTGTTTGAAGCCAGAGACACTTTGGATCCAACTCTTCGTAGATCCGCAGAACTCCTACACGGCCAAATCGTTAGGTTTGAAGTTTTGCTAAATGACCTGCTTGAAATATCTCGCTACGACGCCGGTGCGGTTAGAGCTGAACTCGAGATCCATGATTTGAATCAGGTAGTTGGAATGGCTATTGCATCAATTGACCCGCTTGCCAAAAATAGAGGAAGTCAGATAGAAGTCGTCGCTCCAAGCGTCGAGATTCTGGCTGAGTTTGACTCCCGTCGCATTGAGCGCTTGCTTAGAAATCTTTTAGCCAATGCCATTGAGCATGGCGAAGGAAAACCAATCCGAGTTGAAGTTGGCCTAAACGATCATGCGGTTGCGGTCAGTGTGACTGATAACGGAATCGGAATGACCAAAGCGCAGTTAGAGAGGGTCTTCGATAGGTTCTGGAGAGCAGATCCTGCTAGAAAGCGAACCAGTGGCGGAACAGGCCTAGGTCTGGCAATTTCACTTGAAGACACCATGCTGCACGGAGGATTGTTGGATGTCTGGGCTCGGCCCGATGCTGGAGCAAGTTTCAGGCTTACCCTTCCAAAAGTCCAGGGAACAGAAGTTTTAGAATCACCCCTTGCCTTGCCAGCTGATAAAGACCAAGGCGCACAGGCATGAAAAAGCTTCTCGGGCTCGCTCTTGTATTGGCTTTGACGGGTTGTGCGTCGCTTCCGATGGCTGGGCCGGTTCGAATCGGTCCTGACCTGGTTCCCACCACCGATGGCGATTCTTTTTATTACTCGCCTTCTTCCCCTGTGGATGGTGCCACTCAAGCTGAAATTCTTAGTGGCTTTATAGCTGCCGGTACCGGTCCCCAAAACGATTACGCAGTTGCCAGAGAATATTTAAGTGAGAGCATCAGATCAACCTGGAACCCAAACCAAGAAGTGCTTATTCAAAGAACCAGTCCAAGGGTCGAAATTTCGGATCAAGACACTGCTGAGCTACAAGTCGATGTATCAGCGGTAGTAGATGCGGACGGTAAGTATCAGGTCACTCCAATTGGCACTTCAAGAAATTTGGAGTTTAGTTTTGTACTTGAGAATTCTCAGTGGCGCTTGAGTGCTGCCCCAGATGCCACAGTCTTAATCAGACCAGTATTTGATGTTGTCTTTAGCCCTTACTCGATTTTCTTTGTTGATAGGCAAAAGCGCTATTTAGTTCCAGAACTAAGGTGGTTTCCAACTACAGCTGCAACCGGTACAAGACTTGCCAATGCATTGCTTCGCGGCGCTAGTGGTTGGCTAAAGCCAGCCGTTGTTTCGGCAATTCCAAGTGGAACAAGACTTTCAATTGACGCTGTTACAGTTGAAGACGGAGTTGCTCTAGTTGATCTCACTGCTCGCGCCCTAGTAGCTTCTCGCGCCGATCGTTCGCTGATGAAGGCGCAGCTTCAAGCGACCCTGTCCCAGCTTCCCAATGTTTCTGAAGTTGCAATCTCCATCGAAAGATCAAGACAAGAGATACAAGATACTGCCACCGATTCGCGAGTATTACCTGCCAGATCCCTTGGAGTGCTATCTGAGAATGGCCTTGAGATGATCTCAACTGCCGAGCAACCTTTTTTCCAACCAGGCCAAGACTTTTTTGAACTCAACGATGTGTCCGAAATTGCACTTTCCAGTCAATCGGGCTGGGTAGCAGCGGTGACCTCGAATGGCACAGTTAGAACTCGAGGAGAAGAACCGGGGGTGGATGTCGAACTGATAGATTCCAGAGTCTCAATGGCCGGCATAGCGTTTGATCCCCAAGAATATCTTTGGAGCATCAGTCGTGCACAAAGTGCCAACATAATCGTCACTTCTGCAGGTGGTGACCCCAGCCGCGTTTTGGCGCCTTGGCTTGGAGGCCTGTCTGTTAGAGGCTTTGCCCTTTCTCCTGAAGGATCTAAGGCAGCGCTGCTGGTTCAAAGTTCAGGCCAGATTCGGGTTCTAGTAAGCGCTGTAGTTAGAAATCCTTCAGGACTGCCTCTTGAGCTGGTGGAGCCTATTCAGGTGGCAAGTGAACAAATTAACCCCGTATCCATCAGTTGGGTAGATCAGCTAACTATTGCAACTGTGAACACTGAAGGCGGATCTGCCACTGGATTGCTTTCAACCATTGGTGGTACATCAAGATCCATACCTGCACTACCAGGAACTAAAACAATCGTTGCGGCCGGAGTAGCATCGCAGCTTTACCTCTTGACTGAGGAAGGTGAGCTCTTCTCTTATCGGGGTTCAACCTGGGCACCGCTTAGACAATCCATCCGAGCTCTTGCTGTTTTCAACTAGCCACTAGTTGGTTTTCAACAACTTCAAATAGCGACCTGTTTCTAGGTACCTTTGTCTACTCAGATATAGCTATGTCAAAAAATGGGCTTTTGGATTTTGTGTTCCCTTCTAGATGTGCAGTGTGTGAGGCAATGGGTCCAAACCTGTGTGAGGAATGTCAGACAGTTCTGATTCCCAATCCGCACAGATTCGAACGAGGCCCTGTCACAGGATTTGCTGCAACACATATTTCTCCGGAAGTTTCAAAACTTCTTATTGCATTTAAAGATCAAGGTCAGTCTGCGCTGATTCGTGAAATCTCGGATTTGATCCAGCCATTGGTTTTTGCGGCATCACAATTTCCAGGCAGCGTTTTCTTGGTGCCAGCCCCGAGCAGGGCGGAAAATTTTTCCCGCCGCGGATTTACACCGAGCGTTTTGCTTGCCCAGTCAATAGCTAAGTCGGTGGTCAACGCACGGGTTATGAACTGTCTTGTTTCGGGCTCAGATGTTAAAGATCAAGTAGGGCTTTCAAGTGTTGAAAGACAAACCAACTTGGCAGGCAGCATGAGCCTCAATCAAAAAGTTCTAGGCAAGACCTGTTTTGTGGTTGATGATATTTGCACCACTGGCGCCACAATTGTCGAATCCTGGAGGGCTCTTACGGTTGCTGGGGCCACTGTCCTAGGCGCATTGGTTGTGAGCGAGGGAAAACCAGCTGCCAGCTAGTAATTTGGCTGACTTTCGCACCGCTAGGCGGGCTATTCTGCCAGCGTCTAAGATTGAAGTAATTACTTCCCAATTGGTTTGGAGCGCATTTTGGCGTCTATTTTTGACAAGATTCTTCGTGCAGGCGAGGGCAAGGTCCTTGCCAAACTCAAGGCCCTGACCTCAGCGGTCAACGCGCTAGAACCTGAGTTCCAGCAGCTTTCCGACGAAGAACTCAAGAACGAGACCAAGACCCTCAGGGACCGATTTGCCAACGGCGAATCGCTAGATGACTTACTGCCAGAAGCCTTCGCTGCTGTTCGCGAAGCGGCCACCCGAACTATCGGACTTCGACCATTTGATGTTCAGATCATGGGTGGCGCAGCCCTTCACCTTGGCAACATCGCCGAAATGAAAACCGGTGAAGGTAAGACCCTTGTTGCAACTTTGCCTGCTTACCTAAACGCAATTGCCGGTCGTGGAGTTCACATCGTTACAACCAACGACTACCTCGCCGGATACCAGTCCGAACTTATGAGTCGTGTCTTTAGAGCACTGGGAATGACTACCGGATGTATTCTTTCCGGCCAGGAGCCAGCGGAACGTCGCCAGCAGTACCTTGCGGACATCACTTACGGAACCAACAATGAGTTTGGTTTTGACTACCTGCGCGATAACATGGCGTGGCAAAAATCTGACCTAGTTCAGCGCGGCCATTTCTTTGCCATCGTCGATGAGGTGGACTCCATTCTTATCGATGAGGCTAGAACGCCTTTGATTATTTCTGGACCTTCTTCTGGAGAGGCTAACCGCTGGTTCGACGAGTTCTCTAAGATTGCGGAGCGCTTGCAACCAGTAATCGATTACGAAGTTGACGAGAAAAAGCGCACCATCGGAATCCTAGAACCAGGTATTCAAAAAGTTGAGGACTACCTAGGAATTGAGAACCTATACGAATCCACCAACACACCATTGATTTCATTCTTGAACAACTCAATTCGGGCTAAGGCTCTTTTCAAGAAGGACAAGGACTACGTCGTTATAAAGGGCGAAGTTCTAATTGTTGATGAGCACACCGGACGAATTCTTGCTGGTCGCCGATACAACGAAGGTATTCACCAGGCCATCGAAGCCAAAGAAGGTGTCGAGGTAAAAGCTGAGAACCAAACTCTGGCCACAGTAACACTGCAGAACTTCTTCCGTCTTTATTCAAAGCTTGCCGGTATGACCGGTACCGCCGAGACTGAAGCAGCCGAATTCATGGCTACCTACAGACTCGGTGTTATTCCAATTCCAACGAACAAACCAATGATCCGCATTGACCAGCCTGACCTGATCTACAAAAACGAAGAGGTCAAGTTCAACATGGTTGTCGAGGACATCGTGGAACGTCACGCTAAGGGCCAACCAGTTCTTATTGGTACCACTAGCGTTGAAAAGAGCGAGTACCTTTCGGTTCTTCTGGCAAAGCGCGGAGTTCGCCACGAAGTTCTAAACGCCAAGAACAATGCTCGCGAAGCGGCCATCATTGCCATGGCTGGACGCTTTGGTTCCATTACCGTTGCAACGAACATGGCTGGCCGTGGTACCGACATCATGCTCGGTGGAAACGCAGAGTTCCTAACCGTGGAATCTCTGAACTCCAAGGGGCTAAGTTCAGAGGAAAATCCTGAGGAGTATGAAGCTGCATGGGCTCAGGAGTTTGAGCGCATCAAGCAAGAAGTTGCCGTAGAGGCGGAGAAGGTTCTCTCAGTAGGCGGTCTCTATGTCCTAGGTACAGAGCGCCACGAATCCAGGCGTATCGATAATCAGCTACGAGGTCGTTCTGGTCGTCAAGGTGACATTGGTGAATCAAGGTTCTACTTATCACTCACCGATGATCTAATGCGCCTTTTCAACTCCGGTGCTGCATCAGCCTTGATGAACCGCGCCAGTGTTCCAGATGACACTGCTATTGAGTCCAAAGTTGTTTCTCGTGCAATCGCAAGTGCGCAGTCCCAGGTAGAAGGTCGAAACGCTGAGATTCGTAAGAATGTTTTGAAGTATGACGATGTACTAAATCGTCAGCGTGAGGCAATTTATGGTGACCGCCGTCACATCCTAGAAGGCGACGACATCGCTGGTCGAGTTGTGAGCTTCCTCGAAGAGACAATCAAGTACCTAACCAACACCGCAATGGAGACCAAAGAGGACACCGACACAATTCTTCAGGGGCTATGGACCGAGCTAAAGGCTATCTATCCAATTTCGCTCGAGATTGAAGAAGTGCTAGCTGAGGCTGGAAGCCGAAGCAAGCTAACCGCATCTTTCCTCGCGAGCGAAATCATTAGCGATGCCAAGATCCAGTACGCGAGAAGGACTGAGTCGCTGGGAGATGAGGCCATGCGTGAGCTTGAAAGACGCGTTGTCTTGTCCGTGATTGATCGCAAGTGGAGAGACCACCTTTATGAGATGGACTATCTCAAAGAAGGAATCGGCCTTCGTGCCATGGCCCAGCGTGACCCGTTGGTTGAGTATCAGCGCGAGGGTTTCGTGATGTTCCAGCAGATGATGGGGTCAATTCGAGAAGAGGCCGTGACTTACCTTTTCAACGTTGAGGTAAAGCTCGATCAGTCACCTGTTGATCAGATTCAGCCTCAGAGCAACTTGTCTTACAGCGCCCCTGGTGCACCAGCAGAAGACGCTAAGCCTGTTATTGAGCAAGCTCCAGTTAACCGAGCTGCTGCCAGAAAACAAGAAGCTGCTAATCGCAAGGCTGCTGGAAAGAAAGAAAAGGGCAGCTCTTTCTTCAAGGATTAGAGAAAGCCAATGTTGGTGGCTCTCCAGCTACCATTTTGACTTTCAAGTCGAATAGTTACTGCCTTGGCTCTTTGTCGATTCGATAGCAGAACTACAGATTCGATAACATCCACAGCCGGTGACTGGAACCTAACCTTCACAACATCCGTTGGTTGAATAATTGGTTTACGTCCAGCTTTCAATCTTGCCAGAGCTCCCGCGGCTGCTCGGTTTCGTAGCGACTCATAGACTTGCTCACTGACAATCCTCGATAGCTGATCTACCGATCTAACCCCGGCTAGAACTTCATTGATAGCCCTTGCCATGCTGGCTAGAAAGATGTTTGGTGACTGCAGTGGAGCAGCCCTTGGAATATCCGGCCCAAACTCGAGATGCCTTTGGCTCTCATACCCTCGCGAGTGAATAGACCCGTCAATTTTTACAATTTGCCGTCGCATGATGCCCCTTCCAAATAAGAATCCCAAAGTGAGATTTATCGAGACTAGAACCTTTGGTGGGTGTTTTGTTCACCAGGGCGAAGCTGTGGAAAAGAAAACCATCGCGCTTTATGCTTGTTGGAAAATCTCAAGATGAAATCAATAACAGCAATGGAATTACAAGAAAGTTCCAGTCTTGATCTAGGTTCCAAGGTTTCCAACTGCAACCTGGTGAGGCTTCAGCTTCTGAATGGCAGCTGCAGAGAGCTTACGAACCCCAAGCTTGGAAGAGAATTCTTAGCTGGAACCTTCGAAGATGGGACCTCATTGGGGTTTTTTAGGAGAGGAATACTCAGAAGCGTTGAGTTCGCATTAGATCCCTCACTTGGTTCTGAACTCTTGCAATTGACCCGAAGAACAATTGGCGAGTTGCTCGCCAGCCAGCAATTTCCAATTGAAGCCAGGTTGGGCTTTATCGATAATGGCCAAGTAGTTCAGAGAATCAGATTGGTTGGCGTTGCCAGGGGGTTTTTGTTCACCGACTACCACCAAAACCCGGCAATACCAATTGCCTCTCTGGGAATGATTGAACTTGATTGTGCATAACTTTCAGCACGTTTGCTATTAGCTAGCCATACTTTGAGTCTTGTCTATTAGAAGGTATGAATCATGTCTTACAACAAGTCAGTACGGAAGCGCCCGATACAGCTGGTCTTATCGTTTATGGCGATTGCGGGTTCTGTGGTCGGTGCGTGGTTTGTCATTGAGAGTTCAAAGATCACCGAGGTGTACTTGGTCACCAAAAGCGATCTTGCCTCAGGAACTGCACTTGTTGAACTTGAGTTAGAAACTGTCGAGCTGGCTCTGTTTTCCTTGGGACCTTCCTACCTCAAGCCAGGTCAGCTTCCCGAAGGTTCATATTTGACCAGGGCAGTTCCTGCAGGGGAGGCAATTCCCAAAAGCTCGGTAACCACCCAACAGCTAGACGATTGGTCGAACATCGTATTGACTCCCTCGGTTGAGCTAAGTGGAGAAATAACTTCCGGAAGTAAGGTTTCGGTTTGGGCAAGCCCAGCCCTTGACTACCAGAGCTTTGGTGAGCCAACCATTGCAGCGCTTGATGCCGAAGTGGTTGCCATTCGTGAGCCCGAAGGTAGCTTCGCGCAAGCTGGCAAATCAGTAGAACTCAGAGTCCCGGTTGCTAACATCCAGGCGCTGCTTCGCGCCGTGGTAAACGGTGATGCCCTTGCTCTGATGGCGTCCGGATCAAGCCTTGGAAACTAGATGCTCGATCGCATAACGAGATCTATCACCTCGCGAGTTTCCCCAAAAAAGCCCCCTTCCTCCGTTGTAATCGCCGTCACTGGCCCCCATGGATCAACCGGAAAGACAACTGTTGCAATCAACCTTGCGTTAGAGCTAGCGGCGCTGAAGCATAGAGTTCTGCTAATTGACGGGGATATACAAGGCCCGGCGGTAGCCAACCATTTCTTATTGAGTGAGCAGCCAGCAGGTCTAGCAGCTGCCCTTCGGATTTCAAGTCAGCAGCGCTTTGATCTAGATCAGCTTCAGAGACTGAGTTTTCAACTGCAGAAGTTAACGCTTCGAATTATGCCTGGAAATCTAGATGTGCCAGGACAAGTATTTGATGAAAGTGCAATCGGAGCCCTTTTAGAAACTGCACGAAGCGGTTTCGATTACACCGTTATCGATCTTGGGTGCATCAGTGTCGGCAATGAATCCAAGCAGAATCTTCTAACGCAATGCATCACAAGCTTGGCTGATCGCACGGTTCTGGTCTGCCTTGCCGATCCGATAGGCATATTCCGTTTACTTAACCTAGAAGGAATAATCGCCAGCTTGTCCAGTCCTACGGATTTGGTAATGAATCGAGTTAGAAACTCAGTGATTGCTTCAGCGCGCAGGGAAATTGGTATAACTCTCCAACGACTTAGTGCATTAGAGCCGAAAGCTTACCTTCCTGATGATCCCTCTCACATCGATCAGGCGGTGCGAACTGGAGTACCAGCTACATCGCTTTCTCGATCTGGCAGCTTTCGACAAGCACTCACTGGCTTTGTTAGAGCTGAGATCCTGGGCCGCAATGGTCAGCTGGATTCGAGGATGGCTAAACTTGGCTAGGTGTCAACCCTTTCTGACCTAATCGCCAAACACGGCGAACCTAACAAGGCCAACATCGAGTGGCTTAACTTGCTGCTTTCGGAATGGCAATTGGCTGCTGACTTGCTTTTCGCGGATCTGGTTCTTTGGATACCTTCCAAGCAAGGTGATTTCATGGCCGTCGGTCACGCAAGACCCTCCAGCGCAGCAACCATCTTCTTTCGCGACATAACTGGTGAAACAATAAAGAAGGAATGGCTTCCACTTGCCAAGCAAGCCTTCGAATCTGGTGAAATTGCCGTCCTAAAAACCTCCGACTCAACTGCGGGACTTCCGACCAAATTGAGTGCTATTCCAGTTCGTCGAGGCTCCAACACGAGTGAACCTGGAGCCCCAATTGCTCTAATCACTCGTCATACCAACATCGCCGATAGCAGAACCCCAAACAAGCTGCAGATCAACTACGTGAATTGCGGGAATGAACTTCTTGGCATGGTCTCCGAGGGAAGCTTTCCTGACTTCTCAACACCAACTGGCCCTAGGCGCGGAGCGCCTCGAGCCAATGATGGTTTGCTGAGGCTTGATGTTGATGGAGTTGTGACATTCGCAAGTCCAAATGGCTTGTCTGCTTTCAATCGCCTTGGAATCGTAGGCGAGTTAGAAGGAAAATCTCTTGCCGAAGCAGCTACCAAAATAGTCAAGAAGCAGTCAACTGTGGATGAGTCACTTCCACTTGTCCTTACAGGGAAAGCACCGTGGAGAGCAGATCTTGAATCTACAAATCTAACTCTGTCGATTCGAGCTATTCCTTTACTCAAAAATGGGTCTCGGACTGGCGCGATAGTTCTTTGTCGAGAGATAACCGAGCTTCGCCGGCAGGAGCAAGAGCTTCTAACAAAAGACGCCACTATTCGTGAGATTCACCACCGGGTAAAAAACAACCTCCAGACCGTGGCATCAGTGATGCGGATTCAAACTAGAAGATCCGATAACCCAGAAGTCAAAGATGCACTCGAGCAAGCAATCAGACGAGTGTCAGCTATAGCCCTGGTACACAACACTCTTGCCGAAGGCTTCAGCGAGGAAGTGAACTTCGATGAGGTCTTCGCGGACAGCATGAGATTAGTTGGCGAGCTGGCTTCTGAAAACTCCAAGACTCTAAAGCTTCGAATTGATGGCAAGTTTGGAAAGATGAATAGCGATTTAGCTACCCCGCTAGCCGTTGCACTAACTGAGTTAGTAACCAATGCGGCAACTCACGGATTGGGCTCTCACGGCGGTTTGATATCAATCAATACCAAGAGAACTGCCAAGGCGCTCTCTATTGAGGTTGAAGATAACGGCGTTGGGCTTAAGAAAGACTCAATTGGTACCGGTCTTGGAACTCAGATCATAAAGACCCTGATTGAGGGGGAGCTACGCGGAAAGATCAGCTGGTTCTCGCCGAAAGAAGGTGGCACCAAGGTGGCCATCAACATACCGCTGTAAAGCCTCCATAAAGAGGCGAATAAGAATTAGCTGGCTCTGCGAGCTCTGGCGTACTTGCGCTTTAGAGACTTACGCTCGTCTTCGCTAAGACCACCCCAGACACCAGTATCCTGGTTTTCTTTGATGGCATATTCAAGGCACTGGCTGGTCACGTTGCACTCGCGGCAAACTGCTTTTGCTTGCTCGATCTGGTCAACCGCAGGTCCTGTGTTTCCAACTGGAAAGAAAAGTTCTGGGTCTTCGTTTAGGCAACGGGCCTGATTTAGCCACTGCATATCCATATGCTTTTATCCTTATTCTTGGCTCCAGGAGCCAATACGACGGGCAATACGAAACTTCACGATAAGTGGTGAAGGACGAATCTTGTGATTTACGCTTGAAGCACGACACATGTTCTACTCATATAATTCCACAGCTCCTGCCTTTTGTAAATACCCAACTTTCTAAGGACCTATGAAAGCCTTTAGCCAAGCCTCTGGTTTAGTAAAACTTGTAGTTTCACTGCTGCTAATTGAGGCCTCAATAATTGGTTTAGTTTTTTTCGCACTTTTACTTGAATTATTGGCAGGAAAAGTGCTAATCATTTACGCGCAGATTTTCCTGATTGTTTTGGCAGCCGGTGCCATCGCCTGGGTCATACATTTTTCGCGTGGAATCTTGCAAGGAAAACGTTGGGCCAGAAGTGCTGCATTTTTCTGGCAACTACTTCAAGGTGTTGTTGGAGCCGGTGCACTTGCCGAACAAAGCAACAACAGAATGATTGGAGTTTTTCTGGTTGCACTATCGGCGGTGGTTGTGATTTTGCTTTTCAACAAGCAATTTGTTGCAGATACCAACCGCGAAAACGATGGATCGTTTAGCTAAATCCCCAGTTGCTTGCGCAAGCTATCGACGTGCCCGGTAGCTTTAACGTTGTACAGGGCTAGCTCAAGCTTTCCTTTTTCATCAACCACAAAAGTTGAACGAAGAACACCTTCATAGGTTCTTCCATACATGCTCTTGGTGCCGTAAGCTGCGTATTTTTTGTGAACGGCTAGGTCTTCATCGGCAAGTAGGGCGAATTTAAGCTTGTGGGCAACCTGAAACTTTGCCATCTTGGCTTGGGTGTCAGGGGAGATACCAAGAACTTCGTAGCCTGCTTTATTCAGAGCTTTGAGGTTCGAATTGAAATCCTCAGCTTCTTTGGTGCAACCAGGAGTCAGTGCTGCCGGGAAGAAGTAGACAATTACTTTTTTGCCTTTTAGGGCAGAGAGCTTTACTTTGCCGCCGTCAAAGTTCACAAGTGTGAAATCTGGAGCCTTGTCACCGGCTTCTAGTCTTTTTAGCTCTGGCATTTACTCTCCATCAAATGTCTTGGTTCACTTGGGCTTTTCTCAAGTCTAAACCAGCACTTTGTGGAGTTTCAGCGGCCTCAAATGCGCCTCTATGCTTGAAACTATGCTCAAGCGCCTGGTGGAAATCTCTCGTCCTGTTCTTTGGATTAACACCATCGGCACCACCGTTATGGCGATGTGGCTTGGGGGAGACCTCTGGCGTTGGGATATCATCCCGTTTCTAATCTGGGTCACTTTTCCATTCAATTTGCTTATCTATGGGATCAACGACATCTTTGATCAGGAAACCGACAACATCAACGCCCGAAAGGGCGGCATGGAAGGTGCCAAGATAAGCCCTTCTGAAGTAAAGCCAATCTTTATCGGTGTAGCTCTAACTAACATCCCATTCTTGATTTACTTCGCCCTGACTGTTCCAATCGCAGCCATGGGTTGGATTCTGGCTTACTCACTTTTCTTCTACTTCTATTCATCACCGCCATTTAGATTCAAGGCTCGCCCCGTATGGGACTCAGTTTCCAACACCGATTACGCTTTCCCGCTGGTATTTATCCCGCTAGCCTTCGGCAACGAACCGCTGTGGTTTGCAGCAATCGGACTGATGGTTTGGTCGATGGCAAAGCACACCTTTGATGCTGTGCAAGATATTCCGCAGGATAGTTTTGTTGGCATTAAGACCACTGCAGTCTGGTTAGGTGTCAGAGGCTCTGGGTACTGGGTCGGTTTTTGGTGGCTACTTTCAACGGGATTGTTTGCGATGGTTAACATTCCAGTTGCAATTGTGAACTTTGCTATTGCCGGGTATCTAACGCTTGCGCTGTTTAGAAATCCAGTTCCAGAAACTGGACGCAAGCTCTATCGGTTATCTATCGCTTTCCCATACCTTGCTGGCGCAGTAGCTGGAATTCAACTCGTTTCTGCGATGGTCCTAGGTCTTTATCCGTGATCTCAAGAAACATAATTGTTTTGGGTGCCGGAATATCGGGACTTGCAACCGCTTCACTTCTTGCTAGAGCCGGACACAAAGTAAAAATCATCGAGGGTGCCAGCTGGATTGGCGGCAAATCAAAACGAATAGTCGTTGATGGTCAACGTATGGATACCGGTCCTGCACTAGTCACATTCCCAGGAGTCTGGGAAGAATTCATTTCCAGGTATGACAAGTTGGGACAGGGACCCAAAGCAAGCGAAATCGCGCCGATAACTTTCGAGCCACTTTCTGAAGTTGGGGAGTACTTCTATAAGGGGGACAAATGCCTTCTTCCGGTTGAGCCAGGCAACAAGTGGCACGAGCCCTGGGCTCGCTTCGAAGCCGTTCACGGCAAGCTCGATAAAGAAATCACAACTTTGCTAACAAACACTTCAATGAGCCCAAAGGCAGTTCCTGCCGTTAGCAAACTAGTTTCTAACTATGGTCTAAGACTTACTACCAAGAGATATCTCGATGGATTGAAATGGCTACCGGAAGGGCTCAAAGAAGTCATATCCATTCACACGTTGAACGCAGGCGTTGCACCGGAGAGCACCTTGGCTCTGTTTGCAACCATGCCAGCAGTAATGGCAACGCAAAAGGTTTTGGTTCCAGTTGGCGGAGTCAACGAGATTCCGTTGACACTTGAGAAGCTCGCACGTCATGCCGGGGTAGATATTTCTTTGAACGAGAAAGTCACCGCCATCGCAAAGAATAAAGTCACAACCATCAAGGGCGAGTACCAAGCAGACCTAGTGATCTCCAGCCTGGATGCCAAAGTTACCGACCGCTTGCTTGGCAAAACTACCAATGAATCAGGCCGCAAGATGTCCTGCTCCGGGGTGGCAATCTATGCGGTGCTAGATCAAGATCTCCCGGAGGGCACCAAGACTCACTCAGTGATCATGCCTGATGACCCAGCTGCTCTTCACAAGTCCCTCGGCAACAAGCAACTGCCCGATCAGTCCATGGTGTTTGTCAACTATTACAAGGCAGGTCACATCTACCCAAACAGTAAGTCAACTGTGGCGGTACTGATCACTGCTCCAGCCGATGGAAAGCACTACGGGATAGACAGC
>ERZ1022756.319-NODE-319-length-15189-cov-12.506542_pt1 | contig 15189 bp, 15 predicted proteins | sample MGYA00520902_ERZ1022756 | MGnify/ENA primary metagenome ERZ1022756 (study PRJEB33162, sample SAMN09537601) | freshwater metagenome | isolation source: freshwater | place: Canada:Alberta | collected 2017-07 | study: EMG produced TPA metagenomics assembly of the...
GCTATTTGCTCCGTTTGACGTTTGTGCTTTGGTTTACAGAAATCCCGAAATTGCACGGGAAACTCACACTCAGCACGGCGAGTACCTCGATGCTCTCACGGAGTCTGGGCTATGGAACCCTACCGACTACTCCTTTGGTCTAACAAGAAGAACTAGAGGGCTACCTCTCTGGTTCTCTCTTGCCACCCACGGAATTAGAAAGTACCGCGAAGCTATTGAACACAACATAGATGTCGCCCACGAGATTGCAGAACTGATTAGGTCCATGGATCACGTAGAACTAGTACGCGACCCTGAGTTATCGGTTGTCGTGTTCGAGCGAAAGGGCTGGGACATCGACCAGTACAACACCTGGTCAGACAAACTCCTTCGAGATGAGATTGGATTTGTGGTTCCTTCAAGTCACAAGGGAAAGCCCAACACTCGTTTCGCCATCGTCAATCCTCTTACCAGCGTGAAACTATTGACTCAAATCCTTGAAAGCATGAAGTAGGGAGATTTCGATGAAGCTAACAATCGCCGAGGCGCCAAAGTCACTGTCTCGAGTAAAGGAACCAACTAGGTCGCCACTTCGAGTTGGACTGGTGCAGACCAAGTGGCACCAGGACTCTACTGAACACGAAGCAGTTTTGAGAGATGGCATTTCCCAAGCCGCTAAGGCTGGAGCCAAGATTGTTTTCTTGCAGGAACTAACCCTTTCTAGGTACCCGGCAGATTCCAAGCCTGAAGGAGTTCCTTCCAAGATCGCAGAATCTCTTGAAGGCGGAAAGACGCATTTATTTGCAGCTAAAGCCGCGAAGGAGTTCGGCGTGATTATTCACGCCTCTTTATACGAACAAGCAAACCTTCCCGATGGCAGGGGCTTGAATACAGCTATCTTGGTCGACCCTTCAGGAAATATAATCGCTCGAACCCCCAAGCTTCATATTCCGGTTACCGCTGGCTACTACGAAGACAAATACTTCCAACCCGGCCCTGCCGAAAGTGATCCGTACCCGGTATACAACCTCGAGTTTGATGGCGTATCAGCAAGTTTTGGACTACCGACTTGTTGGGACGAGTGGTTTCCAGAGGTAGCAAGAAACTACTCAATCCGAGGAGCCGAGATTATTGCCTACCCCACTGCAATTGGTTCTGAACCCGATCATCCTGATTTTGACACAGAGCCCCTGTGGAGGCAGGTGATTGTCGGTCACGGAATTGCCAATGGAACATTCATGATTGTTCCAAATCGCTACGGTGACGAAGGCTCTTTGAACTTTTACGGAAGCAGTTTCATTAGTGACCCTTTCGGAAGAGTACTTGCCAGAGCTTCTAGAGACACCGATGAAGTACTGGTGGCAGACCTAGACCTTGACCAAAGACGTGACTGGTTGGATTTGTTTCCATTTCTGGCTACTCGTCGCCCTGATACATACGACAAGCTAATTAGTCCAGTTGCAAACAAACGCCTGGATTCGGGCGACGGTGAACAAGGTGGAATCGCGGGAGTTAGTCAGAAATGAAGCTAACAATGCCCGCTGAGTGGGAGAAGCACGAGCGAACCTGGATGGCCTGGCCTCCCCAAAACTACTTGCTGGGTGAAACTGATGCAGAAGCAGAAGCAGCCAGAAGATCATGGGCCAATGTTGCCAACGCCGTAGTTCGCTTTGAACCAGTTTCGGTTCTCGCAACCAGTGACCAACTAGAGATTGCAAGGGCCTATCTTCACCCGAGCATAGAGATAATCGAAGCCGAACTGGATGATGCTTGGATGAGGGATTCTGGACCTACTTTTGTAAAAGACGAATCCGGCAATCTGGTGGCCGTGAATTGGATTTTCAACGGCTGGGGCGCCCAAAGTTGGGCTACCTGGGGTAAAGATGAACTTGTCGCAGGCTTTATTGGCAAGTTGACTGGAAAGCCAACTGTTGACTCTCCATTGATTAATGAGGGTGGGGGCATCCATGTCAATGGGGCAGGAATTGTTTTGCTTACTGAAACGGTCCAGTTGGGTGAAGGCAGAAACTCCACCTGGAGTAAACAAGAAGTAGAAGATGAAATCCACGACAGGCTTGGAACGAATAAAGCAATCTGGGTCAAGCGAGGGCTAACCAGGGACTATGACGGGTATGGAACTCGCGGACACATCGACATCGTGGCTTGTTTTGCCAGCGAGAATGTCATTTTGTATCACGACCAGCAGGACCCAACTCACCCTGATTACGAGGTTTCCCGCGAAGTTAAGGCAACTCTCGAATCCGCGGGAGACTTCGAGGTTATCGGCGTACCTGCCCCAACGATCTTGCGCGACGAAGAGGACTTCGTAGATTACAGCTATATCAATCACTACATAGTCAACGGGGCAGTGATCTTGTGTGCGTTCAATGACCCAAACGATGCCGTTGCCAAAGGAATTCTGGAGAGTGTTTATCCGGGTAGAGAAATTGTCCTGGTTGACGCCACAGAGATCTTTGCCCGTGGTGGCGGCATTCACTGCATCACCCAGCAACAACCAGCCTAGGTACTTCAATCGCTGATTAGCGGAGTAGTCTGACCTTAACGAGGAATCAACTACGAACGGGAATCAGTTTATGAAAATCCAAGGAAAAACCTTTGTTGTAACCGGTGGCGGCAATGGAATTGGCCGCGAGGTTGTCCTCCAGCTTCTAGCAGGAGGAGCCCGGGTTGCCGCCTTGGATTTATCTCAAGAAGGTCTCGACGAGACATCCGCTATCGCTAAGTCAGACAGGCTTTCAATTCATCAAGTCAACATCGCTGACCTTTCTCAAATTACATCTTCCAAGGTGGCAATCAATGCTGCCCACGGAATGGTGGATGGAATCATTAACGTCGCGGGAATCATCCAACCTTTTGTTCGAGTAAATGATCTGACGTTTGAACAAATCAAAAAGGTTATGGACGTGAACTTCTATGGCCTGCTTAATGTGACCAAGACTTACCTGCCGGAGCTAATCTTGCGCCCAGAGGCTCACATCGCAAATGTTTGCTCTATGGGTGGCTTTGTACCGGTACCAGGTCAAAGTATCTACGGAGCTTCAAAGGCAGCGGTAAAGCTTCTGACCGAAGGGCTGCACTCCGAGCTTCAGGGGACTGGAGTTGGCGTAACCACGATTTTCCCTGGAGCCATTGGTACCAACATCGCTTTGAACTCTGGAATCATGACACAGCAGCAGATGAATGAGATGGCCTCTAAAGCAGGGCCTGCCAGAAAGACCACCTCCGTCCAAGTTGCAGGTAAAGCCATCATCGATGGCATTGAGAAAAAGAAGTTCCATGTACTGATCGGCCAAGACGCTAAGACCATGTACTTCCTATCTCGACTCATGCCAGAGGCAGCTGCCAACCTCATTTACAAAAACATGAAGGATCTACTCCGGTAGTTCTCGGCATTAGACTCTTTCGAGATTGCTTTTGTATCCAGGAAACTAGGCGGTTTAGAGGTTATGTATAACTACTTACTATCAACCCTTCGACTAGCTATTGGCATTGGTCTTATCGGAAGCGTGATCTGGCAGGTTACTGACCGGATTGCAAATGGCATCTTCAGGCCCTTCGAGTACTTTGCTTACTTCTCTATTGTGACGGCAATTCTTGCTGGGCTATTCCTGGTGACCACCGGCTTTGGCCTCCTGCTGAAAATTGAAGACACTAAATGGGTTGAAATTGCGCGCCTTAGTTTTGCAGTGGCATTGATTGTTGTGGGGGTGGTTTACCACGCACTTTTAGCGGATGTGGCAAATGACGTTCGCGATGGTGACTACAACTGGCCCGTTCTTCCGAATGAGATTATCCATACATACGCGCCGATCTTGGCTGCAATTGAGTATTTGATTTCCGTAAAGGCTTTCCGCATTCGACTTCGGGCTTTTTTGTGGGTGGCTGTATTCCCACTCACCTGGTTGGTCTTGTCGATTATTCGAGGCAGCGCAACTAACTGGTGGCCGTACTGGTTTATCAACCCAAACGGCGAAGCTGGCCTTGGCGGAATGCTCACTTACATAGCTGCAATAACCCTTTTCTTCCTAACCCTAGGAATAGCAGTGCTGGGGCTAAAGAAACTGCTTCAAGCGCTAATTCTCCGCTAAGCCTCCTTAGGGCATAGGTCCTACAGCGGTGCTACTGTATTGGGATGCGCGCATCAAAGTGGATTGCTATTTCAGCTGGAGTTCTAGTTCTGACCATTACTGGCGGAGCCTTGGCTGCCGGAAACTACGTTTACACATCAGGGACAGTAGTGCCATGCGCGATTAACGAAGACGACTTAGCTAACACCCCAGAAGCTTTCTATACCCCGGCAAAAGGCAACGGCCCCTTTCCTGGTGAAGGTTGGGATAAGTGGGCAGGTTATGACCTAAGTCAATGGTGGATGACTGACGTTAGCTACCAAGCAGTTGAGATTCCAGTCAGCGATCAAGTAACGCTTTCTGCCTGGTGGATTGCACCAATCGAATCCAATGGTAAGTCAGTAATAGTAACTCATGGCATTGGAACCTCTAGGCGCGATTTCAACGCGCTGCTTCCATCGGCGATGCTTGTCAAAAACGGTTTCCATGTTCTTCTTGTTGACTCTCGCGACACTGGCGAATCCACATGCACGGACGGAAGGCACTCAGCCGGGCAAGAGGAGTCCACCGACTTTGCGGCAGTTGCAGACTGGCTGATTTCTAACAAGGGCATTGAGGCATCATCGCTTGGCATGTTTGGTGTTTCAGGTGGCGCCATCGCGACCTCATTGCTGCCCGCGAAGACACAGAACGTATCCGCCTTTGCCATGGAAGGCACGATTTTTGATTTCAATGCCGCTGCAACCCGTGAAGTTGAATTCCAAGGCTTCCCTGGATTCCTGTGGCAATTAGCCTTGGTTTCCGCTCAACTCTTCCACGGAGTAAACCTAACCGAGACCTCCGCCATGGAGGGCATAGAAGCGGCCGGAGAAAGGCCAATGATGATTCTGCATGGAGACATAGATCAACGTCTGGACTACCAGTCATCGGTAGATTTCTACAACTACGCCAGAAGTGTCGGAGCAAACATAACTCTCGAAACTTTCAAAGGTGCTGACCACACGGAAGGAATGCTCACCGAGACAGATCGATATGCTGCCTTGTTAGCAGATTTCTTCGATAAGTCACTTAGCAAGTAGTGACTCCTTGAAGATGCTAAAGAACATCGCGCGCTATCTTCTTGGAGCCGCTCTTATCTATGCAGGAATTGGCCACTTCACTTTTTCTAGACTTACTTTCCAGGCGCAAGTGCCGCCCTGGCTTCCCCTGGACCCTGATTTTGTCGTCTTGGCCTCTGGTGCGGTGGAAATTGCGCTTGGCTTGGGGCTTATCTTTATATCCCGATATCGACAGCAAATCGGTTGGCTAACCGCTGCATTCTTTCTTGCAATCTTTCCAGGTAACATCTCCCAGTATCTGACTCAAACTGATGCATTTGGACTAAACACCGATGAGGCTAGGGCAATTAGGCTACTGTTCCAGCCGCTATTGATTATTTGGGCATTATGGGCAACTGAAGCTTGGAAAAGAACCAAGCAAAAACCGATTAGGTGAACTTAGCCTAGATGGTGCTGGCGTCAATAACGAAGCGGTATCTAACATCAGAGCCAACAACACGGTCATAAGCCGAATCCACTGTCTTCGCGTCTGAGACATCCAGTAGTTCGATTGTTGAGGCAATGTTTTTCTCTCCACAAAAATCAAGCATCTTTTGAGTCAGGGCGATTCCTCCGGTGTTAGATCCACCGATGCTCTTTAGGCCAGTGACCAAAGAAAAGGGGTCAAAAGACTGTGGCTCCCCCGCAAGGCCCACGTAGACAAGTGATCCGCCAACCCGGAGCATTCCGAGCAGGGCGTCATTGTCAGTAGAAGAGCTGGTGGTGTTAAGAATCATGTCAAAGAAATTCTTGTGGGTTTCAACGGCGTCAAGTGTCAAAAGGTAATCCTTTGCACCAAACTCTTTAGCATCTGCCGTTTTAGCCTTACTTCTTCCAAGTACGTAGACTTCTGCGCCCATAGCGACGGCAAATTTCACTGCCATGTGCCCCAAGCCACCGAGCCCCAGGATTGCAACTTTCTTGCCGGGCCCCACATTCCAGTGGTGAAGTGGTGAGTAAACTGTGACGCCTGCACAAAGTAGTGGAGCAGCCTGAGACATATCCAGACTTTCCGGAATCCTGAGCACGTAGTTTTGATCAACTACTACCTCCGAGGCATAGCCTCCGTAGGTCGGTTCTCCGTCATAGTGACGCCCATTGTAAGTCTGGACGTTTCCCTTAAGGCAATAATTCTGATTTCCTTCGAGGCAGTATTCGCACTCCCTGCAGGAGTCCACGAAGGTTCCAACACCAACTCGGTCACCAATTCTAAAGTTTGAAACATTTGAACCCAGCCCAATTACTTCCCCAGTGATCTCGTGACCTGGAACCATTGGGAAGATTCCTTCAAACCATTCGTTTCTGGCCTGATGAATATCTGAGTGACAGATACCGGAGTACAAAATCTTTATATGAACACCGTCAGTTCCAACTGGACGAAGTGGCATCTCCGCCTTCTCGAATCTTGAAGTTGGGCTTGCAACTAGCAATGCGCGGGTGTTTGACATTTTTCTCCTTGAGGTGATGCTCTTGAACTGCGGGCGGCTAAGGGATGCGGGTGGCCAGAATCTTATCGATACGGCGACCGTCCATGTCAACCACCTCGAGCTTCCAGCCCTCAATTACAACACTGTCTCCAGCAACTGGCATCTTCCCAAGCAGCAACAGGATGAGTCCACTTACTGTGTGATAGCGACCCTTGTCTTGCTCTGGGACATCTTCAATAACCAGGCAGTCCTTGAGTTCATGGATAGAAGTGTCACCTTCGAATAGCCAAGAGCCATCGTCACGCTGGACTGGGTCGGTGGCCTCTTCGCCTTCGGTCACGATCTCACCAATGAGGGTGTCGAATATATCCTGGATGGTGACGAGGCCTTCCAGGCTTCCGTACTCATCAACCACAAATGCAATATGTGTGCGGGATAGCTTGAACTGATCAAGTAGGTCCATACCGGTAAGGGTTTCTGGAACATATAACGGGGCCTCAAGATTCTCTTGAAGGCTGAGCTTTTCTCCACGGGCGACAGTAGAAAGGGCTGTTTTTGCACTCAACACTCCGATGATTGAATCAAGGTCCCCGTCACAAACAGGAATACGAGATCTCACCGACTGTGCAATCTGATCAAAGCTTTCGGCTTCTGGTGCATTGATGTCCACGTAAATGATCTCCGAACGAGGAACCATTAAAGAGCCGAGTTTTCTATCATCCAAACGGAAAACGTTTTTTACTAGCTCGCGCTCCTGGTCTTCGATCAGGCCAGCAACAGAACCTTCGTCAAGGATTGCCTCAATCTCGTCTTCAGTAACTGTGGCTTCTTTGTGCTTTCCAACTCCAAACAGTCTCAGCAAGGTGTTTGTGGTGAAGCTCAGAATGACAACGAATGGCCTAGTTGCTAAGGAAAGAATCAGCATCGGACGTGCCATGACAGAAGCTATAGCTTCCGGATTGGACTGGCCAATACGTTTTGGAACCAGTTCCCCAACTGTTATCGCAACAAATGTCACGATCAGCACTACAGACACAGTTGCAGTGATGTCGGCAATCCCATCCGGGACCCCTGAGCTCTGGAGCCAAATGGCAAGTGGTTTAGCAAAAATGGATTCTCCAACGATTCCACTTAGTAGACCTATAGAAGTGATTCCGATCTGGATGGTGGAAAGAAACTGAGTTGGGTCTTCGCTGATCCGTAAAGCGGCGGCGGCAGATTTCTTACCTTTTGCGGACATGGCCGAAAGCTTCGATCGCTTAGAGGTAAGAAGAGCAACCTCTGACATGGCCAGAACACCATTAACGAGAATTAGAGAAAACAGCAGGATTATTTCCAAAGACCTGTTTAACTCACCCCAATGGCTATGCGAACGTTGAAAGACAATAATCGCAGAAATCTCGCCCACGAATGACAATTTTGAGAAATTCCCGATGTTATGGGCATTTATATGGCATTTTGGGGCATCTAGAACGCATCTGGGCGAAAAATGAAGTTTCGAATGGGCTAGCTGGGATTACTTAATGTTCCGGCTTCCACTAGATCGACGCTCATTGGCTACAAAGTGAAACCTTGCTAGGGGTTTCTATCGCCAGTGACGCACCTGGACTATTGACCCATCGGGCAAGACAATTTCATCTGCGTAGATTTCAAGATAGGAACTGTCGTCTACAAGTCCTCGTACCGATACCACTTGCCCCTGTTCTACCGTGAAGAAGGTTCGACCTGTGTATACCTGAACTGACCCGGTGGAGTCAGTGATGATGAATTCATCCTCTTCGCTAGCTCTTGTGACAGTACCTTCCACGGTGACCATAGTGTTCCTCACTAGGTCTCTCACCATTGTTACTCCATCAACTACCGTCCCAGCACCGAGTGAGGATTCCGCAGCAGATTCATTAGCGGCTGAAGAGTTTCTGGTCTGCTTCGGTGACTGCGGTTTCTGTGATACTGGCCCGGAAGTCGCTGCTTCAGAAGTCTCACCCTGAGGATCGGCAGCTTCTGGAGTGTTTTCCACTATTGGAATTTGATTTGCTACAGGAGCAACTGCCTGAGGTTGAATCAGAGAGGTAAAGCCAATTGCTGCCAAAACGGAAAGAACTCCTGCACCAAAAACTGCCGAATACTTAGCTACTTCTTTCTTTTCCACAACACTCCCCTAAAGGTAACTTCCTGCGCGGTCTCTCCGCAGGAATATTGTTTCAAGTGTGTTTGCTAAAGTAAGGCGATTTAAGGCAATTATCAGTTTTCTAATAGCATTCGCTCAGGCATTATTTAGCCTATGAATTAACGGCGGTTATAGAGCTGGAAGCTACTTCGACTTAGCGGAGGGCTTTGCCTTCAAGTCATCTTTGCGAGTAGCCAGTGCAAACAGGGCCAGGCCAGCAACCAATGCGCCAGCTCCAAGTCCATACGAGACGACATCGGCGGCACGGTTTGTGTCAACAAAAACTCCAACGAAGACCACGGCGATGATGGCAACTACTACCCCAATAAGCTTTGACTTTAGGTCATCCAAGTCTCGAACCTGCAGCCAGGCTGGAACTTCTAGCCTGGTGTCCACGAACAATTCATAAAGTCCATAGCCAATTACCAGTAGAACTGTTCCAAGCAAAATGGCATCTACAGCGGTAAGGACATCGACAATTGTGTCCTTCAGGTATGCATCATTGAGAACGGCATCAACGATCACAATCATGATCGAAATTGAACCCTGCGCCATCAGCAACAAGGCTCCAATGATGGAAGCGATTGAGGGAATCAGTACCGCATAGCGGGTTAGGCCTAGTATTTTGCGCATGGCCCCATGCTACTAGCTGGCCCTTCCGAATCAGAAGGTATAGAAAGCCAACATTATTGCTATTGCGAACATGACCGCAGCTATAAGTAGGTCAAGAACTTTCCAAAAAATAGGCTTCGACATAAACCTTGAGGCAGCTTTGGCCCCAAACCCAATAGAGCTAAACCAGAGAATACTGGCCACAGCTCCACCGAGGGCAAACCACCACTTATCAGCTCCGAACTGGTTGCCGATCGAGCCAAGAAGAATAACCGTGTCTAGATAAACGTGTGGGTTCAAGAAGGTAAATCCAAGAATTGAGAGCACGACGGTCTTGGCACTGGCACTTTGAACCCCTGAGGCATCAAGCGACTGATCCTTGAATGCGGACATCAAAGATCGGATTCCGAACCATGACAAGTAGGCAACCCCGAACCACCTAATGATTTCAAGCAACCAAGGTAATCCAGCAATCAAGGCTCCGAGCCCCGCTACCCCGAGGAAGATAAGAAAGGCGTCCGAGACTCCGCAGATCAGAACCACAAGAAGCACGTGCTTCTTGGTAAGTCCTTGACGAATTACGAATGCATTCTGAGCGCCTATAGCGATTATGAGTGACAGCCCTGTAAGCAGGCCTGGCAGAAATGCAAACATCCTCAGAGTCTAGAACTATCCGCAGCTGGTGGACTTACAATCAACCTGATCGTCTCGATCTAGGCGATATCTAGCCCGCTACCGACAATCTTCACTGGAATGGGGTCAGTTAACTCCCCTACAAAGTTTCCATTTTCTTCGTTGCGGAAACCAATCATGTGCCAGGAACCCTCGTGCTTGACTATCCTCGCTGCATATATGCTCGGGTGGCTAAAGCGAATAGCTTTTGAAACATCAAAGGGGCCAAGCACAGTTTCGCCTACAACCGAAAACATTCCGCCAGTTCCAAACTTGCTTTTGGAAGCTTCAGAAAGCTCTTGTTCTCCGCAGCACCACAGCAGCACGGCTTTTCCTTCTACTTCTTCGACTTGGAAAACTTCCATCTGGCCAAAGCCGGTGGCTCCTTGAATCAGGGCCGGCTGAACTTGCCAGTTCAGCATGTCTTCACTTACGGCGTGACCCAGTGTGCCCCTGTCCTTGAGATTGAGATTTGAATCTTTCGATCGTGCAGTGATTAGCATGTGCCACTTACCGTCAGTATGTTTGAAAACCCAAGGATCCCTGAAAGATTCATCAAAAGCTTTACCCGGGTCTAAGGGGGCGTAATGAGCTGGATCTGCTGACACCAAAGCCTCTGATGATACTTTCTCCCAAGTTATCAGGTCACTTGATTTAGCTGCCCCAATTGTTTGCACATACATGCAGTTATCAAGCGCCGTGCCGGTGTAGTACATCCACCACATGCCATCGTCACCGCGTACAACACTGCCAGTCCAATTTGTGCATGAATCAAAAGCAGGAGGGTCTGATGGAGCAATTGCGTCTTGAACCACGGTCCAGTTAGTAAGGTCCTTTGATATTGCGTGACCAATATAAGGTCTTCGATGTCTGCGATTTGGATCCCCTAAGGCCCTTGAAGCCCTCAGGTAAAACGCGTGATGGTTCTCGCCGTCAAACACGAACCAGGAATCCCATACCCAACTTTCAGGAAGCCGAAGCACCGCTGCTAACCCTTTACCGCACCAGCAGTGACTCCACTGACTATGTATCTCTGCAGGCTCAAGAACAGCAGAACGACAGGTATAGAGGCCAAAACGGACCCAGCGGCAAATGCTCCCCAGTTAGTGCTGAACTGGCTTGATATAAAGGACTGAAGTCCCACGGCAACAGTTCGAGTTTGAACGTCCTGCAGAAACACACTGGCAAGAATGAATTCATTGAAAGTTTGAATGAACGTCAGAAGCGCGACAACAATCAGAATTGGAGTAGTAAGTGGCAAGAATATCTGCCAAAAAACCTGAGACGGTGATGCGCCGTCAATTCTTGCGGCCTCGTCGAGCTCCAAAGGAATCGAGTCCAAAAATCCCTTAAGGAGCCATGCATTGGCACCCATAGACCCACCAAGGTAAACCAATAGCAAACCACCGGCTGTTCCTAGACCAATTTCAGGGAAAACCCTATAGATCCTCTCCATTAGAACGTAAATGGCAGCTAGCGCAAGTGAGTTTGGAAAGACTTGAATCAGCAGCAGCGCCTGAAGGGACTGTTTGCGCCCCTTATATCGCAAACGAGAAAATGCGAAAGCAGCAAAGACTCCGATGGCCACTGACAGCACTGAATTAGCAATTGCCAATGTGAAGGAGTTGGCCATCCAAGTCAAAAATGGCACCGTATCGTCGTTGAAAAGTCGCTCGTAGTTGATCCAAGTAATTTCGGAAGGGACGAAAGATTGGGTAATGGCTCCAGAGCTACTAAGGGAGCTAGAAATCACAACGTAGATGGGAAACAGGGTGAATGCAATCATTAGCCACACAAAGAGGTGTCTTGGGGCTTCAGAGGCGGTTCTCTTGTCTGTGCGCCTCAACTTTAACTTAGGTGAAATCGAAGTCATCTCTGCTCCTCCAAAGTTTTGGACTGTCTTAGGCTCCACAGCGACAGGGCGCCGACAATCAGGAAGATAATCACGCTGATTGCGCTAGCTAAACCAAAGTCCTGCTCTGCACCTGAAAAAGCCGTTTTGTAAGCGTAGGTAATCAAGATGTCCGTGGCCCCCGCGGACTCACCTTCAATGCTGTTCGTCGGACCACCTCTTGTAAGCAGATAAACAAGATTGAAATTATTGAAATTGAAAGCGAGCGAGGCTATCAACAAAGGTGCGAGAATTTCAAGAACTAGCGGAAGCTTGATTCGCCAGAAAATCTGGGACGAGCTGGCGCCGTCAATAACTGCTGCCTCTTCCAGTTCCCCAGGAAGAGCTTGAAGCGCACCTGTTGTTACAAGGTAGAAGTATGGGAAACCGAGCCATAGATTCACCAACAATAAGGCACCGCGGGCTAGCCAAGGATCGTTTAGCCAGTCGATTTCGCTTCCCAATAAAGCATTGAAAACACCAATTTCTCGGTTGAACATACCAGCCCATATCAGAGTCGACATAAAGCTTGGAATGGCGTAAGGAAGAATCATGATCGCCCGATAAAGATTTCTAGCTCGAATCTTTTTATCGAGCACTACAGCTACCAGGAACCCAAGTCCAAACATTGTGATCATCGTCAAAATTGAGAACACGATTGTCCAGATGAAGACGGACAAAAAGGGTCCGTTCAGCCTAGGGTCTGTAAACAAAGACAGGTAGTTCTGCCCGCTGTTTTGGGCTCGCCAGCCAGGAAAGAGTTTTTCTTCGGGGTCATCTGGATTTACAAAATTTCCTACACCGTTATCAATCCATACGAATCCGGTGGAAACGTCAACGAGTGTGTTTGTGGCGGGATCGTATCTGTAAGTTTCAATCATTTCAGCTGCGAAGTCGAAACCCTGCGAGGCAATGAACACGTCGTTTCCAACTGGAATTTTTATTTCGCTCAAAATCTGCTCAGCATTGGGGTCATTTGCTAGGTCTATTGGCAGGAATCCATCAGCACTTTGGGCGTAACCAAGTGGCCCAATCTCATACTCGCCTTCAGTTAGGACTCGGAGTTGATCCTGGAAACCAAGTGAGACTGTGAAATCTAGCTGGTTTGTAAGCAGGGCAGCCAGATTACCTTCATACCGGCCAACGACCATGTCGTAGGTGATGCCTGATTCAGCTGGGATAAGCCCAACAGCATTGAGCTGGGTAACAGCTTCTTCTTTGGAAATGAGATTTCCGGTTTTGAAAACCTGAGTGGACATAAATCCGGTGTATCCGATAGGTACCACTAAGAAAATGACAAGAAATACAGTGCCTGGATAAAAGAACTTAGCTGCGACAGGTCGCTTTGAAAGGTAAATGTAATTGCCAAAAATGATTACAACAATCAGAACGACACCGATCAACCACTCACCGCCTAAGAAGGCGAAGAATGCCATAAATCCAAGAACGGATGAAAAGATTCCAAGAAGCAGAATCTTGGCAATTAGCCCGGCGTTTCTCATGCCCAAAGATTTCACAGTTGACCCCTCAAATTAATCAAAGCTTTATCAGACTAGTGGACAGGGCCGAGGCTAAAAAGCCCCGGCCCTGCACACATAACTTGAACTGCTACTAGTTCTTGGCTCCAGCTATAAAGTTCTTTCTTAGAACTGCAGCTGCCTTGTCCCAGACAGTCTTCGGGTTTTGCCCCCTGATCAGAACCTTGTTCCATGCATCCTGCAGTACCTCGAAGTAGTTAGCTCCACCTGTCTTGTTGTCGTACAGGTTGTTGTACTGCGGTACAGCGGTCTTCGCCATGGACTGAGCAAAGGCCTTTAGGATCTTGCTCTGGTTAGCAGCAACCTTGGAGTTCGGGCTTGGACGCTGAACTGTTGCAGCGTACAGAGTCGATCCTGCTGGGGTTGCCATGAAGTTCATGAACGCCTTAGCTGCAGACTCCTTTTTGTTAGTCTTTGCGAATGAAGTGATGTAAGCACCACCCCAACCGGCTACAGTCTTAGAGTTTCCGACTCCGCTAACAGTTGGGAACGGCTGAATGGTGTACTTGATCTTTGCAGCATCGGTAGCTGGAATTCTCCAAGAACCAGTCACAACTGCCATAGCCTTACCAGCTAGCCAGTCAACTGAACATGTTTCCCACATGTCAACCTTTAGTAGGCCGTTGCTCTTGCCGTCAGCGCCTAGAGCGTACTTCTTCAGGTTAGAGATGAAGGTCGGGTTGTTTACTCCGACATCTCTAGGGTTTGGAACACCAGCTGCGTTAACGCCAACCGAGTAACCACCCATAGCGCTGATGAAGGACAAGGAGTTCCAAGAACCGTCTGAGGTGCAGGCACCGTAGTTAGCCTTCTTTGCCTTCTTGGCTGCTGCAAACCTGGTTGAGAATTCGGCTAGAGACTTTGGAGCCTTGCCGAACTTGGTGTTCCAGATCATCGATACTGAGTCGATGTCTAGAGGAAGACCATACTGGCGTCCCTTGTACTGTCCATACTGAACAGCAGCCAAAGGAAGGTTTGCTGCAGACGCTCTTGACAAAACGAAAGGCAGAGCCTTTCCGTTCTTTGCAGCAGTTACAGATTCACCAACTGGGCCAAAAAGAATGTCTGGGCCGTTTGCCGCAGTTGCTGCCTGGAATGCTGCGTCTAGAGTTGTCTTGCTGGTGTAGGTGACGATTTCTACTGTCTTTCCACCATAGACTTTTCCATCAAGCACTGGCTTTAGCTGCTTGCCTCTTTCGTCATCTGCCCAAATGATGAGTTTGTCAGACGCGGTCGCTGGAGCAGCAACGATGCCGCTCAGCATTAGTGATGTTGCAGCTAGCACTGCTGCTGCAACTAGATTTCTTTTACGCAAGGATTGCCCCTTAATGTAGTAGTTCAAATAGCGGGTGAATACCCGATGAACAGAGTCAACTACAAGTTGTTCATCAGATTAAGGCCCGTTACCTAACTGTTATATATCCCTGGACTAGTGCCTGAACCTTCAAGTCGCAAGTTCGAAAAACGCCCCAAAACTGGCCCCTGACGGCTCTTTTGGCTTAGCCCCTCAGGAAACTGCCCCAGCGATTTTTAGAACTGGAGCTTGCTAGATTTCATAGTTTCAGGTACCTGATCTGCAGCTAGATCAAGCGCCCTCGGCAGGAATCGAACCTGCGACCAAGAGATTAGAAGGCTCTTGCTCTATCCACTGAGCTACGAGGGCAGGACTACAGTTTATCGGCTAGGGCTTACTTCTCGTTTTCAGTCCTAGAGAGCCT
>ERZ1022756.320-NODE-320-length-15181-cov-10.806757_pt1 | contig 15181 bp, 12 predicted proteins | sample MGYA00520902_ERZ1022756 | MGnify/ENA primary metagenome ERZ1022756 (study PRJEB33162, sample SAMN09537601) | freshwater metagenome | isolation source: freshwater | place: Canada:Alberta | collected 2017-07 | study: EMG produced TPA metagenomics assembly of the...
TATCGTCGATCAGCATAGCGGGGGTGGGGATGGCATCGCCCAGCGTGCGGACAGTGACGTGGAGGCCGCGCTCGTCGATGGTCAGCGCATTGCAGCTCGGCGGGGTGGACCGGATGCGCTCGGACAATGTGCCTGCGCCGATCATGCGAATGGGGCCGTTGGGGGTCTGTTGCACCAGATCGAACGGGTCATGGACATGGCCGGACAAGACGGCGGTCACCCCGGCGCGGGCGAGGGCGGCCAGTGCGCGGTTGCCGCCAGCGGTGAGCGCCTTGCCCTTGGTTCCGGCCTCCACCAGCGGATGGTGCGCGGTGACCAGGATGGTACGATTATCGGGCTGCGCGGCGATGGCATCGAGTGCGCGCTTCAATGGCCCCTTGCCCACCCGGCCGCGCGACCAGTTGAGGCGCATTTGCGCGCGCGCGGTGGTCTTCAGCGGTACGATCGACAGGCCGGGGAGGTCGATTTCGCGCTCCACCAGCCGCTCGATCGCGCGGATCCGGCGATAGGGATCGATGAAGCGTTCGATCAGGTTGAAATAGGGCAGGTCGTGATTGCCGACCTCCACCGTCACCGGCACGTCCAGGCTCAATATCCAGTCGCAGGCGGCGGCGAATTCGCGGTGGCGCGCGCGCATGGTGATGTCGCCGGTTATGGCGACGGCATCGGGCTGTTCGGTGGCGACCAGCCGCGCGAACCAGTCCAGCGCCTCGCGGTCCTCTCGCCCAAAGTGGAGGTCGCTTGCATGGAGCAGGCGGACGGGACGGCTCTGGCTCATGCGACGTCCAGCCTGTCAGCGCGGCTGCGGGTCATGATGAAGGCAACCGGGCTCGGCACAGCGCGCAGCCGGAGCGGCGAATGGCTATGGCCGCGCTCCCCATCGACGAGCAGGCCGATCTCGGCCGACGCGCTTTCAATGGTGACTTCGCCCAATGTCCCCAGTTCCTCATGCGGGCCATCCCGGAAATCCCCGCCGAGCCAGGCAAAGCCATGTTCGAACAGGGCGGCGGCATCGTCCGCTAGAAAGCCGAGCAGGCGCAGTGTGCCGTCAACCGGCTCGATATAGATGGCGGGATAGTCTTCGTCATGGCCTGACAGGCGCACCGGTGCGCCGTCGAACGTCTGGCCGATGGCGCGGGGGACCGCCTCCACCAGACCGGCAAAATCATAGCGGCGCAGCGTTTCGCGCACGTCACCCCAGGCCGTGGTCGGCCCAGCGAACACACCGACCAGGCCGGAGATGGCGCAATCGGCATCGACCCCTTCGACCATGGTGACTGGCCGTGCCTCCGCATCGGGGGCCATCGCCGCTGCAAAGATCTCCACCGGATCGCGGCTCTCATGGATGTGCCGGGCGAGCAGGTTCATCGTGCCGCCGGGGAGGGCGAGGATCGCTCCGCCCCAGCCGGCCACGGCCTGCATCGCGGCGTTGATCGTGCCGTCACCGGCATGGATGGCCAGAATGTCGACCCGTTCGGCATCAAGGCTGGCAGGGGTAGGCAAAGGATCGTCGGGCAGGGCGGTGACGCCGGCGAACGCGGCACCCGCCTGAGCTGCCACCTCGGCAAGGCGCGCCGGCATGTCGGCATCATGACTGCCGCTGGCGGGGTTCACGATCAGGCGGATGCGTGCCATGGGCGCGTGCGTTGCCACAGGCGGCGCCGCTTGCCTAGCGGTGCGAGGGTAAAGAGGGGCGGATATGCGATTGTTGCTGATGCTGATTGTGGGCTTGGTCGTGGCCGGGATCAGTGTGGGATTTGCCGCACGCTGGCAGTTGATCGGGCTGCTCAATGTGGCCGACCGGGTGTGGGCCGGCAACGCGGGCGCGAAAATCGCGGGGCCGATTGCCTATGGCGATGATCCGCAGCAGGCCGTCGATATCTATCGCCCGCATGGGGCCAGCACGGACGCGCGGCTGCCGGTGATCGTCTGGTTCCATGGCGGCGGTTGGGATTCGGGCGGGCGCGAATTTTACGGCTTTGCCGGCCGGGCGCTGGCGGCGGAAGGGTTCGTTGTCGTCGTCGCCGGATACCGGCTGGGTGAAGCAGGGCGCTGGCCCGGCTTTGTGGAGGATGGCGCAGCGGCGGTGCGCTGGGCCCATGCGAACATCGCGGCGCATGGCGGCGATCCGCAGCGGATCATCCTGTCCGGCCATAGCGCGGGTGCGCATATCGCGGCGCTGCTCGCGCTCGATACGGATCAGCTGGGTGATCTGGTCAGTGCCGGCGGCGCGGTGCGCGGCGTGGCAGGGCTTGCTGGGCCCTATGACTTCCTGCCCTTTGAATCCGGCGGCAGTGCTGACCGGGCAATGGGGGCTGCACAGCCGATCGCGGCGACGCAGCCGATCACCTATGCGCGCGGCGATGCGCCGATGCTGTGGCTGGCGAGTGGCGATGCCGACCGGACGGTGCGGCCGCGCAACAGCCGCGCGCTGGCCGATGCGGTCAAGGCGGCGGGCGGCCGGGCGGAGACGAAGCTTTACCCGGGCGTCGACCATCGCGACATATTGACCGGGCTGTCGCTGCCGCTGCGCAATGATGCACCCACGGTGCTGGCTGATCTGGCGGCGTTCGCGCGGGTGGCAGCGGCCTCAGGCGAGGCGCAGCGCGCGGCCGACTGAGCCGAGCGCCGTGCGGTCCCCCAGCGGCAGGGTGCGCAGCGAGAACCAGACGAGCAGGAGCGCGTTCGCGATCATCAGGCCGATCTGCACCGGCCAGAAAATCCGGCCGGTCAGGGCCGCCATGATGGCAAAACCGGCCAGCCCCAGCGCGCCGCCGATGCTGATGCCGCGCACAAAGGCGGCGACGGGCACGCGAACGCCGGCCTGGAGCCTCAACTGCGCGACCGGGATGGCCGCGGCGGTAACAAGGCCGGCGCTGACCGCGAGCACCATCGCAACCAGATCATCAATCGCACTCCCCGGAATCAGCCACAGGCCGATCAGCCCGGCGACCCCGAGGCCGGTGAGGCTGGCGGCGAGCTGGTCGCGGTAGCGGGCGACCACTTGGAGCACCGGCAGCGCGGTACCGAGCGCCGCTTCGATCCCGCGCGCCGCCAGCATGACGGCGAGCGCCACGATGGCGGGCTGGCTGTTTCCGGCACCAAAGGCCGCCATCAATGCGGCCGCAGCGCCGGCCATGGTGAACGCGAGCGGCAGCGCGACGCTGGCCGCGACACGTGTTGCGAAACCATAGACGCGGGCGACCTGCGCCATATCATGCGCGGCGGCGAGGCTGGCGATGGGCGCGAGCACATAGTTAAAGGCGACGCGGACCAGCTGGACGATGCTGGCGACCTTGCGGATGATCAGGAACAGGCCTGCCGCGCTCGCCCCTGCTGCTCCGGGCAAGAGGGCGTTGAGGATCAGCGGCGGGGCATCGCCAAACAATCTTCCGATGATGCTGGTGGGCAGAACGGATAGCCCCGCAGCCAGCGTCTGGCGAAGCATCAGACGCGGGTCTGATCGCAGGAACAGCGCGGGGGGATAATGGCGCGCAGCCAGGCGCAGCGCGAGGATGGCAGTGACGCCGAGCGAGAGGATGTGCGCAACGATCAGGCCGAGGATGCCGAAACCGGCTGCGAACAGGATGGCGGCCAGCGCCAGCCGGATCAGCTGCTCCCACACAATGCGCAGGCGAATCTCCGGTCCGAACAACTGTTTGGCACGCAAGGCGGAGGTGAGGATCTCCACCATTGCCCAAAGCGGCAGGGCTATGGCGAACAGCTGGATAGCGGGGATGAGGATGGCGCGGTCATCCTCTGCGACATTGATCAATCCGGCCAGTGATGGCGCAGAAAAAGCAGCGATAACCGCCACGATCGCGCACGGCACGACCCCTGCGATCAGCGCGGCTTTGAGCGCTGCGGCCTCCTCTTCCTCGCTCTTTGCCTGCGGGACGACCCGCTGGAGCGCGCTCGTCATGCCGAGGTCGAAGACATTTTCGGCGAGATTGATGGCGGCCCAGATGACGGCATAGAGGCCGTAGGAGGCCAGCCCGAACATCGCGACGTAGAGCGGCTGGGCGATGACCTCCACCACCGCGCCAATGCGGGCCAGCAGCGTGGTGCCAAGCCCGCGCGCGACATGGCGTTCGGCAATGGGCGGCGGAGCTGGGCTGGGGTCAGTCGGGTTCACGCGGGTGCTTTAGCGGATGACGGCGCGGGGGCAATGCGTCGTGCAAATCCGTTGCACGGAGCAACTTGCCTGCCTAGATGGCAGGGGATAGTGCGCTTGGCACCAACGGGCGTCGGATCAGCCGGCGCCGAGGACGGGACTCGATCAGATGGCCGAATTCACGCTGCCTGCGAACAGCAAGATCAAGAAGGACGGCCGCGTTCACCGCGCCGAGGGTGCGGCGCGCGTCAAATCCTTCCGCGTTTATCGCTACGATCCTGATTCGGGCGAGAATCCGCGCTACGACCGGTTCGAGATTGATCTCGACAATTGCGGGCCGATGGTGCTCGACGCGCTGATCAAGATGAAGTCGGAGCAGGATTCGACGCTCACCTTTCGCCGTTCTTGCCGCGAAGGCATCTGCGGTTCCTGTTCGATGAACATGAACGGCAAGAATGGCCTCGCTTGCACCACCGCGATCGAGGATCTGAAGGGCGATGTGACCATCACCCCGCTGCCGCACATGGAAGTGATCAAGGACCTCGTTCCCGATTTCACGCATTTCTATGCGCAATATGCCTCGATCGAGCCCTGGCTGAAGACCAAGACGACAACACCGTCGGGCAAGGAGCGGCTGCAGAGCCCCGAGGACCGCGCCAATCTCGACGGCCTTTACGAGTGCATCCTGTGCGCCTGCTGCTCGACCAGCTGCCCCAGCTATTGGTGGAACAGTGACAAGTTCCTTGGCCCCGCGATCCTGCTTCAGGCCTATCGCTGGCTGGCTGACAGCCGCGATGAAATGACCGGTGAGCGGCTTGATGAGCTGGAAGATCCGTTCCGCCTCTATCGCTGCCACACCATCATGAACTGCGCCAACGCCTGCCCCAAGGGCCTCAACCCCGCGCGCGCGATCGCAGAGGTGAAGAAGCTGATGGTGGAGCGCGCGGTCTGACCCCCATCAAGGTTAGCCGTCACCCCGGGTTTGACCCGGGGTCCAGCTTGGCCAGCGGACGCATCCCATGACCCGCACGATCGACCAGCTTAACCCGCGGGTGCAGCAGCATTTCCATGATGAACCGCTTGGTGACGGGTGGATCGCCTGGAACCTCAAGGATGCGACGCGCTATAATGCGCTGATCGAACCGCTTCAGGTGCGGCGCGATGCCGATACGGCCGATGGGCGACCGATCGCGCGCCTTCGGATGGTGCCGGGGCGGCAGCACAGCAATCTTGGCAATGCGGTCCATGGCGGGATCACGCTCGGCCTGATCGATATCGCGCTGTTCGCATCCTGCCACCAGTTTGGCGTGCTGAATGTCGGCCCGTCGGTGACGCTCAACCTCGATACGCAATTCATTTCCGCCGGCCGGATCGATGAACCGCTCGATGCGGTGACGGAACTGGTGCGCGAAACCCGGCGTCTGGTGTTCCTGCGCGGGATGGTGGTGCAGGGTGAGGGCGATCGCCACATTGTCGCGACCTATTCGGGCACGATCCGCAAGGCTTCGGTGCCGGCGGAGTGAGGGTGGCTTCGTGATGACCGGCACGCTCGCCGCTTATGAAGCGCTGGTCGAATCGGGCGAACTGCGGCCCGATGCCGATCAGCGGGCGGCGGCAGAGCGGCTCGATACATTGCAGCGTGCGCTGGAGGCAGGCAATCCGGGCAATGGGCTGATCGGGCGGTTGCTCGGCCGCAAGGCGGTCGACCCGCGCGGTATCTATATGTGGGGCGCGGTCGGGCGCGGCAAGACGATGCTGATGGACCTGTTCCATGCATCGGTTGGCGGCGTCACCAAACGCCGCGTCCATTTCCATGCCTTCATGGCCGAAGTGCACGCCCGGTTGCGCGCGGCCCGTGCAACGGAACAGGGCGATCCGGTGATCGCGGTGGCGGCGGCGATGGCGGCCGAGCAGCGTCTGCTGTGCTTCGACGAAATGGTGGTCAACAACAGCGCGGACGCAATGATCATGTCCCGCCTGTTCACCGCGCTGATCGAAGGCGGGGTGGTGCTGGTGGCGACCAGCAACCGCCCGCCGCGGGATCTTTACAAGGATGGGCTCAATCGCGAGCATTTCCTGCCGTTCATCGCGCTGATCGAAGCGCGGCTCGATGTGCAGTCCTTGAACGGGCCGAGCGATTATCGTCGCGATCGGCTCGCCGGGGTGGCGCGCTGGCATGTGCCCAACGGCCCGGCAGCGACAGCCGCACTCTCCGACGCCTTTTTCCGCCTGACCGACTTTGCGGTGGAGGATCGCGCGCATGTGCCGACCGCCGATATCGATGTTGGCGGTGGGCGCAGCCTGCATGTGCCCAAGAGCCTCAAGGGCGTCGCGGTATTCAGTTTCAAGCGGCTGTGCGTCGAGGCACGCGGGGCAGCCGATTATCTCGCCATCGCGCGCCAGTATCACACCGTCATCCTTGTCGGCATTCCGGCAATGGGTCCGGAAAAGCGCAATGAGGCGGCCCGTTTCGTGACGCTGATTGACGCGCTCTACGAATATCGGGTGAAGCTGCTGGCGAGTGCAGATGCGCTGCCCGATGATCTTTACATCGCTGGCGACGGCAGTTTCGAGTTTGAACGGACGGCGAGCCGATTGAATGAAATGCTGTCCGATGACTGGCTTGATCAGGGCCATGGCGCACAAGGGTAGGGCGGTTCATCTGACCATCCCGCCCATACATTAATGCAATTAGTTCGCAGTTGCAGTAAAATGGGCCAACTTAGCCTTTTGGCGGGTTGCAATCCTCTCTCTTTGCTCTATTGCGACGGCGCGCGCGGGCGGCTGTCGGCCGGACTGTCCCTTGCGTTGGAGTGCCAGCGGCCGAGGAGCAGGAGACAGCCATGGCCCGCAAGAAGATTGCCCTCATCGGCGCCGGCATGATTGGCGGCACGCTCGCCCATCTCGCCGCCAAAAAGGAACTGGGCGATATCGTCCTTTTCGACATTGCCGAGGGCATGCCGCAGGGCAAGGCGCTCGATCTCGCCCAGTGCGGCCCGGTCGAAGGCTTTGATGCCAACATCAAGGGCACCAATGATTACGCCGACATCGCCGGCGCCGACGTGGTGATCGTCACCGCCGGCGTGCCGCGCAGGCCCGGCATGAGCCGCGACGACCTGCTGGGCATCAACCTCGGTGTGATGAAGGCGGTGGGTGAAGGCATCAAGAAATATGCCCCCAACGCGTTCGTCATCTGCATCACCAACCCGCTCGACGCCATGGTCTGGGCGCTGCGCGAATTCAGCGGCCTGCCCCACAATAAGGTGGTCGGCATGGCCGGCGTTCTCGATTCGGCGCGCTTCGCCACTTTCCTCGCCTGGGAATTCGACGTGTCCGTGAAGGATGTGAACGCCTTCGTGCTCGGCGGCCATGGCGACACGATGGTGCCGGTGCTGTCCTACTCCACCATCAGCGGCATTCCGGTGCATGACCTCGCCAAGATCAAGGGTGTCGATACCGCGCGCCTTGACGAGATCGTCACCCGCACGCGCGGCGGCGGCGGCGAAATTGTCGGTCTGCTCAAGACCGGTTCGGCCTATTACGCCCCGGCCACCAGCGCCATCGCGATGGCCGAAGCCTATCTGGGTGACCAGAAGCGGATCCTGCCGGTCGCTGCCTATGTTGACGGCAAATATGGCCTCAACGGTCTCTATGTCGGTGTCCCCGCGATCATCGGTGCCAATGGCATGGAAGAGGTGGTGGAAATCCAGCTCTCCGATGAAGAGCGTGCCAACCTCAAGGTTTCGACCGACGCGGTCGAAGAACTGCTGGTGGCGTGCAAGGCGCTGGAACCGTCGCTGGCGTAAAGTTTCGCTCCCCTGCGAAGGTAGGGGTTTATTAGCTGCACGTGCCGCAACAGGATCAGATGCAGCGATGATCGTTCCCGAGATTGGCCCCCGCCTGTGCTGGGGCTCGCAAACTGAAGGGCTCTGAATGTCCATCCTCGTCAATAAGAACACCAAGGTTCTCACCCAGGGCATGACCGGCGCGACCGGCGCGTTCCACACCAAAGCGGCGCTCGCCTATGGCACGCAGATGGTCGGCGGGGTTACGCCGGGCAAAGGCGGCACCACGCATGACGAAACCGGCCTGCCGGTGTTCAACAGCGTCGCCGAGGGGATGGAGCGCACGGGCGCGACCGCCAGCTGCATCTATGTGCCGCCGAAGTTCGCCGCTGCCGCCATCATTGAGGCGATCGAGGCGGAAATGCCGCTGATCGTCGCGATCACCGAAGGCATTCCGGTGCTGGATATGGTCAAGGTGAAGGCCAAGCTGATTGGCTCCAAGTCGCGCCTCATCGGCCCCAACTGCCCGGGCGTGCTGACGCCGAATGAATGCAAGATCGGCATCATGCCGGGCAGCATCTTTTCCAAGGGCAGCGTCGGCGTGGTCAGCCGGTCGGGCACGCTCACCTATGAAGCGGTGTTCCAGACGACCAACGCCGGCCTTGGCCAGACCACGGCGGTCGGCATCGGCGGCGATCCGGTCAACGGCACCAACTTCATTGACGTGCTCGAACTGTTCCTCGGCGATGATGAGACCAAGTCGATCATCATGATCGGCGAAATCGGTGGCAGCGCGGAAGAAGAAGCCGCGCAGTTCCTGATCGATGAGGCGAAGAAGGGCCGCAAGAAGCCGATGGTCGGCTTCATCGCCGGCCGCACCGCCCCTCCGGGCCGCCGCATGGGCCATGCAGGGGCCATCGTCTCCGGCGGTCAGGGCGGCGCGGAAGACAAGATCGCCGCCATGGAAGCCGCCGGCATCCGCGTCTCGCCCTCGCCGTCCCTACTCGGCGAAACGCTGGTGGAGGTGCTGAAGGGGTGAAGCGAGAAGCCGCCCTGTGCCCCTGCGGAGGCAGGGGCCCAACTGATGACATGGCGTCATCAGCGGTGACGGTTATTGCTCAGCTGGTCGACGATGGACCCCTGCCTTCGCAGGGGCGCGGGGTCTGATCGATGAAGGGTGGCGCGGTCTACATCGTTGCCAACCGGAAAAACGGAACGATCTACACCGGATCGACTGCCAAGCTGGTCCAGCGAACCTGGCAGCATCGCGAAGGGGTGGTTGAGGGTTTCACGGCTGACCATGAGTGCAAGCGCTTGGTCTGGTTTGAAGTACATGACGATCTGCAGCAGGCGCGGGCGCGCGAGCTTCAGATCAAGAAGTGGAAGCGAGACTGGAAGATCAGACTGATCGAGGAAAACAATCCGGATTGGAACGATCTTTGGTTCGCGATCAGGACGTCGGGGTGAGAACGCCGGTGCAAATGATGGGCCCCTGCCTTCGCAGGGGCACGGAGTGATGTGATGGATTACGCGGGTCTAGAATTCGAACCCCAAGCCGGCCCCAGCTGGCAGCGCAACGGCTGGCCGCTTGATGCGGCGGATGAGCTCACTGCCGGGCTCGACCCGATGCAGATGCAGGTTGCGGTAAAGGCGGCTGCGGCGAAGTCGGGCGCAAGCCTTTCCGAAGCCGAGGTGGCCGCGGCGGCGGGTGACTCTATCCGCGCCATGCTGCTGATCCGCACCTATCGTGTGCGCGGCCATCTTGCTGCCGATCTTGATCCGCTCGGCGTTCAAAAACAGGAAGTCCCGGCCGATCTCAGCCCGGAGTATCACGGCTTTTCCGGCGCGGACCTCGACAAGCCGGTCTATCTCGGCGGCGCGCTGGGCCTTGAAAAGGCGACGATCCGCGAGCTGGTCGACATTTTGCGCGCCAACTACTGCGGCAAAGTCGGCCTCGAATATATGCACATCGCCGATGTCGAGGAACGGCGCTTCCTGCAGGACCGGTTCGAGGGCGCTGACAAGAGCATCGACTTCACCCCGCAGGGCAAGAAGGCGATCCTCAACAAGGTGATCGAAGGGGAGGAATATGAAAAATTCCTCGCCCGCAAATATGTCGGCACCAAACGCTTCGGGCTCGACGGCGGGGAATCGATGATCCCCGCGCTGGAGGCGGTGATCAAATATGGCGGCCAGCTGGGCGTCAAGGAAATCGTCTATGGCATGGCGCACCGCGGGCGGCTCAACGTCCTCGCGAACGTGATGGCCAAGCCCTATCGCGTCATCTTCCACGAATTTCAGGGCGGCACGGCCAACCCCGAGGATGTGGGCGGCTCGGGCGACGTCAAATATCACCTCGGCACCAGCACCGACCGCGAGTTCGACGGCATTTCGGTGCACATGAGCCTGGTCCCCAACCCCAGCCATTTGGAAGCGGTGAACCCGGTCGTGCTCGGCAAGGTGCGCGCGCAGCAGCTGTGGCGCGACGATCTTGGCAAGGGCAAGCACAAGCAGGTGCTGCCGGTGCTGATCCACGGCGACGCAGCTTTTGCCGGGCAGGGCATTGTCTGGGAATGCCTCGGCTTCTCCGGCATCCGCGGCTATAACACCGGCGGCTGCATCCACTTCATCGTCAACAACCAGATCGGGTTCACGACCAGCCCGCAGTTCGCGCGCTCCTCGCCCTATCCGTCGGACGTGGCAAAGGGCGTGCAGGCGCCCATCCTCCATGTGAACGGCGATGACCCCGAGGCGGTGACCTTCGCCTGCAAGCTCGCCATCGATTTCCGTCAGCGCTTCGGCCGGGACATCGTGATCGACATGTGGTGCTATCGCCGCTTCGGCCACAATGAGGGCGACGAGCCGAGCTTCACCCAACCGTTGATGTACGCCAAGATCCGGCAGCACCCGCCGGTTTCGCAGCTCTACAGCGCGCGTTTGAAGGCCGAAGGCGTGATCGCTGACGGCGAGGTGGAGGGTATGCGCGCCACCTTTGTTGAGCGGCTGGAAGAAGAATTCACCGCTGCCACCGGCTATAAGGCGAACAAGGCCGATTGGTTCGCCGGCCGCTGGTCGGGCCTCCACATGCCAGCGGATGAGGAAAACGCCCGCCGCAACATCGCCACCGGCGTGACCGAAAAGCTGTTCGACGCGATCGGCCGCACGCTGACCACGATCCCCGAAGGGCTTGAGGTGCACAAGACGCTGCGCCGTGTGATCGATGGGCGTGCCGCCATGTTCAAGGCACCTGCCGATCAGGAAGTGTTCGACTGGGCGACCGCGGAAAGCCTCGCCTTCGGCACGCTCCTTTCCGAAGGCTATCAGGTGCGCCTGTCCGGCCAGGATTCAGGTCGCGGTACTTTCAGCCAGCGCCATGCGGTGTGGGTCGATCAGGCGACAGAGGAAAAATACATCCCCCTCACCACCGTGCCGCACGGCCGCTTCGAGGTGCTCGATAGCCCGCTCTCCGAATATGGCGTGCTCGGCTTCGAATATGGCTATGCGATGGCTGATCCCAAGGCGCTGGTGCTGTGGGAAGCGCAGTTTGGCGATTTCGCCAACGGTGCGCAGATCATGATCGATCAGTTCATCGCCGCGGGCGAGGCCAAGTGGCTGCGCGCCAACGGCCTCGTGATGCTGCTGCCCCACGGCTATGAAGGGCAGGGACCGGAGCACAGCTCGGCCCGCCTCGAACGCTTCCTGCAATTGTGCGCGGGGGATAATATCCAGGTCTGCAACATTTCGACGCCCAGCAACTATTTCCATGTGCTGCGCCGTCAGATGCTGCGCCCGTTCCGCAAGCCGCTGGTGATCATGACGCCCAAGTCGCTGCTGCGGCACAAGCTGGCGGTCAGCCTGCGTTCGGACTTCATCGGGGAAAGCCATTTCCGCCGTATCATGTCCGATCGGACGCCGCCGGCTGACACTGCGGTGAAGCGCGTTGTGCTCTGTTCGGGCAAGGTCGGCTATGACCTCATCGAAGCGCGTGATGCTGCGGAACTCGATGACACGACCGTGATCCGCATCGAACAGCTCTATCCTTTCCCCGGTGAGCCGCTGGCGGTGCGCTTGGCGCGCATGCCGAACCTCGAGGAAGTGGTGTGGGCGCAGGAAGAACCGCGCAACAATGGCGCCTGGTTCTTCGTTGAACCCTATATTGAGGAAGCGCTGAAGGCGGCGGGCAAGGGCGGCATGCGTGCGCGCTATGCTGGCCGGGCTGCAGCCGCTTCACCCGCCACCGGCCTGATGAGCCGCCACCAGACCGAGCAGGCGGCGTTGGTCGCCGACGCGCTGGGCCTGAATGTGCGCGCTGAAATCCGGCGCACCAAGGCGCAGGGCGGGGCTTCGGCATCGAAGCCCAAGTCAGGCGGCAAGGCGGGGGCGTAAAGGAGCAGGATGTGCCCCTGTGAAGGCAGGGGCCCATCACCAAAGGTATCAGCTGGGCCCCTGCCTTTTGCAGGGGTACATGAAAGAGCAGAGGCTATCATGGCAAGCGAAGTCAAAGTGCCCGTGCTGGGTGAATCGGTGAGCGAAGCGACGGTCGGCCAGTGGCTGAAAAAGCCGGGTGAGGCTGTGGCGCTGGATGAGCCGATTGCGAGCCTCGAAACAGACAAGGTCGCGGTCGAAGTGCCGAGCCCGGTTGCCGGCGTGATGGGCCAGCAGCTTGCTGCCGAAGGCGATACCGTCTCGGTCGGCGCGGTGATCGCGGTGATAGAGGATTCAGGCACTGCGGTTGCCGCAGCGCCGGCCGCTGCCGCGCCTGCTGCCGCTGCTGCGGCTCCGGCCGCGCCCGCAGTCACCGGCGAAGTGCCGGCGCTGTCGCCTGCCGTGCGGCGTGCGGTGCTGGAAACCGGCATCGACCCCACATCGATCAAGGGCACCGGCAAGGATGGCCGCCTGACCAAGGAAGATGTGATGGAAGCCGCCAAGAAGGCGGGTGATGCGCCTGCGCCTGCGGCCTCCGCACCGGCAGCAGCGGCGGCGCCCGTCGCGGCCAAGGGCGGCCGCACAGAGGAACGCGTCAAGATGACGCGCCTGCGCCAGACCATCGCCCGTCGCCTCAAGGAGGCGCAGGATACGGCAGCGATGCTGACGACCTTCAATGACGTCGACATGACGGAAGTGATCGCCGCCCGCGCCCGTTACAAGGATCTGTTCGAAAAGAAGCACAATGTCCGCCTCGGCTTCATGGGCTTCTTCACCCGCGCGGTGGCGCTGGCGGCACGCGATGTGCCCTCGGTCAACGCCCGCATCGATGGGGACGAGATCGTCTATCACGATTATCTCGATGTCTCGGTCGCGGTCAGCGCACCGAACGGCCTCGTCGTGCCGGTGATCCGCAATGCGGAGAGCCTGTCCTTTGCCGAGATTGAAAAGACCATCGGGGATTTCGGCGCGCGGGCAAAGGCCGGCACGCTGAAGATGGAAGAGATGCAGGGCGGCACCTTCACCATCTCCAACGGCGGCGTGTTCGGCAGCCTCATGTCCACCCCGATCATCAACCCGCCGCAGTCGGCGGTGCTCGGCCTCCACCGTATCGAGGACCGGCCGGTGGTGCGCGGCGGCCAGGTGGTCGTGCGTCCGATGATGTATCTCGCGCTTTCCTATGACCATCGCCTGATCGACGGACGCGAGGCCGTCACCTTCCTCGTCCGCGTCAAGGAAGCGATCGAGGATCCGATGCGTTTGCTGGTCGATCTGTGAGCGTGAGCCCGAAGCAGGCCTGAAGGAAAAGCAAAATGGCTGACTACGACTATGACCTTCTCGTCATCGGCGCCGGGCCGGGCGGCTATGTCGCGGCGATCCGGGCGGCGCAGCTGGGGCTGAAGACGGCCTGTGTGGAAAGCCGCGAGACGCTGGGCGGCACCTGCCTCAATGTCGGCTGTATCCCGTCCAAGGCGCTGCTTCATGCCTCCGAACTTTATGAGGAGGTGGCCGGCGGCCATCTCGCCAAGTTCGGCATGAGCTTCGGCAAGCCTTCGGTCGATGTCCCCGCGATGATCGCGGAAAAGCAGAAGGCGGTCGATGAACTGACCGGTGGTATCGCTTTCCTGTTCAAGAAGAATAAGGTCGATTGGCTGAAGGGCCGTGCCGCCTTCACCTCGGCAGACACAGTCGATGTCGCTGGCAAGAGCTATCGCGCGAAGAATATCATCATCGCCACCGGCTCCAGCGTGACCCCGCTGCCGGGCGTCGATGTGGACAATGCCAAGGGCATTGTTGTGGATTCGACCGGCGCGCTGACCCTCCCCAAGGTGCCGGGCCATATGGTCGTGATCGGCGGCGGTGTGATCGGGCTGGAACTCGGCAGCGTGTGGCGGCGTCTCGGCGCCAAGGTGACCGTGGTCGAATATCTCGACCAGATCCTGCCCGGCATGGACGGCGACATCCGCAAGGAAGCCGCGAAAATCTTCAAAAAGCAGGGCATGGAGATCCGCACCGGCACCAAGGTGACCGGCTGCACGGTCAAGGGCGCGAAGGCGACGTTGACGATGGAACCTGCCGCCGGCGGCGCGTCCGAAACGATCGACGCCGATGTCGTGCTGGTCGCGATCGGGCGGCGTCCGAATACGGAAGGGCTGGCGCTCGATAAGGCGGGCCTCACCGTCAATGCGCGCGGGCAGATCGAAACCGACCATGATTTCCGCACCAGCGTGCCCGGCATCTGGGCGATCGGTGATGTCATTCCCGGCCCGATGCTCGCGCACAAGGCCGAGGATGAAGGCATCGCCTGCGCGGAAAATGTCGCGGGTCTCACCGGCATCATCAATCATGATGTGATCCCCAGCGTGGTCTACACCTTCCCCGAAATCGCCGGGGTTGGCCTGACCGAAGAACAGGCCGCCGCCAAAACCACGATCAAGGTCGGCAAATTCCCGATGATGGCGAACAGCCGCGCCAAGACCAACCGTCAGACCGATGGTCTGGTCAAGGTCATCGCCGATGCCGAAACCGACCGCGTGCTCGGCGTGTGGATTATCGCCAGCGTCGCCGGCACGATGATCGCCGAGGCCTGCGTTGCGATGGAATTCGGCGCGACCAGCGAAGACATCGCCTACACCTGCCACGCCCACCCGACCCATGCCGAAGCGCTCAAGGAAGCGGCGATGGGCGTTCAGGGCAAGCCGATCCACATGTGAGGGTGATGACGGGCAGTCGCCGCACGGTGGGTATATAGGTCAAGCACTTGCGTCGGCGCGTTCCAGGCGGCAGTCAGGCTGGATGACCGAACTGACCCGCACCACCACCGCCAATGGCATCACCATCGCCTATGAAGATCATG
>ERZ1022756.321-NODE-321-length-15122-cov-7.379239_pt1 | contig 15122 bp, 17 predicted proteins | sample MGYA00520902_ERZ1022756 | MGnify/ENA primary metagenome ERZ1022756 (study PRJEB33162, sample SAMN09537601) | freshwater metagenome | isolation source: freshwater | place: Canada:Alberta | collected 2017-07 | study: EMG produced TPA metagenomics assembly of the...
TGCTTTTGCGAAACTCCCCTCCTCAGGAGTGCCATAGGACGATGGGGAAGTCTCGTTCGTGATCTGTGTCGTCTATCAAGCAACTCAGCCGCGGCGCAGAAAGAGCCGCGTAATGGGTGCAACATCGGCTACGGCGGTTGGTTACGTGACTTGGCTGGCATTTCTCTAAATGGCTCTCTGAGTAAACACAGACAAAGCGCCGACGTCTTCAACTTCGCTCTCGTCAGCCTAAAGACCTAGATTGCCAAATGCGCCTCGGAAGTCTTCCCAGACGAGATCACCGCATCGAATGGCTCAACGCCTCCACCTCCAACATCTTCACGATCTGAGCTCTCCGCATCTTTCTCAAAGCGGCTATTGCTGGCAGCTGCGAAGCCCTTGGTTTGCTCTTGCCTGCCTCCCAATGGTAAACACTCTGAGCCGAAACGCCGATGAGAGAGCCCATCTGTGCCGCAGTCAAACCGAGCTTCTTGCGAAGTGAGATGAACCCATCCATCCTGAACCGGAGTGTCTTCTCTCCGGCGGGCTGCTCGTCAGGTACCGTTTGCTTCGCGCCGGCCTTTGACAACTTCTTCAGTTGTGACTCAAGCGCCGCAACCCGTCGCTTCAACGCCGAAATATCTGCCCTGTGTTGAACGGATGCACTCTTAAGAGTTTGCACTTCCGATTTGACTTCGCGCTTAGCGAGGCGACTGACCTCACTTTTGAATTGACCTGCAAAACTTGTCATAACAATTCCTAGTTTCTCGGGATCTGTCAATCATATCGGGCATCCTTTTGTTTATTGAAGGATGCAACACTAAACGATATGCAAGTGTCTTCGGGACCTGTCTTATGAGCGGTGAGCGCTCAAGCCCCAACAGCTTCATCGACTTTGTCAGCCTGCTTTAGCTTTTGATAACGCTCACGTCGCTTGGCCCTGATTGACTCTTCTGCCGCTCTGGCGTCCGCATTCCAGTCAATATGGATCCGTTCAGACATATCGATGACCTCATCGGAACGACGAGCGCATTGCGCCAGGATGGAGGAGAGTTTGCCCGGCATGGCCTTGCTCAGCGAAGACAAGACCTCCAACAGGCCCATTCGCTGCGTAAGCATGTCCTCAATGCCATCAATGAGGCGCACCACGCGCGAATCGCCGGGCAGCCCTTTACCCACGCGCAAATCTGAGAACTTGCTGTAGCGCACCCGAGCGGTGAGCCTGGCAAAACGCCAAGCACCTGATCACAACTGGACCATGCGCCCCACAACAGGCTCTGTATCGTAGTAAATCTGGCCATCCATTCGGGTACGAGCAGATCGCGTGAATATGACCGCAAGCCGAAAGGGCCTATGTGGCTGAACCCGATTAAGTTGCTCAACCCACTGCTCGATGGTGAGATCGAGCATGTAGATCGCCTCACCGATCTGCCTGACCATATTGGAGGCCCCCTTCAGACGCCACGTCTGCAGCGTGGGCTTGAATGGTTCAGTGTCAGCAGCGGGTTTAGTCAAAAGGCCATCTCCAAAAACAAAAAATCCCCGCTGTTCTTGGCGAGGATTTAGCGGCACCAAAAGAAGGACATCGGATGCCAAGGGTGTCTTACCAAGTCGCCGGGCCCAAAAGCCAGAACCGCAAACATCAGCAAGGTGGAACCACCCTTTGCCCTGTCAAACACCTAATTTTCCAGGACGCAGCGCCAGTATAAGAAATGGCCACGACATTTGCAACACAATGAGAAGTGTGGTTTTCTCACTGACGCCATTGGCAACCGCGAAGCTCAAGCGGACGGGCAAGGCAGGCTGCCCAGCCGAGTTCCATCGCGCCAACGGTGCGAGGCTGGGCACATGCAAGCTCTCTCAAGATCGTGCAAACCAGCCCGCACCGTCCGGCCTGAACCGGTATCACCCCACCGAGCAGGAAAGAAAGGCGTTATGCACGCCAGTCCCACAAAAGCCTGGGGGGTGCGCCCACTGCAGCCCTCTTTGAAAGCATCGACCTGCGGCAGCCGCGAAGCTCACACAAACAAGCAGACGATGCGCGATGGCCAGCCGTATCTGGTATCGCAAGGGGTTGAGGATGGGCATCGCGTAAAGACCATCCTCTTGTCTTGGGGCGCACAGCAGCACGGCACAGGCCGATGGCGGGCCGTTCAGGCCCGACAGTCTCGAGCACCCAGCGAGGGATGCGCAAGGCGGGCGTAGACCGCAGCCCGTCCAGGGCGAAGGGCGTTAAGCGCTGCCGCGTAAGGCAAGGGGCGGCTCGTTCAGAGCTGACCCCGCAGCAAACGAGCCACAGCAGCGGTGACACAGGGAAGGACACCAAACTCAAGCAAGCCCGAGCGAACCCCTAGCCGATCATGGTCACACCCGGCCACAGGAAAACCCATGAAAAAGCCCCATCCGTTGAGGGATGAGGCTTGGGGTGGACTGGTCAATCACGGCACGAATACGACTGCATTGAGGCGGGCACGCACACCAGCCTTCTGGCTCGCGATGCACTCGAGCTCTTCAGTGCCGATGCCCGCACACGCGTTCCAGCACGCGGTCATGCGCTGTGCAAGTGCGGCCTGTTTCGCCGTGGTCCTCTCGCCGTTCATCAGCAGGGCCAATATCCATTTATTTACTTGGGGGTCACACAGCGAAAAGCTGTTGGCCTCCATGTTGGCGCGAAAGTAGATGCGCTTTGGCAGCTCAATGGTGAACTCGGTCATGGAATCTCCTGTTTGAATGCGTCCCAGCGCCATTGCTGTGACTGAGGTTGGAGATGTATCGCTGCAGAAAAGACCCGACCGCTCGGCCATGGTCGGTCTCTATCTATTAAGGGCACACGAAGAAGCAAGTCCTCGTGCAAGTGCAACGCTGCACTATGCCTGGGCCGACCCGAAGGGGAGAGTACGGGCATTGGGACGGGCCGGGCTCGACAGGAGCCAGGCTGCTGCGAGAGTGAGCCGAGGGACTTACCCCAAGCCGACGCCAGACATAACGGATATCGGGGACCCGGGAGGGCTTGTAGCGCCGCGCGTTATCCTCGATGGGCCGTTATGTTGAGTCCATCGGCGTTGGCTGATGCTGCAGAGGACACAACACGCTGCAACGCTGAACAATGAAGAAAGGCCAGACAATGTCGCTTTGAATTTGGCGAAGCTTTATAGACAGGCCAAGAACCGCCGCGAGGTTGATCCAATTTGGCGCGAAAGTCCAAGATTCAGCGCTTTTAAGCTACCGCCATAGACCAAGGGGATATTTCTTTGGTGATGGCTTTTGCACTCTGCTTTTCTGCGGTACGCAAGTCATATGCCGATTGAAGGGCAAGCCAACCTTGTGCATCGCTACCAAAGTAGCGCTCCAACCGCAACGCCGTGTCAGCAGAGACACCTCGCTTGCCATCTACTATTTCACGCAGGCGTGAATAAGGGACGTGCAAAGCAATGGACAGGGCACGCACACTGAAGCCCATCGGCTTGATGTAGTCTTCAAGCAGCACTTCTCCTGGGTGGATGGGGCGCATTCCGTTTTTAAACATAGGACTGGATTCTCCAAAATATTCAATGTGGGTCTTCAATCAAGACATCCATAGGGCCGTTAGGCCCCCACTTGAAAGTTAATCGCCACTGATCGTTGATCCTGACATGCCATGATCCCGCATACTCTTTCAAGTCGTTACCCGGTGGCGCTTTCATGAACATCAAAGAGGGCGCAGCGTCCAGTTGAGCCAACTTGCGTTCTGCAACTTTTTTGATGTTGGCAAAACGGGGGCAGCGCCCAGTGGTAAAGAGTGCTTGCGTGTCTGCACAAGCAAATGATTGAATCGCCATGGCTTATTTTATCCGTTAACCGTTTAACGGTCAATTTTAAGAGGGCATCTTCTGTTTTTACAGCCAATAGGCGCGCCTCATGGGAATGACCCTTCATCTGTAGGCGTTCGCAAAATGGGGCGTGCCATACACAGGGCGGTCAGGCTCCGGGTCACCGGGGGCGGTGGAGTCTGGCTGCGCCACGCAAGCTCAGCGATCGGGTGCTTGCGCCGAGTCAAAGGGGCATCACAAAAGAAAACAGCCTCCGAAGAGGCTGCTGGGTTTTGATGCACACGGCGTTCAGGCGGCCTACAAGGCGTTACTCACAGTGCTTGTAGATATACCAAGCGAACGCTGAAACGACGGCCGTGAAGACGACAAAGTCGATCAGAATTTCAGTTTGCATTGCATTGCTTTACTCCTTCATCCGCCGCAAGAAGGCAGCAGTGACCACAAAACCATGGCACAGCCAAAAAAACACACAGACCGACAACAGACTCCGACTCGTGTTGAGGTTGTGGGTCCGATAGACAATTCAATGATGAACGCCTGAGCAAGTCCCTCAAGGAGCTTGGCCAAGCCTTCGATCTGTTTGCTGTTGAAGCGACTGCCTTGTACCAATTTCTTAAATTTCATAGGCATTCACCTTTCGTGTTGTGTTGCAGCAGGACTGCTGTAACTGCGCGGGAGATGTGTCAGCGATGGAAAAGAGCGGACGTGATGCGAGCAAGGACCGACCATTCCTTTTTCAAAAAGGGCGCCTGACTTGTCCACGGTTTCTGTGGATAACGCTGGGGGGGGAACGAGTCAGCTTGTGCGCAAGGCTCTGACTTATAAGGGCCGCCCACGCAGTGCTCAGTTTTTGAGCAGGCAAGCAATAGCTCACCAAGCAGGAAAAAAGGCTGGCGGCGGGCAAAGATGGCGCACTCCGGCGATCAGGCATTCCCGTGTAAACGAGACCAAGAAGGCGGCAGGCATCGAGGCACGAAGATGTCTGTCAGCTGGACACGCCCACACCGGGCGTGGCTTGGGCGTTCTCCCCTGTCCGTTTCCAGTACGAGCTCACCCAATGGCATAGCCATGGCCGCCCTGCGCTGACTCCGAACTCCCCAAGGCCACACCCAAGCGGAGGCGCGGACAAGCAAGCCCAAGCCATCGAGACCACGAGTGCGGGCTGCATCGAGGCACGAAGATGCAGGCCAATACGGTCACCACAGCGGGCTGCGGTGACGTGGTTGGTGTGCACACACTGCCTAGGATCCGCGCCGCTCGATTCAAGGCCACAACCCAACCAGGATGCACGCCGGGGCCGTTAGGCGACCTCCATGTTCAGGGCTGTGTCTAGGGCGCACGAGATCCACCAGGAGCGACAGCAATCACCGACCGCAGGGAGGTGTCAGCCTAAGCGATGACAAAGAGGGCTAGGCGCTGGTCACAGCGCCGGGCCAGCTTTGGCACCTGGTGGATCGCGTGAGACCACGCCATGTGCCCACCAAAGCCGCTGATGTGCCAGCCTGTCAGGGCAAGGGGCATGATAGGTCGCAAAGCGGACTGGCGTGGCCCTTGCACAGGGCACTCATCAAAAGACAAGAAAGCAATCCATGGGAGCCGGGCATCCGGTTGGGCGCGAGCGCAGCGAGTGCCGAACCGATCCATTGCTGCAGGCCCGACGTTGCTTTACCCCAGCAGCTTGCGCACGATCGCCTTATTCGGGGCAGACCTGTCTGAAATGGCCACCGCTCCGTCAAGGGAGCTGAAAAAACCAACGAGGCAAATCGGGGCAAGCCATGAAGCAAGCTGTCCTATGTGCGGCTCGGCAACTCAAGGCTGCGCTGCTGGATCGTCACTTCTTCGCAAGCAGCCGTTCAGCCATGCACTCAGCGCACTTGAGTTAAAGTCAACTAACTTCCGCGCTGGCGGGATCATGCGCGAGGGCGATGCCCCAAGGCCGAAGCCCGATGCGCAATCAGCCGAGCAAGCCGCCAGCGGCAAACCAACGGCGCCGCCAAAGTGGCCCGGCATGTCATCCAAGCGCGCCACGATGTGTGCAAGCCACGGCGCTAAAGCAGCCACCATGTCTTGGGCGGCCTCCCCTGTGATGGGCAAGCAGTCTTATGGGTTGGGCAAGCGAAGTCCCCCGTTTTGCATCAAGGGCGCATGTTCTATCGGCCTCGGGCCGATGGGCTTTTGTCATCCAATTTTGAGGGGGGTCGGCGTCTGTTGAAATTCACGCTGGCACGCGCCCAAATCAAGGTCTCCAGCAATCACGTGGCCCACCAGACCAGCTCGCAGAATGGCCCCTTGAGTCTCATTACGGCACGCCGCGCAGATGCCACTCGCAGCCCAATCTAAAGCGGTCGCGGCCGGTGGTCGGCCCACAGAAAATGCCACAGACACCACCGACAAGCCCACACTGCACATGAACTCAATTTGTGTGACACATGAGGCTCGCGTCAATAACTGGAAGTTTTGGCGGCTAAGTTATATAATTCGCAACACGTATTTTACTTTTTTAACAACATGAAAACCGCCGCCCCCATTGGTATCGACCTGGGCCACTCCAGCCTCAAAACCTCCATCAAGACCGGCATCAAACTCCCCATCCTAGGCGGCACCACCATCTTCCCGACCGTTGTTCGAGACTGGGTGCAAATCGCCAACGAGGTGACGGCACGCAGGGCCGAAGCCGACACGGTCGAGGTCAACGGCAAGAAGTTTTTCGTGGGCTACCTGCTCTTTCAACCCGCCATCGTTGCCTGATGCCTGATCGTTGGCGGCCTCATTCGAGACTGATTCAATTAGCTTCATGATGCGCACCGTCAAGGCGATATTGTCGGCCGTGCAACGCGTGTCTTTAACCTACATCGCAATGGCCAACACATCCTCCCAGAGACGGCCAAAGGCCTGAGGCATCAGCTCCTCCAAAGCTCGCACATTGGCCTTCGCCTTTTTTCAGCTTACTCTCAATAAGCTTGTTGGCATCGTTTGAGGAATAAGAGCCGTATTCTTTAAGGCCCCCTAGCCTCCCAGACGGGCCATAGCGTGCAATCATCTGCTTTGCGGTATTCTGATCGAAATCTTCCAAGACCTCGATCAGGTACTCTTTGTTGCTTCTCCCCGACCTACATGCGAGCAAAATGCTGCAAATGACCTCCTGAGCCATCTCACATCTCCTTGTCAAAGCTTAGCGTGATTGCCAAAACTGTCTTGGAGATGTCTGCGCTCAGAAAAGCATGATCTTGGGTTGCAAACTTTAGAGATTACTAGTGGGACAGTTCCAGGCCTCACCATATTTGGCTAGGCCATAGAACTGCACCATCTCCAGCCTGACTCTCGCAGCTGCAAACCAAGTGGGGCTGTTGATGCGATCGCGCGTGGTGGGCGTCAAAAGCCCCTTTTTCCTCAGCGTCTCGCCATACGCAGTGAGCCAAGTTTGAATTTCATCGGGCTTCATGGATTTGAGCTCGTCCAAAATCTCAGCCTGACGATTGGCCAGCCACGTCTCGGCCAAGTTTGATTCATCAAACAAGTTTCCGCTTTCACTACCCAAAGTACTGATGGGTGCGCTCGGCTTAGACTCATTGAGCACTGACCGGGCAGGAAAAGGTGCCTGGGGTTCGAACAACTCTTCAGCTGGTGGATTCATGACTCGCAAGATGTGACGTAGGTAGCCAATCGGCGACCCCACCTCGGGTGAAAAGCCCTGAGACATGCGCTCGCGCAACCGCTCAAGGGCCTGCGAAACTGCCGGCTCTTTGTACTTTTCAACCAGGGCTTGCAACTCTTTGAGGTCGCTGATCTGTGAATGCTTGGCCATAGCCAGAACTTGATCACTGATGGGCTTGACCTTGACTTCGATCTGGGGCGCCTGACGGGCATCTGCCTTGACCTTGACAAAGAATTGAGCCTCTTTGATGGCCTTGCCACCGAGCTTGTCCTCAATCAACTGGATGTGAAGGTCTGACTTCTCATTGATCTCCTCCATGGCAGCATGCAGGTACTTGTTCTTGTACTTGCGCCACTCAATCAGTTTAAGCTTGCCTGTCGCAGGATCGATGACCGTAGGACTTGCCGTCAAAAGCTCAATCCACCACTCTACAGGCATCCGACTGGTCAGGTGGGAGGGGTTATTTCTGTATCGGGAGCAAATTTCGTAGAGCACGATTGAGGCATACAGCTTAAGCTGTGCGAGGTATAGCAAATTAATGGATGCCCATCGCTTTGGATCTGCCAATACCTCAAGCAATGTTGGCGGCAAAGCCCACTGCAAGATCACCATGCCCTCTCTTTTGACGATTCGCGTCTCCGAGATCATGTTGAAGCCAATGTGGACGGGGCCATAGTCAACATCAGGTGCATCCCATGACACCTCAATCTTGCGCATCTCAGCAAGATAGGTCTTGGCCATCGTGTTTTGCCCCTCAGCACCCGCAGCTCGTAGGACATCGACCAAAGGAGCCTCAAACAAATAGTTGCCAGGGGGGATGGCACCCATCTGCTTGAGCGTTTGCTGTGTCACGTAGAGAAAAACCGTGTACATCTTCCGCGCAAGCGGGGTGAGTTTATGCGTGCGCGGGACCATGACAAGTGCTTCAACCGGCTTGCGCAGCGTATTGGATCCATCACCGAAAAGTCTTACGTCCATACAGTTTCTCGTTGCTGTTGCAAGTATTATGACCCACGAAAACACCAAGTGTCCATAATAACTTTCTTTCAGGGACAGTTGGCGGTCCTTGCATTCGTGACGCGCTTTGACCTTTGTCTGTTCATCAAGGTCTATTATGCGTACCTGTGATCGCTATTCTTGGGGACACTTGATGGATAAAAGAGGGACACTTCGCCGTTTTGACCCATCCGCCCTCCCCTACTTTTGCGTTTCAACATGGTGAAGTTGGCCCCAAAACCGGAAAGAAAGTTATCCACAGGCGGTTGAAATCCACCGACTTTTAGCCTGGTAAAAGAGGGACAGTTGGCTGGTAAAAGGGGGGCACTTGCCTAGTAAAAGAGGGACACTTAATGGACAAAAGGGGGGCACTTGTATGGTAATTAGGGGACAACTGAAATTCATAAGTGATTGTTTTATATAGGAAAAATCCACTTATTAACAGGCTTAAATGTATTAAAGGTATTTGATAGGTTGTTGAAGAACCCAGAAAGAGGAATTGAGATTAAAAAAATCCACAAAAGAAGATGTCATTACAAGTGACCATACCTGTTCACATCCATCCTGGTAAAACATGGACATTTGCAAGAGCTTCATCAAGTCAGTGAAAGACATGCTTCACGTGAAATTTTGCGTATTTAAGCTAAGTCGATAGAATCTATATAAAACAAGGAACTTGCATGGCCACCTCTCTCGTACCTTCCATGAATTCAGCCGCTAAAAAGCCCATTTCGCTTGACGACATCATAGAGATGGAAGCGCGCGTCAGTGCAGCACTGGGCAGAGTCCGGGAAGGAATGCTAGCCCCAACTGAAACCAAAACTGCTCCCAGCTACAACAGCAATGAATTAGCGCTGCTCACAGGCATTGAGAAGTCCAAGCTGCAGTACAGAATCAAAAAAGGCGATTTGCCGCCTGGAAATTTGACAGCAACTGGAGCCAAGCGCGTTTGGACGCTCGAAGAGGCTCGTAAATGGGTGATTGCCAGCAGAAAGAAAATGCTTCGCCCCGCCGATCTGGTGGCGGGTACCGTCATTTGCGTTGCCAACTTCAAAGGAGGTGTGGCTAAAACGACCACCACGGCAACATTGGCTCAAGGCCTTAGCCTTCGGGGACACAAAGTCCTGGTCATTGACACCGACCCACAGGGCAGCCTAACCGAGCTTTTCGGTATCAAGCCCTCCTCCGTCGATGTCTCTGAAACAGTCCTTCCCCTTTACCAAGGTGAAGAAGAAACCTTGGATTACGCGGTTCGCCCAACTTATTGGGATGGCATCGACATCGTCAAATCCTTCCCGATGGTCTTCGATGCTGAATTCAGCCTCCCCGGTCAGCAAATGCAAAACCCCAAGTTCGAGTTTTGGTCAGTGCTTGACGGCGGATTGGACAACCTGCGCAATCAATACGACGTGATCGTCATCGACACACCACCTTCTTTGAGCTATTCGGCCATCAATGCGCTGATGGCAGCTAACGTGCTGGTTGTCCCCATCCCCCCTTCCCTGCTGGACTTTGCCTCGTCTGCTCAGTTCTGGCGCTTGTACCTTGACTTTGCTGAGCCGATTCGAAAAGCACGTGGCGTTGAAAAGTCTTACGACTTCATCAACGTGCTGATGACGCGTGTTGACAATCAAGAGAGCATGTCAGCTGAGGTTCGACGCTGGATCATGAATGGCTATGGTGATGGCGTCTTGCCTATTGAGATTCCCAAAACGTCTATTGCCTCCACCGCCAGTTCTCAATTTGGAACTGTCTATGACGTTAGCGAATCACTCTCAGGTTCTAAAACATGGAAGCGTGCCTACGATGCATACGAGAGATTCGTGGAGTTAATGGAAGAGCAAATCGTGAGCACCTGGGCACACAAAGCTGAAGCTGCTAAAGCACTCGCCAAAGGGAGCAAGAAATGAAGCAGACACCCAGAAACAAAGCGGCGTTGATCGACTTCAACAATTTGGACAAGACGCCAAAAGAGCGGCCTGCATCGTTTGCAACGGCGCCTGGCCAGGCACTTCAGAACTCTATGTTGCGCAACGAGCTGGAAAAGTGGACCGGGGCCACGCCTGTTCGTCAAATTGACCCCAAGCTTGTCCAACGCAGCAAGTGGGCCAACCGCCATGAGCAGTCTTACCAAGACGAGGATTTCAAGGCACTCAAAGACGACATCGAGTCTTCGGGCGGAAACGTCCAGCCGATCAAGGTCCGACCTCTGGCCGGCCAGAAAGATCGCTATGAGGTCGTTTTTGGACATCGCCGTCATCAGGCGTGCCTGGACCTCGACATTCCCGTGCTGGCCATGATTGCCGAAGTCGATGATGTTGAGTTGTTCATCGACATGGACCGTGAGAATCGCCAGCGCAAGGACATGCGTCCCTATGAGTTGGGCGTTATGTACAACAGAGCGCTCAAGGAGGGGATTTTTCCATCGGCCAAAAAGATGTCTGAAGCTACCGGCGCGCACTTGGGCACCATGGGCAAAGCGCTAGTTCTGGCCCGTCTGCCTGACTATGTCATCAAGGCTTTTCCATCACCTCTGGACCTCCAATACCGATGGGCAGATCTGTTGGAGCAAGCCGCCAAGGAGCGGCCTGAAGAAACCAAAGAAACAGCACGAGCAATCAAGGCCGAAAAACTGGGCTACAGCGCCAAAGAGGTTTACGAGCGCTTGGCTGGCATTTATTCAGCCCCAACAGATGATGCTTCTCACCGTGTCAGCATCACTGGCTCATCGGGCAGCTCGGCAGCCATTTCAGTGAACCCTACAAACCGAAGCATTTCGGTCAACGTCAAAAACATCGATCCAGCCAAAGCGGATCAACTTGAGAAACTGATCAAGGCTTTCTTGGGCTGAGTTTGTTTCCAAAAAGAGTAGGGGGGTACGACTGTCGTACCCCCTTATTTTTTTGTCTTGGCACATCCCTGTAGGGGAAGAAATCAAAGGGGTACGACCGTCGTATCCCACCCATTCCGTAACAGCTGCGCAAGTGCCCCCCTTTTACCGGTTCCTGCGGCGCGTTTCTTTTGCAGCAAGTGCACGCGCCCAACCTTGGCGGGTTTCCTCGATGTTGCGTCTGAGCTCAGAGTCGATGTAGATGCTTGTGGTATCCAGACTGGCATGGCCCAGGTTGCCAGAGACAACTTCAATGGGAACACCGTTGGCTAGGGCATGAGTGGCGGAGGTGTGCCTGAGCCAATGCGCCGAAGCTTTGCGCACTTTCTCCAATGTTCCTGGATCTCTAAACTGGGCTTCATTCAGGATTGACCTGAATAGACGCTTGAGCGCAAGGTGGATCGTCTGAGGTCTCACACCGTCTCCCATCCCTTTGACTTTAAGACTGTTAGATGTCGCAGCACCTGGTCGGGTGACAAGCCCCCCAATGAGAAACGTACCCGGGTCCACATCCAGAGAAGGGCAGGGCAGGGTGATCAAACCTCTGTGTTCCAAGTAGCGTTCGAGCTCCAAGATGGCCACGTCATTGACGGACACGCGTCGATGTTTGTTGCCCTTACCCACAATGTTGATGTACCAGCCTCCTGGTGTTCCCGTGGCCGGATCGGGCTGAAGAAAGCCAAGGGCAGCCCTTCGCGCTTCAGCGATCTCCGAGATCCTCAAACCGGTGAAATAGGCGAAGTAGAAGATGAATCGAACACGTGCATGGAACGCGCTTTCCTTATCCTTGGGCAGCGAGTCAAGGTAGTCATCAATGGCTTCAATAACCTCCTGCGGAAGTGATCGACCCTCCGAAACGGGCGTTCGCAATGCGAGTGCTTGAAGGCTGGATTGGTCGGAAGAGTCTGTTGAGCCACGACCGATTTCGTGGCCCAGGGCTTCGGCGCGGACCCCTTGAAAGGGGTTGGCTGTGGTGTAACGCATGGCCTGCAGCCAGGTGAAAAATCCCGAGATGATGACCAGTGTTTTGGTGATGCTGGCAGGACTCAGACTGGTCTGGGTAAAGCCCGGAACACGGATCACCCCCTCCTTTAAAGGGCTGCGATCCTTCGTGGAAGCAGGGCCCTTTTTGGTCTGCAGGATGGCTGGGATGGAGGAGAGGAAATCCCTGAAGGCCAGAGCATCCTCGTGCATCAGGGATATCACGGCCCGCCCGCGCACCCCTACGCTCCAGGCGATTAGCCGCATGATTTCCCGCTCATAGACACGCACTGTCGCTGGACTTTTCTTGTTTTTGAGCCATGCCTTCATGGCCTCATAGTCGTTTGCCGCATCGATAACAGGTGGGGCGTTGATGTGGCGAAACCTGCCCAGCGACCCATTCAGGCTCTGAGCAGCGGGCAATGAAGAGGCAGGGTAGGACAGGGGGGTATGACGGTCGTACCCCCCCAAAGAAACACCCATTGGTGCGTCTGCTGAAGTGGAAGGGGAGGGCGAAAAAGAGGGGGGTACGACCGTCGTACCCCCCTCAAAGTCGAGTTCGTTTGGAGAGACCTTCGCGCTCAAGGGCAGGGGGGTACGATCGTCGTACCCCATCGGAGGCGCAGGAGGTTTTGTCGGCGAGTCAATCTGTATGGCGGGGGGTACGACGGTCGTACCCCCACCGTTTGCGGGACCGAACAGTTGGTTGAGATCAAGCGATTGGAAGGGGGATTGAACTGCGGCTGCCTGACGGCGCGCCGCCACTTTGGCTTTGATAGCATCCAAATTTAGCCCCTGCGTTTGAAGGAAGGACTCGATGCGACGGGCTTTGGTTTCTCCGATTCCAACCACCTCGTCGTGCCACTCTTGCGGTGATTGGGCGATGGCGATGGCGAGATCTTCGATGTTCTTGATGCCGGCCGTGAGCAGTCGTGAAGCGATTTTTTCATCGAACCACCCATCGACAGAATCAGTGAGTTGAATGGGCACGGAAAGCAAAAGTTGCAGGCGACCGATCAAATCAAGTTGACGCCGAACGAGTCGGGAGCGCCGCGCTTGGGCTCGGTCCTCGGCCCTTTTTTCTGCTGGATAGCGATCTTCATAAGCCGCAAGAAGCTCCTCTTCGCTGAAGCTGTCGGCGTGGTCAAGCGTGTCCAAGAAAGCTTCAAAACTTGGCTTGGCTGGATCAGAGGAGGGGAGTGCGGCGTCACCCAATTTGGAGTCGGGGCGGATTTGGCGAGCCGAACGAACCAGCGATGCGCCACCGTCAATACCAGCCCTGGTCGCCGCAAGCGCGAGCTCTTGCATCACCAAGAGCAGGGTGGTCTTGGTTTGCCGCAAATCCATCGCGTGGCCATCGATGCCAATCGCTGGGAAATAACGGGGCCCCAGATCTGCCAACTCCAAACCGTTGGCCCAGCCTTTGGCCAACGCCAAGTGTGAAAGGGTGATCTTGGGGCGAAGGATGGAGTCGAAATTCATGGTGCAAACCCACTTAGGCGGAGGCAACGAAAACCCCGGCGCGAACGTCGGGGTAGGGGAGTGGATGGGGAAGGGTGCTCATGTCTAGGCGAACAACTTGCCCTGAACTGAAGCAGACATAGGAATGGCGCGCGGCATTGAATGGGTGGTCCGATGGCTGCACGCTAGATCGGCAAATGGTGCGCGGTGAATGGGGGAGGGTGCTGGCCCCCAAACTCGAAGTGCTTGGCTGAGCACAAAGATGGGTGCGTCTTTTTCTGTTCGCTGGCCAAAATAGACCATCGTTTTGGATTGGCGTGGGATGCGGACTTTTTTCACGGGAACTCCTGAGCAAATGCATCGCAGCGGGATTGCTGAGACTGCTCGGGAGATGTCTGGCGTTGGGAAACGCCCAAAAAGCCCAAACTGGGCTCGTTGGAGAGGCAAAACCCCTTAAAACGGCTTTTGAGCCTCTGTTTCTCGGTCGGGGCGGCAACCCCCCTGCCCCAGTCAAAAAAACGCCTTCAGCGCCGTTTTGGAGGGTCGGTTTTGGGGGCGTGTTGTGCCTTGTTGAGCATGGCGGGCAAGTTTTGCAGCTGGAGTTCAATCGGCCTTGTTGGGGTTGGGTCCGATGTGCTTGGTCTCTTGCTTTGATCGGATTGTTGGCAGAAGAAGGCGCGCGGTCCCAAGCCTCGAACAGTTCAAAACTTTGTGCAATCCGTTCAAAACGCAGTGAGTGCCAATGCATGGGATGTCAAAAACCTGTTTGCGATCAAGAACTTAGGCCAAACAACATTTGAAAATCTCGTTTTAAGCAGCTTTTTTATATAGTAGAGAATGAGGATTCTCTACTATATACCGGAAAATGGAAGCCTCGCTGATGTATTGGGCGTTGACGAAATGCAAGTAATTCACCTGCCGCTGCATGAGTTGGCCACCAAGTTCTTGCCTCATATCATGAGTCAGATGACGGAGCTTTGACCAGAACTCAACTCCACTGGTTTCAGAAATCAGCCCCCAAGTTTAAAGGTGGCACCGTCCGGGGTAGTTTGTTTGAATAGGGTAACGCCTGATGCGCTGGTATAACGAGAAGCGAATCAAAGTGTCATTGGGGTCACATAGTCCCATCCAATACCGAAAGAGCTTGGGACTCACGGCATAAACCAGTCCAAGAATTTAGCCGCACCCCTCGGGCTCCTTCATGAAAGAGCGACGTGAGCATTGACTCACACCACCTTCTCGTGCGCAGCAGTTGCGCATGCGTTCACATTCATTCCATGTTGAAATGATTGGCGCTCATGACCTTGGTCCATGCAGCCACAAAGTCGCGTACAAACTTCTCGCGGTTGTC
>ERZ1022756.322-NODE-322-length-15056-cov-8.940337_pt1 | contig 15056 bp, 16 predicted proteins | sample MGYA00520902_ERZ1022756 | MGnify/ENA primary metagenome ERZ1022756 (study PRJEB33162, sample SAMN09537601) | freshwater metagenome | isolation source: freshwater | place: Canada:Alberta | collected 2017-07 | study: EMG produced TPA metagenomics assembly of the...
AACGATTCGCACCACTTGGACCTACAGGTGCTCCCGCAGCAGGAGGGGTTCCTCTTTTCATCTCTGGCCTTGGCGGTGCACCTGCGTACCCTCTTGATGCTCCAGTACCTGGCAGTCAATTTCGGACCAATAGTGAACATGGCGTGATGAACGTGACCTTCACACCAACAGCATTCACATGGTCATTTGTCAGCGCTGTCAACAATCTTGTCTACGATCAGGGAAGTGCTACGTGCACGCCCTGATTGTCAGTTGAAGTCGGGAACTAACGCGACTTTTCCAGCGATCTTTCGATTCTGCATATCTTTCAATGCTTGGGCTGCTTGAGACATTGGATACATCACAGGCTCAACTGGATGCAGTTTTCCTTTTGCCATCTCGCCCATCACTTCGACAAGCATCTTTGCGTTATCGGCTTGGTTACGCAACATCCATGCGCCCCAATCGACTCCGACAACTGTGCGGTTCGTGAGCAAAACATGATTAGCCGGCAACTGAGGTATTCCCGCCACAAAGCCGACAACCATGTACTGACCACCAGGAGCCAATGCACGCAAGCACTGTGCCGCTAGATCTCCGCCGACTGGGTCGTACACCAAATCAAGACGACCATCGGCAAGTTCGCGTGCACGTGCTTTGACATCTTCTGTCGAAACATCGATCGCAGCGAAAGCTCCCTTAGATAATGCGAGCTGTCGTTTCTCTTCTGTCGATGCAGCAGCAATGACCTTCACTCCCATTGACACTGCCACGTCAACACCGGCGAGACCCACACCACCACCGGCCCCGAGAACCAGCATCGTGTCTCCTTCGACAATGGATGCGCGATAGTTAAATGCGAACCACGCAGTGAGGTAGCTCTGCATGAAAGTAGCACCTTGACCATCAGTGATGTTCTCAGGCAGTGGCAACACTCTGCTCTCAGCTACAACGGCTTCACTCGAGAATCCTCCTGTACCTACAGGAACAAAAACACGGTCACCAACTTTCACACGGGCCACATCGGATGCAACCTCGGTGATGCGGCCCACCACTTCAGAGCCCGGGCGATACGGCACGGGTGGCTTGATCTGGTACTTGCCTTCGATCATTAAGGCATCGACATAGTTCAATCCACAAGCCAGGATTTCAATCCGCACATGACCATCGATAAGCGCCGGGCTCTCCATCTCAACAATTGTGAGATCTTCAACTGAACCAAGGGCTTCTACCAACATTGTCTTCATCTTCTTGACGGTACTAGACCTCACATCAACTACGACGACCCGACTACCGTATGTATATGCATCGTCTCCGCCAGTTGATGCGAACTACGACGTTCACGCCATTGGCAATGTTCCTTGCCTTCGCTATTCGCGTATTGGCTTCTATCGACAGACCGATTGCCCGATTTCCAGATACCGCTGGATACGAAACCTTTCGTTTCCTTGGGGAAATTGACCGCTTCTGGTCCGTGCCATTTCTCTACTCCCTTGTTGACAGCGATGCGGGACGAGTTGCGCTTCAAGTAGGCATCGCGACCGCAGCATGGTCTTGGTGTGCACTCATTCTCTCCAGGATGTCTAGCTACCCCCGAATAGTTCTCACCACAGTTCTTCTTTTGGGACTCTCACCTCAAGTTGTTCGATACGACCTCACACTTTTGTCGGAGTCCTTGGGCATTTCATTTTTTGTCTTCACCATTGCTGCTTCAGTAAATCTGCGGAAGAACACCAGCACCTTCTCTGCCGCTATCTGGCTTGTCAGCTTGGCTCTGTGTGTCTACACACGTCCTGTTCACATTTGGGTCCTAGTCGTAGTTCTTTTGCCGCCTCTCACCACTTTCATCGCACGTCGCGGACGAACTATCTCTCTCACCACGGTGGCTCTGCTCATCATCTCGTGTGGAGCGTTTCTTCAGCTGCGTGCAAATAGTTCTACGTCGGCACTCAACTTCTACACGGTGCTACAGGAACGTGTCATCACTGATGATTCTCGATTCGACTGGTTCACTCAACAAGGAATGCCGGTTTCACCAGGTATGCGAGCTGCGACCGGTTATGACTTCACTGATCAATTTCCTACTGAAGTAGCAGCAATCATTCCTCTTCCTGAAGGCCAAGTACCCCCAACACTCATGCGTGTCGGTGGTGCCCCGCTTGCTCAGTGGGTGCAAGACAACGGATGGAAAACATATGCGCACTACATCCTCACGCACCCTGCAGACACATTCTCTCGACTGACATCTCTCACTAACGCGACTCTCTCACCGCCAAATGATGACTTTCTTCCCCTTGAGAACGGACCCATGATCCCCCGAGTGTTGTTTGGTTCCTGGGAACTCTGGAGTCTCCTAACAGTTGGTGCGCTCGCTGTTGTATTTCTCAAGAGCAGGAGGGACTTCCTTTTTCTTGCGTCAATGAGTGTCACGCTTCTTGCTGTCTATGCCACATCGGTTTTGGCATCAGGAATTGAACATCCTCGACATTCGGTGACATCGGCGGTCGCGCTGCGCCTCATTGCCATCGTGGCGCTTGTCTATGCGTTGCCGAGAGCTAGGCAGAACCGAGAGCTCGACGAACTCGCCGACGAACGCGAGTAACGAGACGACCACGCTTTTGCATTGGAACATGATCGAGGGCGTAGAGCCCTACCCAATGACAGCGAGTTCGTTTATGGAACATCAGACGAATAGATCGAAAAGCTGTTCTCTTGCCTGATTCACCCTCGAGTGAATTAACAAACTTCGTTGACCCGTGAGTCGTCACCACAACAATCTTTTTTATGTTCGTCAGAAGTGGCTTTATTCGCGCGGCGCCTTCCGGCAAAGTCCATGCGATTTCATTCATCAAGACACGGTCAATCCAACCTTTGAGAATTGCTGGCTGTCCGGACCACCACGTCGGGTACACCAGTACTAAAGCGTGTGCCCATTGAATGTCTTCAACATGGATCTTCAAATCTGGAAGGTCACGCAATTTCGTGGCGATGTCGCCCACATGATTCAGCCGTTCATAGGCGCTGAACACAGGGTTGAATTTCTCTGCATACAAGTCATGATGCCGAACAGTGTGTCCAAGTTCCTGAAGTTCTTCCAGGACTTCTTCACGCAATGTCCCGATGAATGACGTGGGAGATGGATGAGCGGATATGACGAGAACGTTCATAACGTCATCATCTTTTTCTCAACGTCTCGTAGAAACTGCTGACGACTTTCCGCAGTCGACGTGTCTAGTGAGTACAAACCTTGATGCGATGTTTTTGTACGCTGCGTTCCACACAAGCGCAAGGCTCGCGTGAGAATTCTTCGGCCATTGTCATTCACAAGACGGACATAAAGCTTTGGAGATCCATAAGTGGAGACGACATGGATGCGACGTAGTTGAGTGAGACCTGGACGCACACGATCACTCTTTGAAAATCGGAAAGCAACGCCAGCAACCAACACGCGCTCTAACCAGCCCTTGAGCTGTGCTGGCAAACCGGACCACCACGTGGGGTATACAAATACCAGAATCTGACTTTCCTGCACCATTTCGATGTAGCGAACAATTTCGGGCGTTGTGGTGATTTGGCGATCCATGTACAAGCGCCACTCATCAAGTGGCATCACGGGATCAAAATCATCTGCAGCTAAATCAATCACGCTGACGTCATGCCCCGCTGCACGAAGACCAGTAACAGCTGCGTCTCGTAATGATGAGCAGAGACTGCCCTCAACGGGATGACAATAGATAACAAGAGCGCGCATGAAATGAACCCCCGAATGTCGGGAAGACCACTACCGTAACTCCCATGCCCGACTTAACAGGAAACTTCGAAACAGGGCGCCTTCCAAAGATTGCTCCGGGCACTGTCACGATCACGATCGCACGGGTTCCGAAGAAGGGGCATCGGATTGAATTCGAGCAATGGTGTGCCGAGATGCAGCAGGCCGTGCAAGAAGCACCTGGCTGTTTGGGCGCAACGACATTGCACCCCGACCGCAGCAACAACACATATCAAATGGTCTTTCGTTTTGCAGATGTTCTTGCACTTCGACAATGGGAACGCTCTGATATTCGCCAATCATTACGCGATAAAGGCGACACGTTGATCGAATCAGAAAGAGTTACCGCCACCGCTGGTACAGAAGAGTTCTTCAATGCATTAGGTGAAGTTGACCGCCACCGCACAAAGACCGGACGATTTGTTGCAGATATTGCGTGGATCTATCCCGTTGCGTTGGTGTCTTCAGTGGCACTCGCACCACACCTTGCAAAAATGGCGATTCTTCCCCGTGTTCTTGTTTCCACTGCCCTCATCGGTGCAACAAGCAAGTATGCAACAGGCCCTCTTCGCAAATGGTGGCGACGCCGACGCATGTTGCCGCAAAACTCGGAGAGACGTTAGTTACTTCGGCTGAGGAACTGAGCAAGCCTTCAGCCCAAAGAGTCGTGAGATTCGTCGACGATTCTTTGCAACGATGAAATACACCACACGCGCAACAATGCGAATGATTGGCAAGGCAATAAAAGTCCCACACATCCGGAGAACACGCTTCTCAGAGAGTCGAAGAATTCTCGACACCGCAACAGGGCCTTCGTAGCGACCATTGAACGTCACAAACCACACCGAGTCCAATGATGAAACGCCGTATTCGCGATGTGACATCACATCCACTTGGGAGATATGCCGGCGGATAAACCCGGCAGATGCTTCACAGATACCGCAGTCGCCGTCATAGACAACGACACCGGCAGCCATGATTTACGCGCTCAACAGGTCAAACACCTGCTGTGCACGACCTGCGTGAATTGTTTCTTCGCGACCATTGAGACGAAGAAGGCGTTCTACTTCTTCATCGTCTTCAGCATCAGCCCATCTCTGGTAACCGACATCACCGTTTAACTCGCCCTTCACAATGCCCGCAAACATGCGCGCATCAATGGTGTCAGGGAGAGGAACCTCAAGTAGTTCTGCAACTTCTGCGCTCGGTTCCCATTCAGAACCGTTCTTAATGCTGATCATTCGAGCAAGTCGACGAGCATGGCCACGCTCTTCCACTGCGTTCTTGCGAAGCAGAGAGGCAGCGTCTTCGTTGTTCACGCGATCAGCAAGCATGTTGTAGAACAACTCACCAGCCATCTCAATGCGATACATCAGAGTCAGCTCAGGGACTTCCAACTTTGCAACATCTGCAAGTGATGCGTTTGCAGTAAAGAAATTCATGTCGGACATAACGAATCAGTTGACGTTAAGAAGATCAACAACGAAAATCAAAGTTTCGCCGCCCTTGATAACACCGCCGGCACCTTGAGCTCCGTAGCCCATTGAAGGAGGAATTGTGAGAACTCGACGTCCGCCAACTTTCATGCCAGCAACTCCGTGGTCCCATCCGGCAATGACTTGACCAGCACCTAAACGAAACTCAAAGGAGTCTCCACGATTCCATGACGCGTCAAACTCACGCTGGGTGCTCCACGCAACTCCGACATAGTGCACCTCAACGTTGGCGCCAGCCTTTGCTTCATCTCCGGTGCCGACAACGACATCTTCAATGAGGAGATCTTCAGGTGGGTTTCCAGCAGGAACTGTTACTTCAGGCTTTGTTGCACTCATGGCTTCAACCTATCTCCCCACCAGAGTTATGCACGAGCGCGCGTGCGACGCAGAACCGGGTCTGCAATACGAAGAGCTGTATCTGCAACTTTCATCACTCGACCCGCCGCACCGGGGGTCTGTGAATCAATGAGATTTCCCATGACAGACAACGTGATGTCTGCAGCTGCTTGGGTCCCAACTGCGATACGCAAACCTGGCTTCAATAACCACGGATGGCCAATCAAAAAACTAAACCGTCGTCCTGTTCGCAAGAACGCATCAAATCGCTCCCCCACTTCACGATCGTATGTTTCTGATGCAGTGACAGGATCCGCAATGAATTTCTCCGCAGCAAGAATTCCTGATTCAAGTCCGTAGTCAATTCCTTCACCATTCATCGGATTAACAAATCCGGCAGAGTCACCAATCGCAACCCAACCTGGTCCGTGGCGACGTACACAACTCATTGGCAAGCGCCACGCACGTGGCTTCTCGATGTATTCACCCAGAGACCATGAATCACGAACGATTGATGCATATTGGTCGAGCAATGTATTCAGATTCAATTTCTTGAATCCCTTCATCGTGCTGAGAGCACCAACACCGATGTTGACTGTGCCGTCTCCCGCGGGAAACATCCACCCATAACCCGGCACAGCAGTTCCATGTTCATCGCTCAAACTCAGACACGCCTCTAAGTGACGCTCAGCGTGGCGCGGTGTCGGCGCATATGCGCGAATCGCAAGACCAAATGTTTCGTTCGGGTCACGAACTGCGCCAAGCATTGTTGCAGCCATACCTTGAGCACCTGCAGCAAGAATCGTGAATGGAGCGCGGTACTGCTCCGAGCCCACACTCACACCAATTACTCGGTCACCTTCAAGAACAGGCAGTGCTTCGCAATCAAAGCGAACATCAGCACCACTCGCCATAGCGACATCAATCAGATGAGTGTCGAAACTTTTGCGTGGCCACACTGCACCATGGTTCGGAAACTTTTCCGTTGTCGGCCAAGCAAGTTCGCGTTGCTTCTTTCCGGCAATCATTCGTAAGCCATCAATCCGATGTGCGACTGAATAATCGATTCTCAAATCATCGAGCGCACCGATTGCACGAGGAGTGAGTCCGTCACCACACACCTTGTCGCGACCATGAGGACCTTTTTCAAAAAGAATCACTTTCAGGCCGGCGCGAGCTGCGGTGATGGCTGCGGCAGAACCGGCTGGGCCACCACCAATGATGAGAATGTCGGACTGCATTACTCAGAGCCTGCCAGACGACACATGGAACCACTACTTGCGTACCATGGGTCACATGGCCTCCATGAACCTCGAAGACGCTGTTGCCCTCATTCGCCCGACAGACACCATGGCAGTACCTCTTGGCCCAGGTGTTCCTGGGGGCTTTATGCATGCCCTTGGCGAGCGATCTGATTTTGAGAATCTGCAGATCTTTGGTGCGCTCATGCCCGATCTGTACGGCGTTTTGGCCCTGAAGGGTGTCCACTATCGCAGTGGCTTTTTCGGGCCCGCAGAACGATTCCTGAGAGACACTGGTGCCTCAATTGACTATGTCCCTGCCGACTTCCGTCGCTTTGAGCCCATCTTGGAGTGGCTGAAGCCACGCGTCATCGCAACAGCTGGTTCTCCCCCTGTTGATGGATGGGTCAGTTTGTCCGTTCACGCGGGAGCAAGCGTGGACGAGATCAATCGCGCCGCAGCAGACCCAGAGCGGCTCTTGATTGTGGAGGTCAGCGAAAAGTTCCCCCGTACCTTTGGCATTGAGCCGCAACATCCTCATCGCATTCATGTTGACGACATTGATGCACTCATCACTACGGATCGTTCACCACTCACCCTCGCAGACACTGAACCAACAGAAGCTGAACTGACGATTGCACAACTGGCTTTGTCATTCATCCACTCTGGATGCACCTTGCAAACCGGAATTGGTGGCATCCCGAATCAGATCGCAACATTTCTTGCCAATGGCGACCTCGGTGATTTCGGCGTGCACTCCGAAATGTTTACAACCGGACTCATGCGTCTTCATCAAGCAGGAAAAGTCACCAACAAAAAAGGTAATGAGTTTGATGGATTCTCACCGACAACTTTTGCCGCCGGCATTCCGGAACTCTACGAATGGCTCCACGAAAATGATGCTGTTCGTTTCTTGCCCGTGAAGGTCGTCAACTCCCCCGAGAAAATCTCTACCAACAGAGACATGATCTCTATCAACGGTGCTATTGCTGTTGATCTCTCCGGGCAAGTAATGGCCGACACCATCAACGGACAACAATTCAGCGGTGTAGGTGGGCATGAAGACTTCGTTGCTGGCCCAGGTCTCAATCTTTCAGGTCGCAGTTTGATCTGTTTGCCTTCCACCAGCATGGTGAATGGCGAACTCACAAGCAGAATTTTGCCGCAGTTTCCTGCTGGAAGTGTCGTGAGCACACCACGCCATCAACTTGACATCATCATCACCGAGTACGGCATTGCTGAACTTGAGGGACGCTCAATTCGTGAACGCTCACGTGCGATGGCCATGATCGGCCATCCACAATTCAGGGACGAGTTGTTGGCGAATGCTGAGCAGTGGCCGAAGGATTAAGCCCAGCAGCTTGGAACAACGCGATGACTGTCACCAACGCAATCACCCCGTAAGCGGACCCTGCTACCAAGTCAGTGGGCCAATGAGTACGAATGAGCCATGACGAAACACTGACAACAACGGAGATTGTCGCGACTGTGCCCCAAGCAATCTTTCGCATGACAGAACCGGCTTTGGTGAAGTACCACGCCATGTATCCAAGCAGCGCCACCACATTTGTTGCATGACCAGAAGGAAACGCGAGTTCTCCTGATTGCAGTTCGCCCATTCGTGGCCATGATTCCCACGGGAATTGACGACCCATTGCCAGCTTCATCGAACCAGCTAGTCCTGTTTCGAAAAGTAGAACGATGACAAAACCCACGATCGGGGCCCATGTTCTGCGCCGCCAAGCAACAAAAGCAAGAACTGGAACACACACCGTCAGAATCAAGCCACGTAGTCCGAGAAGTGCCAATGTCTCAAAGAAAGTTTTGTCCTCAACAAGACGTCGAGCGAGGCGAATTGAATACCAATCAAACCACTCAAACCATGTTCGGCCATCTGATTGAGGCAGCACATAGATTTCGTGCACATACCCGCGTTGCATGATGACCATCTGAGACAACAGTGCGATGAGAACAGTCATCGCCACCACAGTGGCCACTAGGCGGCGCGTCGTCATCATCTCGTCTATTTTGCCTTCTTCTGCACCCTCGGAAGTGTCACTTCCATCTTGACGGTATGGGAAGCAACCAGAGCCAACTATGGTGACTTCATGACCAAGGCACAGGTAACCAAAGACTCCATTGATCTCGGCATCGTGGTGTGCAACATCGAAAACTCATTGGCGTTTTACAAGGATCTCTTGGGATTCGAACTGCAAGGAACAATGCCAATGCCTGGCGGTGGCATGATGCATCGATTGTTGTGCGGTACCACCACTATCAAGCTGGTCAGTACGGACCCATCACCGACCCACCCAGTGGGCGGACCCATCACTGCAGCATGCGGCTACCGCTACTTCACCATCTCAGTGAGCAACTTGGAAGAAATCACACAGGCGTGCAAAGACGCTGGTCGCTCTGTGCAGGTTCCTCCCACCTCGATTCGCCCTGGAGTCACAATCTCAATTGTTGAAGACCCCGATGGCAACTTGGTGGAGTTTCTCCAGATTGGCTAGCGAAGAGCTTTCCCCTACTTGAGGGAAGTAAACGACTTCGCGAGAAGAGCGAAGCCTTCATCAAGGCCGATACGAGGAGACCATTGCAATAGGTCTTTCGTTTCTGAGATGTCAAACCAATGAGAGATTCCCAATTGGTATGCCGTGAACGCGGTCAGTGGTGGCTCTGCATGTGGACGCAACTTGTACACAGCTTCCATCACTCTTCCTAGGCGCACCGCTGCACTCAATCCGATATTTCGGGGCGCATAGGCAACACCGGCAGCCAAACAAATTGATTCCACCAAACTTGCAACAGTTCGGGGCTCGCCATTGCTCACAACCAGTGCCCGACCATTGAGATTCTTTTGCACACCAATTCGCTCCGCGGCAGCAACGAGCGCATCAGAAACATTGTCGATGTATGTCGAATCAACAACTGCTTCGCCGCCATTGACCAATGCAAGACGACGCTGTGTTGCCCTCTCAACAATGCGGCCAACCAATTGCGTATCTCCTGGACCCCACACAAGGTGTGGTCGTAGTGCAACAGCTGCAATGCGCGCATCAGACAACACTGCACGCTCTGCTACTGACTTCGTCTGAGAATAGTGACCCAACACATCATCAATGGCAGGTGGAGACACTGCACCAAGCACCGGGGTTGTGCTGTACGACACCGAGGGAGACGACACATACACAACACCACGAGCACCGGCTGCAACCGCTGCATTCATGACATTCTCTGTTCCTACAACATTGATGTCATGAAACTCAGAGAAGCGACCGACAAGCCCAACTTTTGCTGCGGCATGAATGACGACATCGCACCCATTGACAGCATCTTGGACTGCACTGGTATCTCGAATATCTCCACGAAAAACAGGGACATTCAACGATGAAGCCCCGCGCTGCAACACCTGAACCTCGTGTCCATGGCGCAATAACTCTTCGGCAGTTTTCCTGCCAATCATTGATGTTGCTCCTGTAACAAGAACTTTCATCGTCATGTCAACTGTTCATTGGCCCAACGACCAAGTGCAATGCGATCAATTTTTGAATTATGACGACGGTCAACCGGAAGCTTCTTTTTGAACAGCACAGCCACGACGTCGGGGGCGATCTCGCGCACCTTCATTTCAATGGCACGAACCGCAGCTCCTGTTGTCTCTCCATCACACAGAACAACAACCAGCGCAGATGAGTGGCCCGCAGGCACAGAAACCGCTGCAACTGTGACATCGGGAAGAAGTTGTTCAATCGCTTGTTCAATCGGTACTGGCGTGACAATGGCATCGTTGATGTGAAGTACATGCGCATTTCGACCTTCGATGAAGACACCATTGTCGAGATGACCCACATCACCTGTGCGATGCCACTCTTTCGAGTTGAACTGCACACGCGCATCTCTGTTTCGCTGCCAGTGCTGGTCGTAGCCCACTGAGAGCCATGGGCCAGTCACGAATAGCTCTCCTGTCACACCGTGCGGAACAGGCGTCACAACATCTCCAGATTGAAATCCAATCGGCAGGACCATCACATCGACATTCGGCAGAGGGTGTCCGACTGAAACACCCGCATTGTTCGTCGCATCGGATCGAACTCCGTCAGTGACAATCAGCATTTCTGTCATCCCATACGGGCTGAAGAGCTGAGCATTCGGAAAAGCATGAGCAACATCGTTCAAGAGAGCATCACTCACTGGAGCACCAGCTGACATCATGCACCGAATACTTGGAAATTTTTGACCATCTTTAATGACATTGCGCAACGGAGCTGGAGCCGCGAAGAGAATCGTTCCTTTCACTCCATTGAGAGCATCGCGAAGATCATCAGCAGCCAACTTCCCTGGAGCAATCACATTGATCTTCGGCAGTGCCACAGCCACGCCCCACGCAGGTCCGTACAAAGCGAAGGGAATGTACGCCGCAGCAATTCCATCGTCATCAGTAATTGAAAACTGTTCCTGAATTCCCTGCGCCAAAGCACGAAGTTGTCCGTGCGTGTACACCACACCCTTTGCGGGCCCTGTTGCGCCTGATGTGTACAACACGGCAGCTTCTTGAGCGTCTCCAACCGCCGGAACATCGGTGACATGCTGACCACTCAATTGAGTTACTTCTTCGAGATCAAGTCGCTGGGCTCGATGAGCAATATGAAGTACGCGCGAGGCAATTCTTGTTGCACGCATCGTGAGGACAAACTGCGGACGACTCTCTCGTAAGGCTCGTCGCATGTTTGAAATTCCTAGACCAGGATCAGCAACAACAGGAACGACGCCCTCTGACCAGCATGCGTAGATACAGGCGATCGTTCGCGCCGAGAACGGGGTCAAAATTGCGACTCGATCTCCTGGCTTCACACCCGCGCGGCGCAGATGACCTCTGCTTGCTTGCACCATTGACAACAACTCAGACCACGACGTTGAGATTTTCTCTTTGGCGTCAAAAACGGCAACACCGCTTGGGGTTGTTGACGCACGCCGAGACATCGCACTGTTGAGGTCTGCACAGCCGTGTGCTGGACCACCAATAGACGAAATGCCCGAATCATTGAGCCACTCATGCACTAGTCGAGCAGCATCAGGATGCTCTGGTGATAAATGCCCTGTGTCGAGCGTGATGGTCTGAGCATGAGGAAATGTCTTTTGCATGTCTGCCAGAACACCTGTGTGGAAAACAAAATCACGTGTGCCCCACATCAACAATGTCGGAACATTGATGTCGTGGGCCTGCTCTGCCACACGTTCCAACTCTTTGGCGCTGACATGTTCATCACTCGTTGGGATATCGGCAACAAAGTTTGCAATTGCTCGACGACGAGCTGCACCGGCATATGGCGCATAGTACGCAGCGCGCACTTCTCGGGTAATTCCTCCAGTGGGCAGAACCGCACCAACAAGAAATGCCTTTGAAGTGGAACAAATTGCATTTCGCAACAGCGGAGTATTCGACACTCGAATAAGCCCCGGCACTCCCGTTGTCGGAATGCGTGTTCCGGTGTTGAACAGAACAAGTTTCTCAACACGTTCCTTGTTCAGCGTTGCCCAACCCAATGAAACGGGACCACCCCAGTCGTGGGCAATCAACGTGACAGGTCCGCTCACACCTGCAGCATCGATCAACGCATCAAGATCAACAATTCGCTGCGCCAATGTTCGGGCTCCAGTAGGACGACTTGAGTAGCCCATTCCAATCTGATCAATCGCAATCACACGATACTCATGACCCAACTCTTGAAGAATGTGTCTCCACAGGTACGACCATGTTGGATTGCCGTGAACGCACACGATTGTTCCACGTGAGGGTACGACTGGTGAAGACTCCAGCACCGCAATCGTTTCAGTGTTTCCGTCTCGTTCAACGGTGTATGACCGGACCCACGCCGGCTCAATGCCCGGCAACTGCCGAACGTTTTTCACCATTGCAGTTCAACGAAGCTGACGTTGAGACCCGAACCAATACCCATGCACAGAATGTTGTCGCCCTCTTTGAAGAGATGCTGGTTGTTCGCCATTGTCAGAGGAATCGCGGCTGGACCGACGTTGCCAAGTTCGGGGAATGACACGGGAACTTTTGCAAGATCGATCCCTAATTGCGCACAGACACCGTCGGTGTGAACTTTGCTGACTTGATGAAGGATGTACCAATCAATGTTGTTCTTCCACTTGTCATATTGCGCTGCCTCAACAAAACAATCATTCGCAAGTGAAATGCCGTTCTCCAGTAGGCCACGAGTGTCTGTCGTCATTCGCTCAAGCGTGCCGATGCACAAGTCATGATGTTCTGTCGCCGCACGGGATACTCCGCCGACAATCCGATGGCCACCTTGGTCTGCTGGTCCGAGGACTGCAGCCACCGCACCAGAGCCCAAAGTAAGAGAAGCGAACTCGGCGTAAATGTCTTCGGCAGTTGTGCCTGGCAACTGCAAACGTCGAATGGTTTCTTCTTGGGTGTACCGACTGCCCTCTCCATCAACGATGAGGACATAGCGCACTTGGCCAGAGTCAATGAGTTGCGATGCAATCCAAATGGCGTTGATAAAACCCAGACACGCGTTCGCTAAGTCGAAGTTCATCGCAGAAGATGGCAAACCGAGCTGATGGTGTACTGCCGAGGCCAACGAAGGCTCTAGGTGGTGCTTGCACACAGATGTACTGATCAGAACATCAATGTCTGAGGCCTGCACATTGGCGTTCTTCAGAGCCTCACGGCCAGCTTGTGCTGCGACTTGGTCAAACGTGGTGCCTTCAGGCCACCAACGACGGCTCTTGATACCTGCGACGTGCTCGAGGAGTCCGGGACGGACTCCACACGCTGCATAGGTTTCAGCCAATTGCTCATCAATCCAGGCGGAGGTCACTTCAAGAGGGGCGTCAACGCTCCCCAATGCCACGAGTGCTGTGTTTTTTGCCGTAAACACAGCGTTTGCCATGACAACTCCTTTTCCTTCAGCCTAATGCGAGACTGCATGGATGGCAGAAGTGATGAAATACCACTCGGTATTTGCATGCCCCCACTGTGGGTTGTCTTTTCACGAGACAACTAGTGGGGTTCAATGCCCGAATAGTCATTCTTTTGACCGAGCTCGAGAGGGTTATCTCAATCTCCTCGTTGCTGGTCGACTGACGACGAACAGCGTGTCGGGCGACACACCTGATTCACTCGCCGCTCGACGACGATTTCTCTCAACAGGTGCATATCACCCCATCGCACAAGCAGTCGCTGACACCATCGGCGATGTTGATGGTCCTGTTCTCGATGTTGGATGCGGAGAAGGTTCCTATTTGCCTTTCATCAGATCTCCGCATCGATATGGACTCGACATTGCGAAACGAGGCGTGCAAATGGCCAGCAAGCTTCTTCCAGATGCGCAGTTCGTGGTGGGCACTGCATATCGCCTCCCCGTGCTCAATGAATCATGTGATGCGGTGTTCAGCATTTTTTCCCCGCATTCTCTCGAAGAGTTTCAGCGCATCCTTACTCCGTGCGGACAATGGGTGACCGTCACTCCCGGCGCTCATCACCTCCATCAGATGCGCCCCAAGCGGGATGAAAACATTCTTGAACGTGAACGGCGTCGTGATGAACCACCGGCGCACGCCACCAATACACAGCGTGTGCAATTTGATCTAGACCTCACAGAGGAATCAGCACAGGACTTGTTTTCGATGACCCCACTTGTTTGGCAAACGGCGGCAGATGCGGCACCAGTAACTCGCGTGAGTGTTGATGTTTGGGTTGCATCAGGATTCAAGTCGTAGCGTGAATGCAATGACACGGTTCGATAGCGCCTATTACAAAAGGTTTTATGGCAAAGACGGCGCTCACGACGAAGAGCGCATTGCACATCTCGCCACCGCTGTACACAGCATGTGTGCCTGGTGGGGGGTCGATGTTGCCAGCGTGCTTGATATTGGCGCTGGCATGGGTATGTGGCGTGATTGGTACAACGCGAATCATCCAGACGTGAAGGTTCGTTCTATCGATGTGAGCGAACATGCATGTCAGACATGGGACCACGAGCAACGCAACATTGCGGAGTGGAAACCACGCGGCAAGTACGACCTTGTGATTTGTCACAGCGTGTTGCAATACCTCGACAACACATCATTCATTCAAGCAATCGAAAACTTGGCCTCGGCAACACGATGTGTGATGTATCTCGAGATCCCTACAAAGTGGGATTACGAAAATATTGTTGACTCACGCGGTACCGACCTGCAGGTCTATAAGCGCAGTGC
>ERZ1022756.323-NODE-323-length-15027-cov-26.721948_pt1 | contig 15027 bp, 10 predicted proteins | sample MGYA00520902_ERZ1022756 | MGnify/ENA primary metagenome ERZ1022756 (study PRJEB33162, sample SAMN09537601) | freshwater metagenome | isolation source: freshwater | place: Canada:Alberta | collected 2017-07 | study: EMG produced TPA metagenomics assembly of the...
GCGCCTGGCGATCATGTCATCCTCAACAACACAGCCCATTGTGGCGAATGTCGGCCATGCCGATCAGGTCGCACTGGTTATTGCGCTGCCATGGCTATGGATGGCCGCGCGCCATCGCCGTTCACATGGCGCGGGGAACCCTTGGGGCGAATGGGCCCAGCTGCCAGTTTTTCTGCACACACCATCATTGATGCCGGACGGCTGACCAGAATTAATGAAACCATCACGCCCGAAGTGGCTGCGCTAATTCCGTGTGGTGTGATGACGGGCTACGGCGCGGTCCACCATGTCGCAAAGGTTGAGAAGGGCAGCAGTGTGCTCGTGTTCGGCATGGGGTCGATCGGGCTCAATGTGCTCCAAGCCAGCCGGTTAGCCGGAGCTGCGAGCATCATTGCCATCGATACCAATCCGACAAAGGAAGGCGTGGCCCGCGCGTTCGGTGCGACACATTTCCTGAACCCCAAGGAGCCAGGCGAGCCAATGGACAAGCGGGTCAAATCGCTGCTGGGTGGGTTTGCCGATCATGCCTTCGACTGCGTGGGGCACCCTGCCGTCGTCCGGCAGGCCCTAAGCCTCGTCAATCCCTATTGGGGGGTGATGGTCGCAGTCGGTATCGCGCCTGTAGGCGAGGAAATCGCGGTCCCGGCATCGACCTTTTACGTCGGACGCACCATGCGCGGCACTTTCATGGGCGATTGCAATCCGTTGGTCGATACGCCGCTGATCATCGAGCATTACCAGACCGGCAAGCTGGCGATCGACCAGCTGATCACGCATCGCGTTTCACTGGACGATATCAACACCGGGTTTGATTTGATGAAATCAGGTGAATCGGTGCGGACGGTGGTGGTATTCTGATCATCGACGGGTCTGGGTGCGCCGAGGCAGGCTCAGACCCGTCGATCCTGATCAACCGACCAGCACGGTCTTGGTGCTGACAAATTCCATAACCCCTTCGCGCCCGCCTTCGCGTCCAAAGCCGGAAATGCCGACCCCGCCAAACGGCGCGCCAACATGCATATTGCCGGTGCCGTTGATGCCGATTGTGCCCGATCGCAGATCGCGGGCCAGACGCCGGGCGCGGCGCATGTCGGATGTCTGGACATAGTTCGACAGGCCATAAGCCGTGCTGTTGGCGATCTCGACGGCCTGTTCCTCGGTGTCGAACGGGATGATCGACAACACCGGGCCAAACACCTCGTTCTGCGCCAGACTGCTGTCCGGATCGACATCGGCAAAAATGGTGGTGTCGACGAAATAGCCATCGGTCAGTTCGCCGCCGGGACGACCGCCGCCCAGCACCACGCGCCCGGCCTTTTCTGCGGTGGCCTTGTCGATGATGCCGCTGACCCGCTGCAATGCGGCTTCGTTGACCAGCGGGCCGGCAAAGGTGGTGTGCACCAACGGATCACCCGTAACATATTGGCGCACTACGGCTGTAACGCCTTCGACCACAGCATCGTAAACCCCGCGCTGCACCAGCAGGCGGGTGGGCAGCGCGCAGCCCTGACCGGTGTTCACCAACGAGAATGTCGCCGAATAGGGGATGGCCTCTGCCAGATTGGCATCGTCAAACACCAGGTTTGCACCCTTGCCGCCCAGCTCGAACAGGACTGGCACCAAATTGTTTGCCGCCGATTGCATGATCTTGGTCGCGGTCGAAGGGCCGCCGGTAAAGCTGATCTTGTTGATGCCCGGATGCGCGGAAATCGCCGCGCCCGTATCCGGCCCGCCGATCACCAGGTTCAGCACGCCATCGGGCAGCCCAGCCTCGCGCGCCAGTTCAAGAAACCGCACCGAGGTGAAGGGGGTGAATTCAGCCGGTTTGAGCACAACGGTGTTGCCTGCGGCCAGCGCGGGCGGAATTTTCATCGCCAGCGACAGCAGCGGGGCGTTCCAGGTTATGATGATGCCGACCACGCCAAATGGTTCGGGGATGGTGTAGACCAGCGGTTCATCGCGGTGGGTATCGACCACTAGTCCATCGAGCTTGTCCGCCCAGCCAGCATAATAGCGCGTCCATTCCGCCGCCATGCTGACAAAGCGCGTTGCGCCGAAGCTCATGGTCGCGCCGTTCTCCAACGTCGAGATGGTGGCGAGCTCTTCGCCATCGCGCAGGATCAGGGCGGCCAGCTTTTCAAGGATCTCGCGGCGGCGCGGGCCGGGGGTGTTGCGCCATCCGGGTGCGGCGGCCTGGGCGGCGGCCACGGCAGCATCGACGCAATCCGTGCCCGAAAGCGGGACGCTGGACTGGGCGCGTCCGGTGGCCGGATTGATGTGATCGAAGGTGCCCGCCGACGCCCCTGTATACCGCTCTCCGCCGATGAGAGAGCTAACCTCGGGGAGAAGTTCCGCTGCCTTCTTGTGCCGTTCCATCAAAGTCATTGTCGTTCCTTTCCTGCGCTACTGGGGCCTGAGCCGGGCGCTTCAACGGATATCTTGCCGGATCATCTCGGCGAGCCGCCATGCGGCTGCCATGGTGGGCGCGTTGGTGTTGCCCGAAGGCATTTCGCGGAAGATCGAGCAATCAACCACCCGCAGCCCTGCCACCCCGCGCACGCGCAGCTGGCTGTCGAGCACATCGCTATCATCCGGCCCCATCGCCGCAGTCCCGACAGCGTGATAGCCCGAATGACCGAACTGCTTGTGCAGTTGCAGGATCTCCTGATCGCTCTGCGCCCAAGATGATTTGTCGGTTTCTCCGACCACCAAGGGCTTGAGCGCGTCCTGCTCCATGATCCGGCGGATCGCGCGGGTGCCAGCGATGCTGGTCGCGCAGTCGATCTCGGCTTCGAGATAGGCCGGACGGATCGCCATTGGCGCGGCGGGATCGGATGAGCTGACCAACGCCGTCCCTTCGCTGACCGGACGCAGCATATAGGAATAGCATTGCATGCCCGGTTCCTGTTCAAACGCCAGCCCGGCGGTGCTGCTCCCCAGCGAATAGGGGTTGAACATGATCTGCGTATCCGGGCGGGTCGATGCCGGATGCGCGCGGACGAAGGCAATCGCTTCGGCCGCACCGCGCGCCATCGGCCCTTTGCCCCGGACCAGATAATTCAGCATGTTCCCGATCAGACGCGTGCCGCCATATTCGCGGTTATCGCTGTAACGCCAGTCGCGCAGGCGGAAATTGATCGCCAACGTAAGATGCTCGCGCATCCGTTTGCCGACATTGGGGCTGTGCACCACGGTGTCGATACCCGCGGCCTTGAGCACCGTGCTATCGCCGATGCCCGATAACTGCAGGATTTTGGGCGACACCAGCGCACCAGCGCACAGGATGACCTCGCGCCCGGCATAGAGGTTGATCGCGTCGCCATTGCTGATGCAGGCCACACCGGTCGCCTTGCCATTCTGGATCAGCACACGGTTCACCCGCGTATCGGTGCGGATCGCAAGGTTTGCGCGGCCCCGCGCCTTGTCGATCAGCACACGGGCGGAACTGATCCGCCGACCGGACTCATCTATGTTCCACTGCGCATAGCCGATCCCTTCGAGATCGGGGCCGTTCTGGTCAGGCTTTTCGCGCAGTTGCAGCGCGCCGCCAGCGGCGATGAAGGCGTCGGACAGGGCGGTGCGATTGGCGTTGGTGGTGATGCTGATCGGCCCGCCAGTGCCGCGATACTCGCTTGCCCCAAGGTGGTGATTTTCCAGCGCGCGCAGGCAGGGTAGCATCTCGCTCCAGCCCCAGCCGGGATTGCCCGCGGCTGCGATGGCATCGTAATCTTCGGCCACGCCGCGGTTCCAGACCATGCCATTGATCGCGCTTGATCCACCCAGCATCCGGCCGCGTGCCCACACTTCCTGCGGGCCGCGCGCGCCTTCATCGACGGTGGTGGGATAGTAATGTGACCGCTTCGGGTCCGACAGCAACTTGCCGAAACCCTTTGGCATCCGGCTCAACCAGGAGTCGCCGCCGCCTTCTTCGAGCAACAGCACCGAATGGCGGCCGTCTTCCGATAGCCGGTCCGCCAGAATTGCGCCTGCCGAACCTGATCCGACAATGATGAAGTCTGCCACGGGCACGGTGCCAGCAGGCGCCTTTGACATAGTGATCCTCTCAATTATTAAGAGGATAATAGGACCAAGAGATCGAGGCGGCAAGACTGCAAATCGACCTCTGGCAAGGCTTGAAGCTAGGCATGCGGATGACGAAAACAATGGGTTCGTTGACAAGGATCGAGCGGTCACCGGCGCGGCGCTGGGGCATTCGCATCGTCCGAGTTGGCTTGGCGGTTGTCTTCGCTATCACCATGACGATATTTGCCTTTCTGTATTGGCAGGGCAGCCGTAAGCCTGTCACCGATGGCCAGTATGTTGCGCTGGGCAGCTCCTTTGCGGCCGGTATCGGTCTCGGGCCCCGTGCTTCGGGCAGCCCGGTGCATTGCTTGCGGACGACTGCCGGCTATCCCGCGCTTGTCGCACAGCGCGCGGGCCTGCGTTTCGTTGACATGACGTGTTCGGGATCGACCAGTGCGCATATCCTTGCGGGTGGCCAGCTGATGCTGGGGCCGCAGCTGGCAGCCGTCGGCCCGCAGGCACGGCTGGTCACCATCACGACGGGCGGCAATGATGTGGACTATATTGGCGACCTGATGGCGACATCGGGCAGCATGGGGTGGCTGGTGTCCTGGCTGAATGGCCCGGTAAGGCCGGCAGCGGATCGGCCTTATGACCGCGTGACGGCCAACCTCACGCAGATCATCCGCGACGTGCGGACCAAGGCACCGAACGCGAGGATCGCTCTCGTCAGCTATCCCGCAATCCTGCCGGAGCATGGCAATTGTGCCGCAACCGGGGTTGGCGATGCTCAGGCCCGGATCAGCCGTGATGTCGCCGCGAGGCTGGCGGCGGCGACGCGTAGCGCCGCGGACGAAGCGGATGCGCTGCTGATCGATATGGCTGCGCTAAGCAAGGGACATGATCTCTGTTCCCAAAGCCCATGGGTCAATGGTGCAGAGCCGCGCCATGGCACTGCTTTCCACCCCAATGCAGCCGGCAGCGCCGCCGTGGCCACTGGCGTCATCGAGGTATTGGGCCGATGACAGGCCCGTGCTGTAGATTGAGGCAAAAGTTGAAACCGGTGTTCAGCGTAAGGGAAGCATGAAGGAGGAGATTGCCTTTCCATCAGAAATGATCCGCCTGGACGGCGGCCGCTTCATCATGGGAAGTACCGACTTCTATCCCGAAGAGGCCCCATTGCAGGCGGTCGAGGTCGCCCCCTTCCTCATCGATATGACCCCTGTCACCAATGCGCAATTTGCGGCCTTTGTCGCTGATACCGGCCATGTGACGCTGGCCGAGACTGTGCCCGATCCGGCGGATTATCCCGGTATCCTTCCCGAAATGATCGTCGCCGGTTCGATCGTGTTCGCGGCTCCTCCCGCAGGCCAGCCGGTCGGCCCGGAAAGCTGGTGGAGCTACGTGGCGGGGGCCAACTGGCGTCAGCCTTATGGCCCGCAGCATGGTGGGATCGCGCCCGATGATCACCCGGTTGTCCATATCGCCTATGGCGATGCGCTCGCCTATGCGCGGTGGACTGGCAAGCGTTTGCCGACCGAGATCGAGGCGGAATTCGCCGCGCGCGGCGGAGAAGATCAGGCCGCCTATGCCTGGGGCAACGAACTTCTGCCAGGCGGCCGACCGCTAGCGAACATCTGGTACAAGGGCTTTCCCTTCGCCCATCCCGAACACAAGGGGCCACCCTACACGACCCCGGTCACCCGCTATCCCGCCAATGCCTTCGGGCTGTTCGATCTGATCGGCAATACGTGGGAGTGGACTTCCAGCGACGCTGCCGGCCCGGCGGGCAACAACAGCTGCTGTCACAGCCAAGCAGTGCCGTTCGTGCCCAATTCCGCCTTGCACAAGGTGCTGAAAGGGGGATCGCATCTGTGCGCGCCCAATTATTGCCAGCGTTATCGCCCGGCGGCCAAGTGGTTTCAGCCGGTTGATACCTCAACCAGCCATGTCGGCTTTCGCTGTGCAAAGTCGGCTTGAGGCACGCAGGGCCGTTAGCGGAATTGGAACGTGACCTTGCCCAGCCCGCCGGAAAACGGCTGATCAGGCCGATAGGCGGGGCTGACCGCGCTACCGCGGTCGATGCCGACATCAAAAGTCTCGGCGACACCATAGGCAGCGGGAATGGTGGTGGTTACATCCTTGCTCACCAGCACCCTATCACCTGCCGAAATTGTCACGGTAACCTTCTCCACGCTCATCGGCCGAGGCTCTGTGCGTTCGAGCCGCACTGTCAATGCCGTGGATCCTGACGGTAGGGGGGCGGGTGCCTCGATCACCTGCAAGCGGCCCGACAGATCGCGAAACGCAAAGGCAGGAATGCCTTTCGTAACATAGGCTGCCATCCCGCCGCTCGACCCGCCAAAGGCAAAGACCGGTCCATCTTCCGTGCCCGTCTCAAGATGGATCTGAGCCTTCATGTCAAACGGTCGAAGGGCAACCGGGGGGGCTGCCCCGAAACCGATATTGCTGACTGGACGATCGAACGCCCACAGGCCTTGGCGGGCGGCCATTTCCGCCATGAAGGCGCGACCTGCAAAGGCGCGGGAATCGCCGAAATTGGAAATGGGGTTCACATTGAAGCGGCTGGCCTGCGCTTCGAAAAGCGCGGCAAGCTGATCGACCTTTTCTGGATATCGGGCGGCAAGATTGGTGGTCTGGCCCGGGTCCTTTAGCGTGTCGTACAGCTCCCAGGCTTCCGTGATCGGGTTCATCTGATCCATGCGCCACGGATCCAGCCGGTGCGAGGTGACTATGGCCCAGCCATCGTTCCACAGCCCTTTGTTGCCGTACATCTCGAAATACTGCGCGCGGCTCGGAACAGGGGCACTGTCCGACAGCAGCCTTGCCTTCAGGCTACGACCTTCCATCGGCGACTGCGCGACATTGTTGATCATGGGGGCTAGCGGCACCCCTACTAGATCGAGGATGGTCGGCGCGATATCGGCGACATAGGCGAATTCGCTCCGCACCTCGGCGCGCGCAGTGACCGCTTTGGGCCACGACATGACCAACGGCACGCGAATGCCGCCTTCATGCGTGGTCTGCTTGAAATAGCGCAGCGGTGTGTTGCCTGCCACTGCCCAGCCGAACGCGTAATGCGGCTGGGTCTCCGGTCCGCCCCACTGGTCGAGGAACGCCATGTTCTCCTGCGCAGAGGGATAGTGGCCGTTCATGAACAGGGTTTCGTTGTGGGTGCCGTGCATGGCACCCTCGGCGCTGGCACCATTGTCCGAGGTTATGGCGATGACGGTGTTGTCGAGCTCCCCCTTGGCCTCAAGCGCGTCGAGTATCCGCCCGAACTGTTCGTCGGCATGGCTGAGCGATGCGGCAAACACTTCCATCTGGCGTGCGAACAGACGCTGGTCCGCGGCGCTCAGGGAATTCCAGGCCGGCATGCCTTCCGGGCGCGGCGCAAGAGCGGTGCCAGCCGGCATGATCCCCAGCGCGATCTGCCGTTTGAGAACAGCCTCACGCGCCTTGTCCCAGCCCATGTCGAACCTGCCGCGATAATGTTCGATCCAGGCGCGCGGGGCATGATGCGGCGCATGGGCGGTGCCGGTGGCGAAATACATGAACACCGGATCGGCACCCCGCCGCGCATTGCGCGCGTCAAATGCGGCGATGGCCCGGTCGGCGAGATCGTTGTTGAGGTGGTAATCAGCAACGGCCGGGGTCGGCACCGGCGAAGTGCCGTCGATCAGTACCGGCTGCCAGTTGTCTGCATCGGCCCCGATGAAGCCATAGAACTTGTCGAAACCCTGACCGGTCGGCCACAGGGTGAAGGGCCCGGCCTGGGTCATGTCGGCGCTGGGCAAATGATCCCATTTGCCAAGGGCGACGGTGAGATAGCCGGCAGACTTGAGGTTGGCTGCGATCGTGCCCGCCGATGCGGGCACGATCCCGTCATAACCCGGATAGGGTAGAGGAGCGCCCGCGTGTCCGCCCATATGCACGCTGTGGGGGTTGCGACCGGTCAGCAAGGCCGCGCGGCTGGCGGAACAGATCGGCGCGGTGCGGTAATTGGTGTAGCGCACGCCGCGATTGGCCACCCGGTCGATGTTGGGGGTCTCGATTAGGCCGCCAAAGCTGGATAGCTGCGCGAAGCCGACGTCATCGAGCATCCAGATGATGACATGCGGCCGCTCAGGGCGCGCTGCGGGCTGGACGGAAGCAGTCTCAGGCATCGTCTGAGCGACAAGCGCCGCGCCGGGGTGGGCCGCCACAACAAGCGCCAGTATGCTGACAAGGGGCTTAAGCTTCATAGGTTTCTTCCGCGCTAATGGTTGGCAGAGCCGTCATGATGGCGTCCCATCTCCCTTGGGTCAGACCCCCGCGACCGCAACATTGACAACGTGCGCCTGAGTATAGGCGAACAGGCCCTCATCACCCCCTTCGCGGCCAATCCCTGACTGCTTGGTGCCGCCGAACGGAATATCGAAGGGCAGGTCGAGATGCTTGTTGACCCAGACCGTGCCGGAATCGATCTTCATGGCGACTTCGACCCCGCGCTCTACATCGCCGGCCCAGATTGTCCCGCCCAGTCCATATTCGCTATCATTGGCGCGGCTGATCGCGTCATCGATATCATCGTATTTGAGGATCGGAAGAACGGGGCCGAACTGTTCCTCGCGCACCAGACGAGCATCATCGGCAATGTCGCGGACGATCGTCGGTGCAATGAAATAACCGGCGCGATCAAGCGGCTTTCCGCCGGCCAGCACAGTGCCATGAGCGTGCGCGTCCTCAAGAAAGCCGCAGACCTTTTCGTACTGCATCGCATTCTGCACTGGGCCGATCTGAGCACCCTGGTTGAGCCCATCATCGACGACGGCATTCTCGGCCAGAGTGGCCAGCTCGCTGCACAACTCGTCGTAGATGGCAGAAGGCGCATAAACCCGCTTGATCGCAAGGCAGACCTGGCCCGCATTGACCATGGCACCATTGAACAGCTTCGGCGCTATCGCCTTGGGATCGACGTCATCCAGAACGATTGCCGCGTCATTGCCGCCCAGTTCGAGCGTGATCCGCTTCATCGCATCAGCGCCAGCGGCATAGACCTTCTTGCCCGTAGCGGTAGAGCCGGTGAAACTGATCTTTGCAACATCGGGGTGGTTCGACAGGTGCCCGCCAAGGTCATTGTTATCGACGATCACGTTCAGCACGCCGGGCGGCAGGATTTCGGCAGCCAGCTCACCAATCATCAGCGCGCACATCGGCGTGGTCGGCGCCGGCTTTGCGATCACGGTGTTGCCGGAAATCAGGGCCGGGCCGAGCTTCTGGGTCAGCATCAGGAACGGGAAGTTCCAGGGCGTTATGGCCGCGACAACGCCCAGCGGCGTGCGATGTTCGATGATGCGGACCTTGTCGGTTTCCCGCAGGACTGCGGGCTCCAGCCGTTGCGCGGCATAATGGCGCAGCTGGTAGACGCCTCCGATCACTTCGCCGGTTGCCTGCTTGAGCGGCTTGCCCTGCTCGGTGGTCAGCAGTTTGGCGAATTCGTCTTTCCTGGCTTCGATCGCATCAGCGAGGCGGGCGAGCAACTCGCCGCGGCCCTGCCAGCCCATCGCAGACCAATCAGGCCCCGCAGCCTTGGCCGCCGCAATCGCCGCTTCGAGCTGGGCTCCATCTGCCCGCGCGACCGTTGCAAAGGCAAGCCCGGTAGCAGGGTTGATGACTTCGAGCTGCGCTGCTCCTTCCACCAGAGCACCATTAATGAGCATTTTTTCCGAGAACATACCGGCCTTCCACAAATCAGGTCCGCCCCAGCGGAGCGCTTGTTTTACATGTAAATCGTATATCTGATTTTTTTTGGAAGCCAATGCACATTGAGCGAAGCGACAGGGGCCGCCTCGGAGGGAGGCCGCCGCCGTAGCGCTCTGCGTCAACCGCAGTCTGCTGCAATGCCATCCATGAGCAGACCGACGACCCGCGCGACATACTTCGCCACGGCCATTTCATCGAAATTCTGATCGGCAGCAATGCGCCCAGCCTGACTTTCCATCGCCGAAAGCAGCATGTCGGATGCAAGTGCGAGGCTGACGCCTTCGCGCAGCTGGCCCCGCTGCCTTCCCCGCGCGAGTATGGCGATTGCCTGCTGGGTGATCCGTTCCACCATCGGCGTGATTTTGGCTGTCAGGTCTGGATAGGTGATCATGTCCCGGCGCAGGTGCCTTACCACGCCGCCACCGGTTTCGATGTAGCGCATCAGAACAAGCTGGCCGAACGCCAGCAAATCCTGCCGCAGGTCACCTGTGTCGATGGTGGAAAGAGCGCTCCAGCGCTGTTCGATCATCACGCCAAGCAGCGAATCCGCCGTCTTCCAGCGCGCATAGATCGTGCTTTTGCCGACACCGGATTCCCGCGCGACGGCATCGAGATTGAAGCCCGCCCAGCCATGCGCGCCATAGAGCTTTGCCGCGGCGACGAGGATCTTGGTCTCGAAGTCGGGGTTGCGCGGGCGGCCGCGCGGGCGCGGTTCGTTGCTGACAGCCGGCCGTTGCATTGTCACGCACCCTCATTTACGGACGAAGACCGTCCAGATATGGTGATCCGGCTTACAGGGAACTGCCCGATGATTGCAAACCAAGTTGACAGACCACTGGCTGGTTTCACGGTGATCGACCTTGTGGCGAGCCCTCTCGCCGGGATCACCCGCGGTCTGCTTGAGCTTGGAGCCAAGGTCATCCGGGTGGAAATCGGCGGGCGGGGCGCCCCCATCACAGTGCCGGGATACGAGCGCGAGGGCCTGGCCTATACCACGGCCAACATTGGTAAGGAGGTCGTGAAGCTGGCGGCCCCGGATCAAGAATTCGGCCGTTTGCTTGGCCTTGCCGATCTGATCGTGGAGGATCTGACAAGCGACCTAGCAGCCGGGTTCGGGATCGACTGGGCCGGCCTGTCCCGCGATCATCCCGCGCTGGTGCGGATGACGGTCAGTGGGTTTGGCACAGGCAACAGCTTCTCCGATTGGCAGTGGTCTGACCCGGTGCTTCATGCTCTTTCGACCGAATTGTCCCGTTCGGGGATCATGGATCGCTCGCCCTTGCTGCCTCCGGGCGAGATCGCGCTGCAATGTGCCGTCGCGCAAGGGACTTATGTGGCAGCCGCCGCGCTTTACAACGCGATCGTCACTCAAGTCGGAGATCACGTTGATTATTCCGCGCTGGACGGCGCCCTGCAGGCCCTTGATCCGGGCTACGGCATTGGCGGCAGCGCGACGCATGGTCGGCCTGCCCGGCTGCTTTCGCCGCAGCGCCCGGTCAAGGGGTATCAATATCCGATCCTCAAGGCGGCTGACGGCCTTGTTCGGATCTGCCTGCTGGCACCGCGCCAATGGCAGGGCATGTTCCGCATGATGGGCGAACCCCCCGAATTTGCCGACGAGCGCTATCAGGAGATCGGCTTTCGCTACAAGTCGCCGACCCTTCTGCCTGCAATCGCACGGTTCTTTGCCGACAGGGCCTGCGCTGACATCGAAGCCATGGGCCAGGCGCATGGCGTACCGATCGCTTCGGTCCTGTCGTTGCAGGACTGTCTTGGCGCCGATCATGTTCGCGAACGCGAAGTCTTCGTCGATGTCGCTCTGGACAATGGCACCGTCGCGCCGTTCCCCAACGGGCTGCTCACGATCGATGGTGTCAGGATGGGGCCGCTCCAGCCCTCACCCGAGGCAACGCCGCGCCCTGCTCCGACCGGTTCGCACGATATTGAGCGCCCTCTGCAAGGCCTCAAGGTTCTCGACCTTGGCGTGATTGTTGTCGGCGCCGAAACCGGGCGCCTGCTGGCCGATCTAGGTGCCGAAGTGATCAAGGTCGAATCGCAGGCATTTCCGGATGGATCGCGGCAGACCTATCTGAAGATCGGCGTTTCACATGGTTTTGGGGCGGGTCACCGCAACAAGCGCAGCCTCGGCCTCAATCTCAGATCGGACGAGGGCAAGGCCCTGTTCGTGCAACTGGTTGCTCAGGCTGATGTCGTCCTGTCGAATTTCAAGCCGGGAACAATGGAGTCGCTGGGCTTTGGCTTTGAAGACCTCAGCGCCATCAACCCGCGCCTTATCTGCGTCGAAAGCAGTGCCTTCGGATCGACCGGTCCCTGGGCAAAGCGCATGGGTTATGGCCCGCTTGTCCGGGCTGCAGCGGGCATGACCCGCAAATGGTGCTATCCGGACGACGCTGACGGGTTTTCGGATTCGATCACGATCTATCCCGATCACGTGTGCGGGCGCATCGGTGCGACTGCCGTTCTGGCGCTGCTGTTGCGCCGGATGCGGACCGGGCAAGGGGGGCTGGCCGAGATCAGCCAGGCAGAGGTGATGTTGAACCACCTCGCGACCGAGATCGCCGGAACGGCGCTTGGCCTACCGGACATCGAACAGGCCCCTGATGCGCCATGGGGCGTGTTTCAAGCCGCCGGCGATGACCAGTGGTGCGTGGTCACGGTGCGCGATGATCATGACTGGCAGAAGCTGGCGAGCATCATCGACGATCCCGTGTTCAAAAATCCCGCGGCGGCGACAAGGCCGGGCCGCCAGGCGCTGCGGGCTGAACTCGACGCAAGCTTGGGGCAATGGATCGCCTGTCAGGATGCCGAAACTGTGGCTGCCACCTTGCAACGAGCCGGAATCCCCGCCGCACGGATGCTGCGTGTGCCCGAACAGCCCGACTACCCCTACTTCGCCGAGCGCGGCCTGTTCCGGGTCGATCATGATGATCTGCTACCCGATCCGCTGGTGATCGAGCGGCGGCCCGCCATCTGGAACACGATCCCCGACGCCGACAACCGCCCCGCACCGCTGATGGGGCAGGACACGTTCGATGTCGTCCGCGAATGGCTGGGGCTGGAGGATGCCGAAATTGATCGGCTGGCGGCTGAAGGCGTGCTGGAACCCGTATCACAAAAAATCCGCAGCCTGATCGCTGACGGTTCATACAAGGAGGCGGCCCAATGATTGGCCAAGGTGACGAAGCGGTTCTGGTCGAACGCCGCGGCAATGTTCTGCTGGTGACCATTAACCGTCCGCAGGCCCGCAATGCCGTGAACGCCGCCGTCCATGTCGGGATCGGTGAAGCACTTGAGCGCGCTGAGGCCGATCCGGATGTTCGGGTGATCATTCTGACCGGCGCAGGCGACAAGGCATTTTGCGCCGGTGCTGATCTGGTTGCGCTGTCGCGGGGCGAGCCTATCGCACCGACGGACCCGGTGCAGCGGGCATGGGGTTTTGCCGGGTTCGTCGAGCATCCCGTGTCCAAGCCGGTGATCGCGGCGGTCAACGGCTTTGCCCTCGGCGGCGGCACCGAACTTGCGCTGGCGAGCGACATGGTGATTGCTGCCGAGACCGCCCAGTTCGGCCTTCCCGAAGTGAAGCGCGGCATTCTTGCGGCCGCTGGCGGCGCGTTCCGGCTGGTGCAGCAATTGCCCGCCAAGATCGCGATGGAATACCTGCTGACCGGAGAGCCGTTCAGTGCTGAGCGGGCGGCAGAGCTCGGCCTGGTCAACAAGGTTGTTCCCGCCGAGCGGCTTCTCGACGAAGCTTTTGCTCTGGCAGCGCGGGTCGCAGTCAATGCACCGCTTTCGGTCCAGGCCTCGAAGCGGATCGCGCTGGGCATCATTGATGGCAAGCGGCCTGACGAAGACAGATTCTGGGCCCTCAATGCCTCCGAAAGGCGGCAGGTGATGCAAAGCGCTGATGCCCGCGAGGGGCCTCGGGCCTTTGCGGAAAAGCGTGCTCCTGTGTGGAAGGCCCAATAGGTCAGGAAAGAACGACATGCACGATCCCGAACGCATTCCGGTCATCATTGGTGTGGGCCAGATCAACGATCGTCCCGAAAGCCCCGATCTGGGCCTTGATCCGCCGAGCCTGATGGCAGCAGCGCTGCGCCTTGCGGAACAGGATGCGGGCGGCGATGTGCTGGCCCGGCTCGACAGTCTGGCCATCGTCGATCAGATCAGCTTCCGCGAGCTTGGCAACCTGTGCGGCACGCTTGCCAGTGCGATCGGGGCAAGCCCTCGCATCAATTATCAGTCCGAAGCACCCCACGGCGACACGCCGATCCGCCTGCTGAACGAAGCGGCAAACCGCATCGGATCAGGCGAAATCACGCTTGCGGCTGTGGTTGGCGCAGAGGCCTTGCGCACCGCCGCTGCCCGCGCGGCAGCGCGCACCCAATCTGATGGGTCAAGCCATAACGCGCTGCGGGCGGCGGCGAGCCGGCGCGAGCCGGGCTATCTGCAATTGCACGGCCTGTCGGCGCCGGTTGATGTTTATCCCATCTACGAGAACGCCGGACGGGCGGCTTATGGCCAGACGCTGGCCGAGGGTCAGGCCGAATCCGGCGCGATCTGGGCGCAGTTCAGCGAAGTAGCCGCCAGCAACGAAGGTGCCTGGATTCGCAAGGCGATGTCGGCGGACGAGATTCTTACACCGGGACCGAAAAACCGCCCGCTGGCGTTCCCCTATACCAAGCTCACAGTCGCCAATTCCTCGGTCAATCAGGGGGCGGGGTTCATTGTCACCAGCCTCGCCGAAGCTCGGCGTCGGGGTATTGCGGAGGAGCGCCTGATCTACGTTGGCATGGGCGCAGCCGCCAAAGAAGACCCGAATATCCTGCGCCGTGACCGTTTTGATCGATCGGTCAGCATGGACACGGCGATCCGCCGCACGCTCGAACTCAATGACATGACCGGCGCCGATCTCGATCTCGTGGAGCTCTACAGCTGCTTTCCCTGTGTTCCCAAGATGGCGCGCCGCACATTGGGTTGGCCGCTCGAACGACCGGCGACAGTGTTTGGCGGACTCACCTTCGGCGGCGGCCCGATCGCCAATTATATGAGCCACGCCGTCGTTTCGATGGTGCAGCGCCTGCGCGAGGAGAGGGGTAACGGCTTCCTCTTCGCCAATGGCGGCTTTGCCACGGACAACCACTGTATCGTGATCGCGTCCCAGCCCATCGCTGCCGCCCGGTTCCCCCAGAATTTCGACTATCAGGCTGAGGCCGACGC
>ERZ1022756.325-NODE-325-length-14888-cov-4.473539_pt1 | contig 14888 bp, 15 predicted proteins | sample MGYA00520902_ERZ1022756 | MGnify/ENA primary metagenome ERZ1022756 (study PRJEB33162, sample SAMN09537601) | freshwater metagenome | isolation source: freshwater | place: Canada:Alberta | collected 2017-07 | study: EMG produced TPA metagenomics assembly of the...
ATTCTGGGAAATATCTCAGCAAGTAGCGCGTCAGCATATTAAGCTCATCGCGATCCTGCACTACATAAACATGCTGAGAACCCCCGCCAACTACAGGTTTAATAATGATGGGAAAAGTTGTCACCACATCGATCATTTCCGGAGAGCTCACAATCCAGGTTTGAGGAAAAGGGAATCCGTGCTGCTTAAAAAAATCAATGGTTTTGTATTTGTTAGAGCAAATATTAATAACACTCAGTTCGTTAACTGCAAGTAATTTCACATGCTTGCGAATTTCAGTCTGGTGCTCCGCAATTTTCCTCAATTCCGGCTCAGATCCAGGCAACACCACATCGATTGAGAATTTATGGCAGAGATCTAACAGTCGATCAATATAGTCAGGATCGCTTGCCTTGGGCAATACAACATAGTGATCAGCACCACTTTGCTGTGCAATCTCTTCTGTAATATCAGATCCTATAACTTTATATTTCTTTTGTGACAATCGGAGGCATTTAACCAATTGCTCCCCGTTTCCCCCTCCACCAACTGCGGTCACCAAGACTGTAGGCATAAGAACTCCATTTATTTTATTTTTATCGATCTAGAATATCAGCTACGGTCATGACGGACACCGTATCAGGAAGTTGAGACCTTAAGCGGTCAGCCAGTTGGGGACCGAAAGTGCGGGACATAATTAGCAAAAAGTCTGGGGGGTTTTCAAACAACGCCGAACCCGCCTCAACTTTAATAGGAATACCAGGATAGTAAGTGCCAACCAAGGCCGGATCATCATCAAAGAAGCGCACTCTCAAGCTGGATATATTCGATATAACCATCGCATTAATAAATCGCGCAGGGACGTAAATGCCGAGCGTCTTACCATTGGCTGTCATTTTTAAGCATTCATCACCCAAAATAAAGGAATTGTCATGCGCCTGTTGTAAGTAGCAACGTGCAAGTTTGATCGCATCCCCAACGCCCTCTAAATTGTCTTTCTGAGGAATTTCGCTCACAGCTATAGATGCATAAATTGAAGCGCCGAAATTTGATCTCTGGCAGCTTAAGGTCTTCATGCCTGCAATGGCTACAACGTTTTTAAGTGTTTGCTCATCAAAAAAGCTCCAATGTTCATGGAAAAGCGTGGAAACATCCCCATTCTGAACATACGCGCTCTCGTCAGGTACGGATATGATGGCAGTGCCCCCTGGCTCAAGATATTGGGACACCATGCGCATCAGATTATCCGGATCCTGTATGTGCTCAAGCACAGAATTTAAAATAATCACTGAAAATTTTTTAAACTCAAGAGCTTCAGGAAAAAAACCACAGATAATATTAAGGCCAAAGCGATCTGCGCCAATTTGACCCTGCGGCCCCGGCTCAATGCCAACAATTGACGCCACTTGCCCTGCGAGTCGGCTCATTAAATACCCATTGCCACAGCCGATCTCTAAAACATGGCATTCATCTAGCTTAAAATCTACTAATGCTTTCTCAATAAACGCAAGGAAGTCATCCGCATATAACCGACCCTGCCCATTCTCATCAACATTGCTACCGAGAACTGAGCCCAACTCATATGCAATCGATAAGGATTTCTCAACCTCCTCCTGAGCTTGCTGAATCAACAACCCAGTTCGCTCATCAATCGCCAAATTAAATGGTAAAAAATCAGGTAACCCATTTAAATTATGCGGTTCGCTTAACGCACCCCATACAAAAGGCAACGCTTCAATTTTCCATTCGTCTTTTTTTTTCATCTTGTACCTAGACTTTGTATGTATGCAGGGTTAGGGAATTAGTTTTCCAACGAAATCATCGGACGTTCTACGAAGACACAGCTCAACGCTATGGTGAATGTTCGGCGAGGCAGCAATCACCTCATCTATATCAAATGGCACGCGAAAGATCTCACAGACTGCATCGACAGTATCATAAACTGCACATGAACTAAGTGCTCCATGATCACGGGGTAACCCACAAGACCCCACATTCACAAGAATTTTTTCTTCAAATAATTCAATGAAAGGTCGGTGCGTATGTCCCATGAAAATTACATCAGCATCAATAGTAGAAAAATCTTTTTTTGAGCTCCATGGATACACATAACCTTCCATGTGATTAAAAGGGCTTCCATGCACGAACAGCAATTTTTTTCCGCCCACAGAAAAGGAGTGCCAACTTGGCCATGTTTCAATCCATGGTTGATACGTAAGGATGGATTGAACGTACTCCGGTAATATTTGATATGCATCGCTCAGATCGTTTAGCGCACCGCCATTGAATAAACGAGCATCGTGATTTCCACGCAAGCAAAACACATTCGCCGTCTGCAACAACTCTAATACTGCTGCCCACCTCGGCAGGTAACCAATTGCATCACCTAGAAAAAAAATCTGCTCTACATTCTGCCGCTCTAAAAATGAAAGGCAATTCTTCAGGCCAGAAGGATTACCGTGCGCATCTGACAGCAAACCAATCTTCATTTTTTCCCTCCAATACTCTCAAAAGATTGTTCAAGCCACATTTTAATGAAATCAGGGGTTTCCAGTTCATGAGGGTGGCTGCATTGTCAATCGAGACATGCGATCGGTAACACTCTTTGTCCTCATCACCATCGCCATAAAAAAGCGGCTTTGGGTTTTCTGTAAGATGCAGAATAAGGAGCGCCAACTCTGACATTGAAACTGGGCTACCTGAGGCAACATTCAGAACGCCACGCGTCACCAATCCGTTGCTCTTACTCCAATTTTCCACGACGCCTTTAATGAAATGAGCAACATCCAATGCGTGCACGAAATCTTGGGTTCGATTACCGTCACCGTAAATCGTTAACCGTTTTTTAGCCAAAGAATCTCTTGCGAATTGATACAAAACACCCTTGCGCAAATGATGTACTGCTCCGTATGGCGAACTAATTCTTAGTGATAATGCACCGGAATCAAGGCTCGAAAATAACGCTTCACTTTCCAACTTTGACATCGCATATTTTGATGTTGGATTAATTGGTAGCGACTCCAGCCACGGGCCTGATTGTCCCTCGTAAACACTTACGCTTGAACAAAAAACGACACTAGCGTTTACAAGCTTTGCGAGATTGAAGATGTTAAGGTCAATTAATTTATTAGTAGCTATAACTGCGTCATCATTGGTGCCTGTTGGAAGCATGGCAGCCAAATGAATAATAATATCGGGTTGGATATTAACGAGTTGACGCACTTCATTGGCAGACTGTAGATTGAGAGTAATAGTGTTTTGACTCTTCTGCCCAAAAGCAAGCTCACGCCTGGAAGTGGTTACCACACGATAAGACTCGGACAACATTCGAACAACATAGCTTCCGACGAGGCCATCGGATCCAGTGACCAAAATAGTTGGCGAGCTCCTTCTCATAGAGCTATTTTCTTGATGGATTCAACCACTCGATCAACGTCAACCCCTCGATAACAAGGAAGTGTCAAGGTTGTTTTAAATAACTGTGCCGAATTTGCAGGGCCTTGAGCATATTTTTTTTGGTAATAAGTAGTTGAGCCAAGTGCATATGTACCAATGGTGGTTTCGATACCAACAGCCTTAAGTTTGCTGATCATTACATTGCGATCACTGCCAGAGGGAACTCGGAAGACCAGTGATTGAATGTTATGACGCACATCACTACTCGATGCTTGAACACAATATCCATAGGGCTCTAGCGCTGCGACATATATGTCGCGAATTTCATTTCTTTCATCCACAATTGACTCTAGCTTGGCCAATTGCTTGCGCCCCATGAGTGCAGCCATCTCCGGTAGCCTGAAGTTATAACCAAAATCAACAAAGTCTGCGCCAGGTCCTTTTATGCCACTTACGCCAGCGCCGAGTTTAATTTCGAGCCACTTCGCCCAATCGTCGCGGTCAGTCAAAATAGCGCCGCCCTCGCCCGTATTGATTAATTTTCGTGGATGAAAACTGAAACAAGTGATGTCAGCAATAGAGCCGCATCGACGTCCGAACTCACTGCTACCGATAGCGCAGGCCGCATCCTCAACCAAAGGTAGGCCATGGCGCTCACAAATCTCCTTGATCTTGCTCAAACCAGCTGGATTGCCAAGTGCGTCAACAAAAATCACAGCCTTGGTTCGTGGGCTGATTTTCTTTTCAAGGTCTTCGGGCAACATATTGAATGTTTCTAGCGAGACATCAGCAAACACCGGGCGAGCACCAAGATCTTCAACAACGTTTGCTGTTGCGGGCCAAGAAAAATCAGATACGATTACTTCATCACCCTCCTTGATGCCCAGCAATTTCATGCACATCCATAAAGCCGTTGTCGCAGAAGTAGTCAGGAACGCGTGTTTAGCTCCGGTGTACGCGATTATTTCCTGCCGAAATGCATCAACATGTTTGCCTCGGGTGAACATTCCACTTTCGAAGATATCGCAAAAATCAGCTTCTACTTCGTCGTAGGATAGGTAAGGTTTAATTAGACGAATGTCACTCATGTCTGCACCTTTATATTGGCCCTGTACCAGGCAAGTGTATCGCGCAATCCCTGCTCAAATGGAGTCAAAGAATAATCAATCAGTGTGCGTATTTTTACATTACTTGCAATATGACAAAGTACATCAGACTTACGCCCTGGTTTTTTGATGATCTCGCCGGTGTAACCCATATCCTGACAAATACGCGGAAGCAACTCGGCAACTGCAATCTGGTTATCTGTTGAAATGTTGATGGAATCACCAGATGGCATTTTGTCATAGAGCTTTATGACTGCGTCAACTGTATCGTGGACGTAAATAAAATCTCGACTCTGCAGGCCATCGCCGTGTAGTTCAGGTGCAATGTTATTCAGAATACGCCAAGCGGTAATTGGAATAATACCTGCCAGTATTCCTTTGTAATTTTGTCTCGGACCGTAGTTGTTAAACGGCCTAACAATGAAGGCGTCCAAATCAAACATCTTGACGTAACTCTCCACAGCATAGTCGGCAGCGGCCTTGCCGGCAGCGTAGGTTGTAGTTGGATTTTTTGGGTGAGCTTCGTCCATTGGCTCGTAAACCGCACTGCCATACACCTCTGACGTAGAAAAGTGGCACAGGGTCTTAAATCCCCCGCGGCGCTGTATTTCAAGCAAATTGAGCGCCACCGTAACATTAGTCGAGAATGCGTTGGCTGGATTGATAAATGAGTAGTTGAGTGCCTTGGTGGCACAGTTAAATACCACGTCAATGGAGTGCTTCTCAAAAATAAAATCTAGGCTGGTCGAGAACTCCGCGTCATCACGATACAGTATCGCTTGCCCAGTCGCTAAGGCGGCGCTCAGGTTGTCTTCGGAGCCCGTGAAAAGATTGTCGATTATGACCACCTCGCGCGCGCCTTCCATCAATAGACGATCGACAAGGTGGCTACCTATAAAGCCGGCACCGCCGGTAACGAGGATGCCTTGATCCTTAATAGTATGACGCTTACTCATTGTCGAACTGCCTTCTGGATTTTGTCGCAGATGTCGGCAGCACTTAGACCATCCGCTGCCATTGGTACCTCTACATCCTGGTCCTGACAAAAATCAACAAAGGATTGCAGTTCGGTAAGCAAAGCCTCCTGCTGCCGCACCTCTATGGTCTGCTCAATAGCACTGATGATGTAAGGCCCTTCATCCTCCTGCTTAATTTCAGATTGACGGTTTATTAGTAGCTCCTTACGAACCAGTTCGCAGTCGACATACATATCAATGCAGGTAGCTTGGATAGTTCGAATCTTCTTTTCAGTTATGCGACTAGCTTGTATACGCGAGAATCTACCATTTTGATGCGTTAATAGGGCAGATGCAAAATCTATCATTTGGCCCTGTGCTACGCCGTGTGCGGACACAGAGCTAACCGGACCATTGAAGAAGAGTGCAAGATCAATATCATGAATCATCAAATCGGTAACCACGTCGACATCGGTAATGCGTGCACTGAGTTTATTCGTCCGCATGAAATCAATGCTGATGACTTGTGCTGATTTGTCGAGGATACTTTTTAATTGCTGAACAGCAGGGTTGAAGCGCTCAATGAAGCCAACCTGTATTCTTAGGTTATTTTCTAGAGCGAAAGATGACAAAGCTTGGGATTCCTGAAAACTATCTGTCATTGGCTTTTCAACAAAAATATGCTTTACATAACGGGCTGCCAAGCGAATATAGTCGCCGTGTGTGACGGTGGGAGTACAAATCACCACCGCATCAACCTGAGGCATTAACTGCTCTAGATCGGCATGAGTTTGAACGCCATACTTTTCGCCTAACTGTTTTGCGGCCTCCTCATTGAGGTCATAGACAAAAACCAGTTCTACGCTCTTTAACAGAATCAACACACGCAAATGGTTTTGCCCCATTTTGCCCAAACCAATAAGGCCGATTTTGATTGGTGGTCGCTGCGCCATTAGGCCTCTCCATTTATTTTTTTGCCCGCCTTATCAATTCTTGCTACTGGACGCGCTGGGTTACCCATAACGAGGGTAAAAGGTGCAACGTCCTTGGTCACGACACTACCGGCAGCAACCATGGCGTACTCTCCAATTGTTATGCCACATACAATGGTGCTGTTAGCACCAATACTGGCGCCGTTCATCAACACGGTTGGCGTAATTTTCCAGTCGGCGTTGAAGGCGCGAGGCACGCGATCATTAGTAAAAGTAACATTTGGTCCGACAAACACATCATCTCCTATGGTCAGACCTTTATAGACAGAAACGCTATTTTGGATTTTGCAACGGTGTCCTATCGTCACATCCTGATCAACGTAAACGTCTTTCGACAAAATACAACCATCTCCAATAAAAGCTCCCTCTCGAATTTGAACATTGATCCAAACTTTTGAGCCATTACCAATACGCGCATTAGGTGATACATTAGCAGTTGGATGGATAAAGGTTGCTGTTTCGCTGCTCATACCCTCTCTCCAGTCATCATTGCATGCTGTACGGATTCGATAACATAATCGATTTCTTCTTTTTTCATATAAGCAAACAAAGGAAGATTTAAAACCGATTTAGATAATTGCTCGGCATTACTTCCGCCATAATGTTGTTTTAGGTATTTTTTTGCACCATTTTGTACCGACATTGCACCAGGGTAAATATTTCCAAACCCTATATTTCTACTTTTTAGCATTGCCTCAAGGTTATCTTTTTTAGTGCTGTCTGGCAACAAACAAACATTACAATAGCCATTCTCAGCATAGCCTATTGGTGGCTTCATTGGAATAAGACCAACCAAAGGCAATCGAACTTGATATTCTTCTGCAGATTGTCTACGTGATTGAATTCGATTATCTATATAGTTCATCGATAGATTAAGAAATGCTGCTTGCAAGGAATCTAGCCTTGAGTTCCAACCAACATCCCCATAGCCATAATGCGCAGTGCGGCCATGGTTACCTAAACGACGAACACGATCGGCAAGTTCTGAATCATTCGTAAATACTGCGCCTGCATCGCCTGCTGCCCCCAGTACCTTCGCAGGATAGAAGGATGTGGTTGATATCAAGGCTCCTTTTAATAAAGGCACGCCCTGATGCCTCACTCCAAAACATTGAGCGCCATCCTCGATTAACAGAACGTCATGTTGAATACAAAGAGCACGAAGTGCCAGGATATGCTTTGTGCCCCAACCATAAAGATGTGCCACTACAGCTGCCTTTGGTTTTTCTGCCTTAACTGCATCTTCAAATGCTTGAAGATCAATTCCACCATCATTAAGATCAATATCAACAGTTACAGGCACCCCACCCACGTTTACAACCGCTTCAAAGGTTGCCCAAAAAGTGGCATTTGGAACCAGCACAACATCCCCTCCTGTGATTCCAAGGGCTCGCAAACCAAGTTGTATTGCGTCAGTACCATTTGCACAACCAACTGCATACCGAACTTCAAGGATGGATTTTAAACGCTCCTCTAAAGTAGAGACTTCTGACCCGCCAATAAACTGTGATGTGGCAGACATTGTAGATACTTTGGCTAGCCATTCTTGCTGGAATCCAGACTCGTACCGAGCAATATCAATAAACGGAACTTTCATTTCTTTTTCGATCATTGCTTAACTACCATTTCTGTGGAAGTCAGACCTGTTGGCCAGCCAATAATCAAATGTATACTGCCAAAAAAGTTGGCCTGTTTAGTTTCCAAAACACTATATTTAAGATGCGCAATGGGCCTATAGTAACAAACATCGTCATCTTGACTCATTGAGCTTCCTTAATAAATTTCGTAATTAATGAATTCATTGACTCATTACTAAGATCTGCGCCCATCGGTAAACTCATCACCTGTTTTGCAATCTTACTTGCTATAGGCGTGCAATCAGGACAGCACAGATGCTTATAAGCAGGCTGTTCGTTTAACGGTACTGGATAGTGCACTGCCGTAGGGATGCCTTGCTCACTTAATCTTTTTTGAAGTGCTTCGCGATCTTCCGTGAAAACCGTGTACTGGGCATATACACTTGTGCGATTTTCACGTTGATGAACTCTGGGCATTCCCACATCATCTAGCAATTGGTTGTAGCGACTGCCGATTTGTTTGCGCTGCTCCACTTCCCAATCAAAGCGCTCTAATTTTGCCAAAACAATGGCGCACTGAATGGTGTCCATACGACCACCAACACCAATGCGAGTATGAACATATCTTTGACTCTGACCATGAACCCGAATTTCTCTCATGGCCTGAGCTAATGCATCGTCATTTGTAAAGATTGCTCCGCCGTCACCATAACAACCTAAAGGTTTACTAGGGAAAAAACTAGTGCAGCCAATGGTGCTGAGATTACAGCTTTTTCTACCTTTATAAACTGCACCAAAACTTTGCGCCGCATCCTCAATTACAGGAATATTGCCATGCTTGGCAGCGATCGCATTGATAGCATCCATGTCCGCAGTTTGTCCGTAAAGACTGACAGGCATGATTGCTTTTGTTTTTGATGTAATCTTTGCTTCGATTAAATTTGCATCAATATTACAAGTGTCTGGCTCAATGTCTACAAAAATAGGTTTAGCACCTAAAAGCACGATGACTTCAGCAGTCGCCGCAAATGTGAATGGCGTCGTAATAATTTCATCACCAGGCTTAACATCCAAAGCCATTAAGCTCATGAGCAGAGCTTCGGTGCCACTGGCCACCGTAATGCAATACTTAGAGCCTGTGTATAACGACAACTTATCTTCAAGCTCTTTCACCTCAGGGCCCATGATGTATTGACCGTGCTCAAGAACAGTATTAATACGTTCCTGAATCTGCGGTTTTAGTGCTTGGTACTGGGCTTTTAAATCGATGAAAGGTATGGTCATATCTTATAAAAAGATTCTATTGGATTTTTATTTAGGATTGAATACATAATTGACCATCGACTAATTGATAAGTCTTTTCAGTATGGGGGCAAACATACTTCCCATTACCTTTGATCGGCAGATCTATTTGCTCACCATACTCACTCATCCAGCCAATTTGCTTTGCAGGCACCCCCACCATCAGCGCATAGGGCTTGACATCTTTGTTAATAAGTGCGCCCGCTCCCACAAACGCATACTCACCTATGGTAGTACCACACACAATGGTGCAATTAGCTCCTAAGCTGACGCCCTTCTTGACCAATGTATCTCTGTATTCGCTCTTGCGCTCTATCAGTGAGCGCGGGTTATAAACATTTGTAAACACCATACTTGGGCCACAAAATACGCCCTCTTCTAGGGTGACATTATCGTAAACGCTAACATTGTTTTGAATTTTGCACTTATCGCCTATAACAACTTTATTCCCGACAAATACATTCTGACCAAGCGAGACGCCTTTGCCAATTTTTGCTCCACCACATACATGAGCAAAATGCCAAACACGACTACCCTCTCCAATTTGAGCCCCATCGTCAACTATGGCAGTAGCATGAACCGAATAGTTTTTATAAATTTCTTGCATAAGCATCATTATTTACGAAAAACAGGTTGAAGAAGACCAATCAATAAGTCACCGTATTTAATTGAGCCAAGCTCATTGAGGTGATGATCATCATGATAGATAAATACATCTCCATCAAAGGGTGGCGTTAAAAATAAGCTTGATTCAATCGGATCGAACCAGCGAATACTTGAATAGCGCTTCACTTCATTTGCAATCTTATGATTTGCAATCTTCCAATCTTCACCCAAAATCATCGGAGATGCAATTCCTAAATGCTGAAATCGAATTTGACGCACAGGATTTCGAACAAGCTTAGGAATTTGGGCTAATACCCATACATTCTGATGCCGCTTTTCTGCAGCCTGAAGAAAATCATTCAATACTTTAGAGAAGTTTGGATCTTGCAACTGGTACGTCCACATTCCAGCCAGGGCAATATTCTTTGTATTTACAAGTTTGCGAGAAACAACTTCAATTTGATTCTCACATGCTTGGCGCGCCCAACTATCTAACTTCTTAATGTCGAAACCAGGAATAGGAATACAACTACTAGCCGTAAGCACCTCAAACCCAATTTCTAATGATTTGCCGGCAACCTCTGCAGCTAAATTTAGCTGAGCAGCATGGCTATCCCCAATTAAAACAATTTTTGGGTTTAACGTTTGGCCCCGAAGGCAATTTTCTAATACTTTCCCATGACAGATCGTCTTATCATCCGCATAGCGCGTGTACTCAACAGGCAACGATGGCACCAGCCGATTGACCTGCTTTGCAAATATTGATGGTGATATAGCAACCAGAGCAATTGCAACTAGTTTTTTAAAAGCAGTCGAAAGTGAGTGAATTCGTGAGGCCTTAAAATTCAACTCCACAAATTTGTAAGACATTCCTGCAAGTAACAAAACTGCCATGAGATAGAAGACTATATAAATTAAGGTCCACTCAATGTCTCCATATACATAGCGACCCATCGCCAAGACAGGCCAATGCCATAAATAAATTGAGTAAGAGAGAGCGCCAATCATTAAAATAGCACTCTGACGATTGATAGCAGCAAAGATACCCCCTTTGACATCAGCCAGAATAACTAAAGCACAACCTAGACAAGCGACTAGAGCCGTAGCTGGACTAAACAGTGGCGCACTGAACGAAGCCAGAGAAAAGATCAATAGTAGATAACCTAAGAACGCAAGTATGGGGCGGTGACGTAAAAGCCATGTTGAATTCAGTCTACTTGAGTATGCAGCCAATACACCTCCAAGCAAAAACTCAGGAGCCCTGATAAACAAAGCATAGTAATTTGCAGAATTCTCTCCCGAGATCTCCCAGGCAAGCTGCCCCCCTATAAAACCAATGGCAGTAAAAATGACCAGCAACCACGGTGCTTTCAACTTCAAAGTCAGCCAAATAACTAAGGGATAAATCAGATAAAACTGCATCTCAACCGCTAAAGACCATGTATGGAGCAAGGGCTGCTCCACTAAGGCAGTGGAGAAGTAATCCCCGTAACCAGCAAAGTATTGATTAGAAATAAATAGCAAACTTTTGCGCCAAGACTCATGAAATTGGTCAAAATTTTCTGGTAAAAATAGAATGGCCGATGCAAACGCAACTACTGTGAGCATCACAATATACGCAGGCACGATTCGAAAAACACGCCGAGCCCAAAAATCATAGAGCTGAATTTTATCTTGGTGCTTAAGTAGTAATTGAGTAATGACAAAACCAGAGATAACAAAAAATATATCAACGCCTAAATAACCACCGGGCAACCATCGAGGACTCATGTGGCAAACAACAACAGCAACAACAGCAAGAGCGCGTAATGCCTGTATATCATTTCTTATTATCGAATGTTCGCTTTTTTTTAAAGGCATACCTATTTTCTTAAGCGTTCAATCTCAAAGATAATTTGTACATATTCATTAACTATGGATGATGGATGGACGATTTGGGGTCATACAAGCTTTGTTAACTTAAGTTAGCTACGAATGGATGGGCTTCACCACCCTGACCCTGAACAATAGATGCTGTTCTAATCACATCGACAGTTTCAATGCAGTGTCTAGCATCCTCTAATCCATAGCCGCGACCCGCCAATATCTCTTTATAGCTAGTCGTATGTAAATCAGTAAATCCTTCACTAAACTCCAATTGCTGGCCACTGATATCAATATTGCGATACGTTGATTTTTTACCTTTTACTTCAGCAGGCAAATCATTAGCATCGATTGACAAGAACCACCGTACTCTCGCACGCTCGTACTCTAAGTAACCAGCCGCCTTTGCCTCTCCCCTATAGTGCACCACATTGCGCTGTAATTTACCGAAAATGAAATGCAACATGTCATAAAAATGAACGCCAATGTTTGTGGCAACGCCGAATGATTTACGCGGATCGCCTTTCCAGCTCTCCATGTACCATTTACCTCGACTAGTAATGTAGGTGAGCTCAACATCAAATTTAGTACCAGCAGGTGCTGCAGCGACCTTATCGCGCAGTTTTAGAATGGCGTCGTGGTGACGTAGTTGGAGTATGTTGTATACCTGTTTACCAGTTTCTTGCTCTACTTGTGCCAACTCATCCATCAGCTCAGGCGTTGGGACCAAGGGCTTTTCACAAATAACATCGCACCCCAAGCGCAATGCTGCCGTAATATGCGGGTGATGAAGATAGTTGGGCGAACAAATAGCCACATAATCTAACTTAGTTGAGGGATTGCGCTTAGCTTGATATGCAAACTCCAAGAACCTCTCAAATTCAGTGAAGAACTCGCTTTGCGGTGAGATGCTATCGATAATGCCAACGGAATCATTGATGTCATAGGTTACCGAAAGGGTATGACCTAAATCTTTTATGGCTCGCATATGGCGAGGTGCGATATAGCCAGCGGCACCAATAAGTGCAAAGTTTTTCATTTTTTGTGGTTACCTATAAGCGAAAGACGGTGAAACCAACCTGAGAAAGTTCCTGCTGATCAAACAAGGATTTCAGATCACCAATAACGGGTTGATGCAATGTGGTGCAGTAGCTTTTGAGCATCTCTGGCGAAAGGCCCCGAAACTCTTCATGACCTACAGCCACAATCAAGCTATCTACTGGGTTTGCCGCGCTGATGTCGCTCAAGGAAATGCCGTATTCACGCTGCACTTCAGAGGCATCGGCCCAGGGATCGCTTACGATAACCTTAACCCCCCATTCCTGCAGCTCTTTGACCAAGTCAGCAACCTTGCTGTTACGAATATCAGGGCAATTTTCTTTGAAAGTTAAACCCATAACACCCACAGTGCTGCCTGCTACGTTAATCCCGTTCTGAAGCATGCGTTTCACAATTGTGCTGGCAGCATAGCGGGCCATGTTGTCATTAATACGTCGCCCCGCAAGAATAACTTCAGGGTGATAACCCAGCTCTTCTGCCTTGTGGGTTAAATAATAAGGATCTACGCCAATGCAATGTCCCCCAACCATACCAGGTCGAAATGGCAAAAAATTCCATTTACTGCCTGCTGCCTCAAGAACGTCAAGCGTATCAATTCCAAGGCGCTCAAAAATCACAGAAAGCTCATTAACAAACGCAATGTTTAGATCGCGCTGACTATTTTCAATGACCTTGGCTGCTTCGGCCACCTTCATGCTAGCTGCAGGATATGTTCCCGCAGTGATGATGCTCGCGTATAAGTCATTCACCTCTTTCGCAATTGCTTGATTGGAACCGCTTGTAATCTTTTTAATCTTGGTAAGGGTATTTATCTTGTCCCCTGGATTAATACGTTCAGGGCTGTAGCCACAAAAAAAATCTGCGTTAAATTTAAGGCCTGATATTTTTTCCAAAATCGGGACGCAAACCTCTTCAGTGCACCCGGGATAAACGGTTGACTCATAGATCACAATGTCGCCTTTTTTTAGAACATTACCAACGGTTTGACTGGCTTTAATTAATGGCGATAAATCAGGGCGATTGGCGCCGTCAATTGGGGTTGGTACAGTTACGATGAAAATTTGTGCACCACTTAAATCCGCTGAGTCTGCCGTGTAAATCAAGTGGCTAGCCAATGCTAACTCACTGTTATTAACCTCAAGAGTACGATCAACCCCTGACTTCAACTCGCGTATGCGAACCTCATTGACATCAAATCCAATCACTGAATATTTTTTACCGAATTCAACTGCTAAAGGTAAACCAACATAGCCTAAGCCAATAATGGCAAGCGTTTTAGTTTTATTAATTTGATTCATCTATTAGTAACTTAAATATCTATTGGTTAAAAAGTGAAATCTCTAATACCCAAAGTTGAAGGGCCAGATCAGCTAGCAAAATGCTCGCCGCGTTACTTGATTCTGCGCAAAAAAACCGCTGCGCGCTTTTTCATTGGGCCATCACTTCTGCGATCTCCACCTTGCCGGCCCTCTCTAGGTCCTGCTTAACTTTTTTTTCATGCCTTTCCAGCTCACTTTTGAGCATGGCGTACTCTGCTGCCTTACGTTCCAAAAAGTGTGCGGTCAGCATTGCTTTACTCTTGATACCAGCTGGGGTTAAGAGGTAGGCATACTCAAGCTTCTTTTGGTTATGGCTAAAGTTACCCATCTTTACCAAACCCTTATCAATCAGCGCCTTAATGCAGTAGTGTGCCTTGCCTAGGCTTACGCCCAGCTCCTGAGCCAGTTGACGCTGAGTTAACTCAGGTTGAGCTTCGATTGTTCGCAGGACTTGGAGATGGATCTCGTCAAGGTTGTTAGTGGGGCTCATAACGTCCGCGTGGTGATTTTTTTATTTAAGTTGTATTTCATGGGCGCTTTTATTAACTCTTTGCGTGGTCTCTTATATGCCTTGATTATAGTAGTTATGAGCATCTTGTTCAATTTTTTAACAAATCTTCTTCTACACCCAAGACTGGACTTAGAAACTTGTTTGGACTGGCGGTCTTCATCGGCGCCGTGAGGGCTGTCTCTTATACACATCTCCGAGCCCACGAGACAGGCAGAAATCTCG
>ERZ1022756.326-NODE-326-length-14877-cov-13.734719_pt1 | contig 14877 bp, 15 predicted proteins | sample MGYA00520902_ERZ1022756 | MGnify/ENA primary metagenome ERZ1022756 (study PRJEB33162, sample SAMN09537601) | freshwater metagenome | isolation source: freshwater | place: Canada:Alberta | collected 2017-07 | study: EMG produced TPA metagenomics assembly of the...
CCAGCGAGGTTGACGAGCTTCTAGTTCGTCCATAGGTTCCGTAAGTGGGACTTATTGCCCTGATTGCATATTGGGCGCTACAGCTTTACTTTTACGCACTCATAGGTAGGTTGATTCTCGACCTCCTCATGTCTGTGAATCCTTCATTCCGCCCGAAGGGCATATTGTTGCCGGTTGCAGAGATTGTTTTCACTTTGACCGATCCTCCGCTTCGATTCCTCAGACAATACATAAAGCCAGTGCGGATGGGCGCTATTTCATTAGATTTTGCCTGGACCGTGCTGGTATTAGGCGTAGTGTTCGCTCAGAGTCTGGTCCGTGGACTCATATAGCGGGCTATTTCATCTTGGGTTAGGCTTTTAGATAGTTCGGCCCGAGTTGGCCAATCGAAAGAGGAAGACATTAATGCCACTAACTCCAGAAGATGTTGTCAATAAGAGATTCCAGCCAACCAAGTTTCGTGAAGGTTATGACCAGGACGAAGTTGATGACTTTCTAGACGAAATAGTCATTGAGCTCAGAAGGCTTTATCAAGAAAACGAAGATCTTCGCAGGCGCCTATTGGCCGCCGATGGTCGAATCGCAGAACTGCAGAGAAGTGGTGCGGACCTTCCAGGACAACTAGTTTCAGCTCCAGAAGTTCAAGCTCCTCCAGTGGCATTCCCAGAAGCAGTGGCCGATCCATCAACCTTGGACTCTTCAAACACCAACAACTTGCTTCAGCTTGCGCGCAAACTGCACGACGAGCATGTGCGCGAAGGTATGGTCAAACGCGACGAGCTTATCGCCGAAGGCCACGCAACCGCCGCGCGTCTAGTTCGAGAGGCCGAGGCCCAGCAGCGCTCAGATCTGAACCGCCTAGAGCAGGAAAAGGCAGTTATCGAGCACAGTATCCAGCAACTTCGTAGCTTCGAGCGTGAATACCGCACTCGTCTAAAGTCCTACATTGAATCTCAGCTCACTGAACTTGATTCGGCAGGGGTTGCACCTTCTCAGCAGGCACCTGGTTACAATCCCGGCATCACCGGGTAGTGCGAGTAGTTGGACAAGTCACAAACAGCAGTTAGCCGCTGGCTGTTTATCGCTGTTGCCCTTGTTCTAATCACCCTGGATCAGTTCACCAAAAATCTTGCGATTGCAACCCTCAAGCTGGGAATTGACTATCCAGTTTTAGGTGAAGTGCTGTCTTGGCGCTTGATATACAACGACTCCGCCGCTTTCTCTCTCGGTTTTGGTCAAACTTGGATTCTCGCTGTGATTGCTGCTGCTGCAACGCTTGCGACTATTTGGTATTCCCGAAGAATCACCTCCCGTTCTTGGGCGGTGATGGCAGGGATTTTCTTGGCCGGTGTAGTGGGAAATCTGATCGACCGACTGATCAGGGAGCCATCTTTTGGGAATGGCCACGTGGTGGATTTCATAAAAATCCCATTCAATTTCCCTGTATTTAATCTTGCTGACATATTCATTGTCTCGATGGCGATACTCAGTGTCATTAGAGTGTTCCGCGGGGAGAACCTTGGCGGCGTCGCGCCTAGAGTCAAATGAGCCAAGTTTTCGAAATAGATCAATCCCTTGCCGGGGAGCGCGTTGATACTGCTATCTCGCGCTTGCTTGGAATTTCACGCTCGGCTGCGGCTGAGTTGTGTGAAGCTGGCGGTGCTCGAGTAGGAAAAAAGACTTTAGGTAAATCAGATCGGGTGAATCTAGCCGATCAACTCGAGGTTGAAAAACCCAAACCCGCACAAGAGCTTAAAGTTATCGCTACGGCTGTGGATGATCTCTTGGTCATTTACCAGGATGAGGACATAGTAATCGTCGATAAGCCTGCTGGGGTTGTTGCACATCCCACTGTCGGTTTCGAAGGGCCAACGGTAGCGGGAGCGCTGTTAGCGCGGGGAATTCAGCTTTCAACATCGGGTGCGCAAGAGCGCCAGGGGATTGTTCAACGTCTCGATGTTGGAACTAGTGGGCTGATGATGCTCGCCAAATCAGAACTTGCCTATTCCAGGCTCAAGCAGGCATTTAGGGATAGAACGGTAAACAAGATCTATCACGCCATTATTCAGGGACACCCAGATCCCATGGAGGGAACCTTTGACGCACCCATCGGAAGACACCCAAAAGCCGAGTTCAAGTTTGCGGTACTGGAAGACGGGAAGTCTTCAATCACCCACTACAAATCCTTGGAACTTTTTGGTGCTGTGGCTCTGTGTGAGGTAGACCTCGAAACAGGAAGAACGCACCAGATTAGGGTCCACTTTTCGGCATTCAAACATCCTCTTTTGGGTGACACCATGTATGGAGCTGACCCATCATTAGCAAAGAAGCTAGGTATTGATCGCCAGTGGCTACATGCCAAGGAGCTTGGATTTGCCCATCCCATTACCGGAGAATCGATGCACTTCGTCTCAGAGTATCCAAAGGACTTGGCGGCGGTGCTTGTAAAGCTTAGAGCTTAGAAACCCTTAGGCTAAAAATCCCACCAACCACTACTATTTTTTGAGGCCCAGTTGTCAGCTAATGATTCTTTTGTGCACCTTCATGTGCACAGCGAATACTCAATGCTCGATGGTGCTGCGCGAATAAAGCCGCTCACTGAAGAAGCTGCCAGGCTGGGCATGCCTGCTATTGCAATTACCGATCACGGAAATAGTTTCGGGTCCTACGATTTCTATCAAACTGCCAAGGCAAATGGCATAAAGCCAATCATCGGTATTGAGGCTTATCTTGCTCCCGGCACCAAAAGGACTGATCGCACCAGAGTTCAGTGGGGTAGCGGCGGTGAAGATGACGTTTCTGGTGGCGGTGCCTTCACACACCTGACCATGTTTGCTGAAACGACCGAAGGAATGTACAACCTTTTCAAAATGTCTTCCAAGGCCTGGTTGGATGGTTTCTATTTCAAACCACGTATGGACCGTGAACTGCTCCAGGAATACTCAAAGGGAGTAATTGCAACTACCGGATGTGCCTCAGGCGAAGTTCAGACCCTGCTTAGACTCGGCCAATATGACAAGGCACTTGAATCAGCTGCTTTTTACCGTGATGTTTTTGGCAAAGACAACTACTTTGTTGAAATCATGGATCATGGCATCGATATCGAACGCCGAGCCATGCCGGAACTTTTGCGACTGGCTAAAGAACTATCTTTACCTCTTGTAGCAACCAACGATCTGCATTACACCCATGCCGCCGATGCAGTAAGTCACGAGGCATTGCTGTGCGTGCAGTCTGGAACAAACCTCCTAGACCCAAACCGCTTCAAGTTTGACGGTCGGGAGTATTACCTAAAGTCAGCTGAGCAAATGCGGGAGATCTTCAGGGATTATCCAGATTCTTGCGACAACACTTTGTTGATTGCCGAGCGCTGTAACGTGGAGTTCCAAAAACGAGATCTAATGCCCAAGTTCCCTCTTCCTGAAGGGGAAACTGAAGCTAGCTGGTTCGCCAAAGAAGTAGAACGAGGAATGAAGCGTCGCTACGGGGAAGTAATTCCTGAGCGGCAAGCTAAGCAGGCCGAATACGAAGTAAACGTTATAGCCCAGATGGGCTTCCCAGGATATTTTCTTGTAGTTTCCGACTTTATCGCCTGGGCCAGAGCTCAGGGTATCCGCGTTGGACCTGGACGTGGTTCTGCTGCTGGATCAATTGTTGCTTACGCTATGGGAATCACCGAACTTGACCCTATTGTGCATGGTCTGATCTTTGAACGCTTTTTGAATCCTGATCGCGTTTCTCCACCAGATATCGATGTGGACTTCGACGATCGAAGACGTGGCGAAGTTATTCGCTATGTCAGCCAAAAATATGGCGAAGACAGGGTTGCGCAAATTGTCACTTTTGGGACCATCAAGGCAAAACAAGCTTTGAAGGACTCCGCTCGCGTGCTTGGAATGCCTTACGCGGCAGGGGAGAAGCTAACCAAGCTAATGCCACCGATGGTGCTAGGCCGTGATGTGACTCTAGGTGAGCTGGTTGAGAAGCCACTAGACAAGCAAGCCGAACAAGGCTCTAGATATAAAGAAGCAGCAGAGTTTCGTGAAGCGCTGGAAAGTGACTCTGATTCGGCAAAGATTTTTGAACTTGCCAGAGGGTTAGAGAACTTAAAGCGACAGTGGGGTGTTCACGCAGCGGGTGTCATTATGTCGGCAGAGCCACTTTTAGATGTAATTCCCATCATGCGACGTGAAGACGACGGAGCAGTCATTACGCAGTTTGATCAACCGCCCTGCGAAAAGCTTGGTCTGCTCAAGATGGACTTTTTGGGTCTTCGAAACCTGACTGTGCTCGATGACGCTCTAGCTAACATCAAAGCTAACCGCGGTGTAAATGTGGTGCTCGAGGAGCTAGATCTCAACTCAGACGCCAACACTTTTGAATTGTTGTCTCGGGGAGACACTCTTGGGGTTTTCCAGCTCGATGGTGCGCAGATGCGTTCGTTACTCAGGATGCTAAAGCCGAGTGAGTTCGAGCACATCTCTGCTGTGATTGCTCTTTACCGTCCAGGACCCATGGGTGAGAAGTCGCACACCAACTACGCCCTTCGCAAAAATGGACTGCAAAAGTCCGAAGCAATCCATCCTGAGCTGGCAGAACCACTTTCCGAGATTCTCGATCCGACCTATGGCCTAATTGTTTATCAAGAGCAGGTAATGGCGGTAGCGCAAAAGGTTGCTGGGTTTAGCTTGGCTCAAGCAGACCTCTTGCGACGCGCGATGGGAAAAAAGGACAAGAAGGAACTTGATCGTTCCTACAAGGACTTCAGTGAAGGTATGGCTGGCCAGGGCTACTCAGAACCAGCAATTGAAACGCTTTGGAAGACACTTCTTCCTTTCGCTGACTATGCCTTCAATAAGGCTCACAGTGCGGGATACGGGGTTTTGAGCTACTGGACTGCTTACCTTAAGGCAAATTTCCCAGCCGAATACATGGCTGCACTCTTAACCTCTGTTGGTGATTCCAAGGACAAGCTTGCAATCTATTTGAACGAGTGCCGACGCATGAACATCCAGGTCTTAGCTCCGGATGTGAATCAGTCCATCGGCCCTTTTAGTGCCGTAGGCGACACAATTCGCTTTGGCCTTGGAGCTATTCGAAACGTCGGACACAACGTCGTCGATGGAATTATTGGCGCTCGAGCCGAAAAGCCATTCACCACTTTCACTGACTTTTTGCGCAAGGCTCCGCAACAAGTTTGCTCAAAGCGCACCATAGAGTCTCTGATCAAAGCTGGTGCCTTCGATTCGCTCGGTCACACTAGGCGCTCTCTACTTGAAATCCACGAAGAAGCAGTGGATTCGCAATCCGTAATCAAAAAGAACGAATCAACCGGACAAGTCGATCTCTTCGGGGACCTCTTTGAAGACTCTGACTCTCAGTTAGTTATCCCAGATCGGCCTGAATGGGCTAAGTCTGAGAAGTTAGCTCATGAGCGTGAGATGTTAGGGCTTTATGTTTCAGATCACCCACTTGGTGGACGAGAGCGGCAGTTGGCACAATTTGCAGATTTCACAATTGGAGATTTGCTCACAAGCGAAGAGATCCGCGATGGGGAGACTGTAACTATTGCAGGGCTTATTTCAAGCGTCACGCATCGCGTCGCTCGGTCCTCCGGAAACCCATACGCAAATGTGACTATCGAAGATTTCGAAGGGGAGATCTCTGTGATGTTCATGGGGAAGACTTACAAGGAGTACTCCGAAGCGTTAATCAACGACGAAGTGGTGGTGATTCGGGGCCGCATCAATTCACGGGATGATGGTTATGCAATATCCGCATTTTCGATGGAAACAATTGCTCTGGGTTCAGAAGGTGCCAACCAGGGGCCACTTCGCTTGCAGATTCAAGAATCAGATGCCACAAGGTCAGTTCTTGAAAACCTGGATGCAACATTGAAAGCTCATCCTGGTAAAGAGGAAGTTCAACTTAGCTTTATTGATGAGGCGAACCCTAGAAGCTTTAAATTATCTCCCAAAGTCAAGATCAGCGATGATCTCATTGGTGAGCTAAAGGCGTTGCTTGGCTCAGGATGTTTATCTCAGAGCGGGTTGTCTGCTGGAGTGAAGTAAGAGCGCTGGTTGTAGAGCAGGGCTTTGTCGTTTGCGCCAAGTTTCCCCGAAACTACTTCAGTAATGAAAACTGCGTTTTGCTCAATTGAGTGAAATTCTCTAACTTTCACAAACAAAACTGCAGTAACTTCCTTGAACACAGGAAGACCAAATTCCGAGAGCTCCCAGTCGGTGCCCAAGAATCTCTTGGTGTGGTCTTCGGCCATTTTTCTGGCAAGCTCGAGATTTTCCGAGCCGAGCATGTGTAGGGCTAGATGGGTTGCTTTAGAAAGAGATGACCAAGAAGAGGAGCCGCGTGCGACATTGAATGTCACCAAGGCGGGATTAGATCCCAGTGAGGTCATAGAAGTTGCGGTGAAGCCAACCGGGTCACCAGATTCGGATTTAGTGGTAATAATCGCAACCCCGGATGCGTGCCGCCGAAAGGCAGCCTTTAGAGCATCGCTGGGGTCATTATTAATCTCGTTATCAAGCATCGCCTATAAGGTTAGCCGAGGACCGAGCAATAAAGTGCCAAGACTTAATCGTTGAAAACTATGCATTACTGATGGCAAATTTGCCCTGCCGCTCTAAAATTGATTTGAAGGGAAGGAGCCAAGATGCATTGTCCGTTCTGCCGCTATGCCGATTCTAGAGTTACTGATTCTCGAACTAGCGAAGATGGCTCTGCGATCAGAAGGCGCCGTCAGTGCCCAGAGTGCGGTAAACGATTCACCACTTCTGAAACAGCCTCCCTCACCGTAATCAAGAGAAGTGGCGTGACTGAACCGTTTAGCCGCGAAAAGATTGTCAGCGGCGTTGGTAAAGCCTGCCAGGGCCGCCCTGTTTCTGATGCGGATCTAGCAGTCCTGGCCCAACAGGTTGAAGAGATTATCCGTTCATCAGGAGCAGCTCAGGTTGAGGCGCATGAAATTGGGCTTGCAATCCTCGAGCCCCTTCGTGCGCTGGATGAAGTGGCCTTCATGAGATTTGCGAGCGTTTACCAGGGTTGGGAATCCCTTGAGGATTTTGAAGCAGCAATTAGCGTGCTACGTGCCAGTAATTCCATATCTTCCGAAGGCAACAAGGGCTAGCGTGATCTAGCGCATTGATCTATCGTCTGTTTTTTAACCTCATCTTCTCTCGTTTCAGCCCAGAAACAGCTCATCACCTAGGGGTGGTGCTCATCAAAGTTCTCGGAGCAACTGGCCTAGCCTCAATCAGTCAAGTTCGTACAAGGCAACGAAGCGTTAATGTATTCGGTCTTACCTTCGCCGGGCCTTTTGGTATGGCCGCTGGTTTCGACAAGAACGCCGAGGTGGTCAGAGAACTTGGCCAACTCGGCTTTTCGCACGTCGAGATTGGAACTGTAACTAGATTCGCTCAGGAGGGAAATCCAAAGCCAAGACTTTTCAGGCTGAAAAAGGACCGAAGCTTGATAAACCGAATGGGATTCAACAACGACGGGGCGGACGAAATTGCCAAACGCCTCAAAAGTCTGAGAGATAGCGCAGTCAAGCTTCCGGTTATTGGAGTCAACATCGGAAAGAGCAAGGTGACAGAGCTGGAAGAGGCGGTCTCGGATTACCAATACAGTGCGATGGTGTTGGCTCCTTATGCAGATTACATCGCCGTAAACGTCTCCTCACCAAACACCCCAGGCCTTCGATCACTACAGGCTATTGATCAGCTGGAGCCGATTCTTAATGCCGTACAAGTCGAATCTGCTGGAAAACCTGTCCTTGTCAAGATTGCACCCGATCTAACTAACGAGGATGTGGTTGCCGTTGCCGCGCTTGCGACCAAGCTTTCCTTGGCAGGTGTGATTGCAACCAACACAACAATATCTAGATCGGATTTGAAAACAGCCAGAGAACAAGTCGAGGCGATGGGTTCGGGTGGTCTATCCGGACCAGTTCTTAGGACAAGATCTATTGAAGTCTTAAAGCTGCTTCGGGAGAATTTGCCAAGCTCCATAGCGATTATTTCTGTTGGCGGAGTATTCAGGGCCAGTGATGTGTCAGAACGTATCAATCTCGGCGCATCGCTAGTGCAGGGCTACACCGGATTTGTGTATGAAGGACCGCTATGGGCAAGAAAGATTAATAGGGGATTGGTTTAGCTATACAAGTCGGTTCGGCGGGCTCTTTGTTTCCGATGGGTCTGACACAACAAATGGCTCTAATATTTTCTCGGCTCTAATCATCAACTCTTTTGGAATCTCGACACCCACGGCCTTCACGTTGTCAATAACTTGCTCAGGTCGGGAAGCACCGATGATCGCGCTTGAAACGTTTGGGTTTTGCAATACCCAAGCCAGCCCAAACTGAGCGAGGGTCAAATCCAATTCTTTTGCGATTGGAACAAGCTGCTGCACCGCTGACAAAACTTCTTCATTCATGAAGCCACCCATCCTGGCGGCAACCTCAGGGTCATCGGCCCTGGAGCCAGCCGGTGCTTTAGCGCCGGGTAAGTACTTTCCAGTCAACACACCCTGTGCCAAGGGGGACCAAACAATCTGAGTCATTCCGTTAGCTACCGAGGCTGGAACAACTTCTTTCTCAATAACTCGCCACAGCATCGAGTACTGCGGTTGATTTGAGATCAACTGGAAGTTCATTTGTTTAGCTAGTAGAGCACCTGCATTGATTTGCTCGGCAGTCCACTCGGAAACTCCGATGTAAAGCGCTTTTCCAGTTCGAACTATGTCAGCAAACGCTTGCATGGTCTCGTCAAGCGGAGTTTCGTAATCAAAACGGTGCGCCTGGTACAGATCCAGGTAGTCGGTGCCTAGGCGCCTTAGGGATCCATTAATTGAATCCATTATGTGTTTGCGTGAAAGTCCGTGATCATTGGGTCTTTTTTCTGATACAGGCCAGTAAACCTTGGAAAAGATTTCTATTCCCTCGCGACGTTCCGACTTTAGGGCTTCTCCAAGTACGGGTTCAGCAGCGAGGTTGGCGTATGCATCAGCAGTATCAAAAGAAGTAATACCGCTTTCAAGTGCCGCCTTAACGGTTTTGATCGCAGTATCGTTTGCAACTTGCCCGGCGTGAGTTAACCAGTTGCCATAGGTGAGCTCACTGACCTTAAATCCACTGTTTCCGAGAAAGCGATGCTTCATGGGTTTGATCTACTTTCTAAAATGTCTTGTTGCCGCGCTTTACCTGCGGCTTAGGGAGTCTCATTCCGCGCATTTGAATTGAGCGCATGGCTGCATACCAGCGCAGACCTTTCTCTACTTTGTCCCCGTATTTGGCTTCCATTATCTTTTGGGTCTTTTTCCCAAGAATGAAGCCGTCCAAACCAACGGCAATAAATAGGCCCCACATGGTGATTAGCGTTCCAAGTTGAATGTATAGATCGAGAACGGCGTCTTCGGTTCGTATCGAAGAGATGATAATCACCAAGAACAGAGCGGGGAGCACTAGCTCTCCAGCGGTGAATCGGGAGTCGACGATGTCGCGGGCTAGTCTTCGCTGCGGTCCGCGGTCACGGCTGGTCAAATAGCGATCTTCACCATTGGCTAGACCTTCGCGTGCTTTAGCGCGCTCAGCCTGGAGAGCTCTCTTAGCCAATCTCTTTGCTTCGGGGGAGCGATTACCAACGACAGGTTTTTTTCGAAGCTGCTCTTGCTGCTTACGAGCCGGTGTGGGCTTGCCTTTGCCATCTTTCTTAGGCTGATCTGACTGGGGGGCTTGCTCTGGCATGGGAGTCCTTTGTTTTGGTCGCTTGCGCTTAAGATTACCCTCATGAGATTGAACCCGCCTACCATCACTCCAGACCTACTTGCTAAGGCAAGCGATGCAGTGGACAACCTTTTGCCATCGGCGCTTGAAACGCTGCAGGATTTAGTGCGAATTCCAGGAATTGCTTGGGAGGCCTTTGATGCCACCCAGTTGGAAAAGAGCGCCGAAGCTGTAAAGCAGCTTTTTGAAAGCACAGGTGTCTTTGATCAAGTCGAAATTCTCAGAGCCGGTTATGGGGATTCTCTAGTTGGAGCTCCAGCAATTGTTGCCACTCGCCAAGCGAAAAACTCCAAACCGACAATTCTTCTTTACGCGCATCATGACGTTCAACCCCCAGGGGAGAGCTCGCTTTGGGAATCGAATCCGTTCGAACCTGAGATAAGAAATGGTCGAATGTATGGACGCGGAGCGGCAGACGATAAGGCCGGGATAATTGCCCACTATTCATCAGTCAAGCTTTTGTCGGATTTAGTTGGTTCAGATTTTGACCTTGGTTTGGCTGTTTTCATTGAAGGGGAAGAAGAAGCAGGTTCTCCTTCGTTCGGGAGTTTTCTGGAAACCTATCGAGACAAGCTCGCTGGGGATGTAATCGTTGTGGCAGACTCGAGCAACTGGAGCACTACCGTTCCGGCCATCACGACCACTCTTCGAGGGTTGGTCTCGCTCGAATTTGAGGCAAAAACCCTAGATCACGCGGTCCACAGCGGCATGTACGGGGGAGCAGTTCCCGATGCCATGCTGGCTATGGTGAAGATTTTGGGCTCAATGTGGGATGAATCGGGCTCAGTCTCCATTTCGGGGTTAATTTCGGAGGAAAATGGCGATTTAGCCTACTCGGAGACCCAATTAAGGACTGATTCTGGGCTTTTGCCCACCACTTCGGCCATTGGAGAGGGGGCAATCTTGCCTCGGATCTGGACCAAGCCCTCTCTGACCCTGATTGGTCTGGATTACCCAAGTGTGGCCCTTTCCTCCAACACTTTGGTGCCGAGCTTGAAAGCCAAGCTAAGCCTTCGGATCGCCCCTGGAGACGTGCCAGAACGGGCCCTGGAGGCCCTGAAGAGCCACATATTGGCCCATAACAGCCTTGGGGCTGAGATCAGCTTTGGGGCCGTAGAGCTTGGAAAACCTTTCAGGCTGGAGGACTCCGGCTGGGCTAAGGTCTTAGCCGAGCAGGCTTTGAGTCTGGCCTTTGGAGAGAAATCGGTGGATATCGGCATAGGAGGCTCGATTCCCTTTATCGCAGAGTTGGAGAGGGTCTTTCCTAGAGCCCAGGTTCTGGTGACGGGTGTTGAGGATCCAGATTCAAGGGCTCATTCACCCAATGAGAGTCTGCATTTGGACGGTTTCAGATCTGCTGTTTTGGCACAGTTGCTTTTTTTGCTGGGTGGGAATCAGATCACCACCGGCTAGGTTTACCCTTGTTAGAGTAAGAGAAACAGACATTCGAGAGAGAGCAAGCATGGAGCAGACACTTAGTCACAAAGTGAGCCTCACAGATACAGCCAAGGACAAGGTTCGCAACTTGTTGGCGGCCGAAGGTCGCGACGATCTAAGGCTTCGTGTCTCGGTCCAGCCTGGTGGTTGCTCCGGTCTGATTTATCAATTGTTTTTCGATGAGGTTCTAGAAGACTCTGATGCTGTAGCTGATTTTGATGGCGTTCAAGTTGTCGTGGACAAAATGAGCGTCCCTTATCTTGAAGGTGCTTCGATTGATTTTGAAGACACAATTCAGAAGCAGGGTTTTACAATAGACAACCCAAACGCCGCTGGCTCATGTGCCTGTGGAGACTCTTTCAACTAACGTTCAGCTTTACAAAACGCTCTAGAAAACCCTGTATTTCTGGGTGTTTTGGCGCACTCCGTGGTTTTTCCTCGCTTAGACTAAAGACATAAGATTTCCCCAGCCGAAGGATTAGTTTCTCTAGTGAGTACTCGTTTTAAGTGGGCCTCAATCCCGCTAGCCACAACTATGGTTCTGCTTCTTTCGGGATGCGCCGACCAGTTTGCCAGAGGTTTTTTGCCAGGCGAGTGGGGCGTGACCAACCACACTGACCGAATTACTGGACTATGGACCACCGCCTGGATCGTTTTGTGGCTAGTTGGAATAATTGCCTGGGCTTTGATGGGCTGGGCAATACTGGTTTATCGCCGACGCAAGGGCGAAACAGGAATGCCTGCTCAGCTTAGATACAACAATCCGATAGAGGTTCTGTTTACGGTTATTCCGCTGATTTTGGTAATCGGATTTTTTGCATTTACCGCAAGAGACATGGCAGCTATTGAGAAGCCAACTGAGAACCCTGAGGTCACCATTCAGGTTATTGCGAAGCAGTGGAGCTGGGACTTCAACTACGTGGACGCAAATGTTTTTGAGTCTGGAATTCAAGCTCAGTTTGAAGGTCAAGAAGGTGTTCCAGAAACTCTTCCGACTCTTTACCTGCCAGTTAACAAAACTGTCAAGATTGATCTTTCAGCCAGAGATGTGATCCACTCATTTTGGGTGATTGATTTCTTGTACAAGAAAGACATGTTCCCAGGTAAGACCAACAGCATGTACTTCACCCCTCAAAAAGAGGGAACTTACGCTGGCAAATGTGCGGAACTTTGTGGTGAATACCACTCCCTGATGCTTTTCCAGGTGAAAGTAGTTTCCCAAACCGAATACGACAGCTACCTGGCAACCCTGGCCGCTAAGGGGCAAACTGGTCAGCTTGATACAACCTACGATCGAAACCAGAACCTTCCGGGCGACAACCCAGAGATTAGAGGATAGCCAAAATGGCAACGCTAACTGAGACCAGACCTTCTAGTGGGGCAAGTTTCCCTCAGAAGAAAAAACAGACCAAGGGTCAGATTCTCGTTGACTGGCTAACCACTACTGATCACAAGAAGATCGGCTACCTCTATCTGATGACTTCCTTCGCCTACTTCCTAATCGGTGGAGTAATGGCACTGGTGATTCGAGCTCAGCTTGCTGCTCCAGGTCTAGATATTGTTCAGACCAAAGAGCAGTACAACCAGTTATTCACAATGCATGGCACAATCATGCTTTTGATGTTTGCAACCCCGCTATTTGCTGGGTTTGCAAATGTGTTGATGCCAGTTCAAATCGGCGCACCTGACGTTGCTTTCCCACGACTTAATGCAATCGCTTACTGGTTTTACTTCTTTGGTTCCTTCGTTGCAGTTTCAGGATTTTTTACTCCTCAAGGAGCTGCTTCGTTTGGGTGGTTCGCATATGCACCGCTATCAAATACGACCTTCTCACCAGGGATAGGTGGGGACTTATGGGTGTTTGGATTGGCCCTTGGTGGATTCGGAACAATCCTTGGTGGAGTTAACTTCATCACAACCATCCTGACAATGCGCGCTCCTGGTATGACCATGTTCCGTATGCCAATCTTCACTTGGAACACCCTAGTGACCTCAATTCTTGTAATCATGGCGTTCCCTCCACTTGCAGCAGCGTTGTTTGCACTTGGAGCTGACCGACGCTTAGATGCACACATCTTTGACCCAGCTAACGGTGGAGCTATGCTTTGGCAGCATTTGTTCTGGTTTTTTGGCCACCCAGAGGTATACATTCTTGCTCTGCCGTTTTTTGGAATAGTCTCTGAGATCTTCCCGGTCTTCAGTAGAAAGCCGATCTTCGGATACAAGACCCTGGTCTACGCGACCATTGCTATTGCTGCTTTGTCGATGACTGTTTGGGCCCACCACATGTACGTCACAGGCTCTGTGCTTCTGCCGTTCTTTGCGTTCACGACGATGCTGATTGCAGTTCCAACCGGTGTGAAGATATTCAACTGGATCGGAACAATGTGGCGAGGGTCAATTACTTTTGAGAACCCGATGCTTTGGAGTCTTGGCTTTTTGACCACCTTCATATTCGGTGGACTTACCGGAGTTATCTTGGCGTCTCCTGCACTCGACTACCACCTATCCGATAGCTACTTTGTAGTTGCTCACTTCCACTACGTAGTGTTTGGAACAGTTGTGTTTGCAATGTTTGCCGGTTTCTTCTTCTGGTGGCCCAAGATGACTGGAAAGATGCTCAACGAGCGCCTGGGTTACATCCAGTTCTGGCTAACCTTCTTTGGTTTCCACATCACGTTCTTGATCCAGCACTGGCTCGGTGTAATTGGAATGCCACGCCGCTACGCCACCTATCTTCCAGAAGACGGCTTCACTTGGATGAACATGGTTTCCAGCCTTGGATCGATCTTGCTGGCGCTTTCAATCATTCCGTTCCTGTGGAACGTTTACATCACATACAGGAGCGCTCCAAAGGTGACCTTGGATGACCCATGGGGCTACGGAAGAAGCTTGGAATGGGCAACAGCAACACCGTTCCCACGACACAACTTCACTTCGATTCCTCGAATTCGTTCCGAGTCACCAGCTTTCGACCTTCATCATCCCGACTACGCAGCGCCTGAGGCAAAAGCTGCAGCAAAGAAGTAAAAGATGAAAGCTAACTACCTGCTCTGGATCTTGTTGACAGTCTTTTACGCTTTAGTCACTGGCGGTTATCACCTTTGGTACTTCCTGACATATGGTGGATGGGAGCCAATAGGAACCTCAGCTTTAGCGATGCTTACCTTCATGAGCGCCTTCCTGGCTTTCTACCTTTGGAAAACACACAGAACCCAAGGAGTAGTTCCCGAAGACCGTCTTGATGCAAACATCGAGGACGGCGAGTCTGAACTTGGCTTCTTCTCTCCATGGAGCTGGTGGCCCCTTTACCTTGGTATCGCATGCGCACTCGTTTTTGCTTCGCTAGCCGTTGGCTGGTGGCTCACCTACTTCGTGGTGCCTTTGGCAATCATTGGCGTGGTCGGTTATGTATTCGAACACAGTAGAGGCCAGCACGCTCACTAGAGATGCCTAAAAGTTGATTTTAGATCCCTCAAGAAATCGTCTTGGGGGATTTCTGCATTCCAATTTGAACAGAGCCTAAAACTAAAAATCCCTCTGGGCTAGAGGCCCAGAGGGATTGTGTAGCAAAACAGTTACTTGGTTAGCTGATCCTGACTCGCCGTTGCAGAAACTGCAGGAGAGTGATCGTGTGACTG
>ERZ1022756.327-NODE-327-length-14873-cov-16.552571_pt1 | contig 14873 bp, 15 predicted proteins | sample MGYA00520902_ERZ1022756 | MGnify/ENA primary metagenome ERZ1022756 (study PRJEB33162, sample SAMN09537601) | freshwater metagenome | isolation source: freshwater | place: Canada:Alberta | collected 2017-07 | study: EMG produced TPA metagenomics assembly of the...
TTTCGGAAAAAGCTTTCACACCCCGATGATCAAGGGTGTTTCAAGCTAGCGAGAATTTGGTTCGGTAGCTTTGGATGGTTGGCCTCATGCCAATCCCGCAAACACCAACCAGCTTGTCGTTCCTGAAGTATTCAAGAACGCACTCGCCCGATAACTCACCGGCAACTAGTTCACTTCTGTCCGCAAGGTATGTCATACCGAAAGCCAGGATATGCATGTCGTATTGGTCAGACCAAAACGAAGGCAGCGGAGCAAATGGCTCCGCCAACATATCCGCTACCGATTCCCCGTTTAGTTGCTTGCCCAAAATTTGTCCTGCGCGTTTGCCAGTTTCGGTTGGCAGATTCCAGTGCTCTACGCGACGAGGAACCTCATCAAACAGCGGGTTGACGTAGCGCGCTACATCGCCTACTGCAAAAACATTCTCGATAACAGCACCATCAGAAGATAGAGCACGCAGCCCACCATCTACCAAAACACCATTGGAGATATCTATTCCGCTTCCTTCAAGCCATTCGGTATTTGGTAAAGAGCCGATTGCAACGACCACTAGATCAGCATCGTAGATAACGCCCGAATCAAGAATTATCCGCTGCACATGACCATCACCGATTAAGCCAAATACCGAAGCACCTTTGACAAACTCGACGCCCTTAAGCTCGTGTCGGCGCTTAACCTCTTTAGCTAAAGTTTTGCCCAACGCTTCTTCCATTGGTTCATGACCTCTTGCAACAACCTTGACCTTGCAGCCAGCTTTGATTGCGGTGGCGGCAACTTCGCACCCAATAAATCCTGCGCCGAGAATCACAACTTTCACCCCGGGAAGAAGTTGTTTTCGTAGCGCCAAAGCATCATCAAAAGTTCTAAGGACATGAACGCCCGAGATGCCGTTGGAATCAACCGGCAGTGGCTTTGGTCGAAGACCGGTTGCAATAACCAGTGCGCTGTAGGAATGGCTAGCACCGGATAGGTCAGTGACTTTTTGCTCCTTCGTATCTAACGAAGTAGCGGCTTGACCCAACACCCATTCGATGTCAGCAACCGATTCTTTGATCGGAAAGTAGATTTCGTCAATCTCGCCAGAGCCACTGAGCAATTCTTTAGAAAGGGGAGGCCTGTTGTAAGGAAGGTAGGGCTCGTTGCCAATTACTTTGATTGGACCTGAGTATCCGGCTTTGCGTATGCCTTCAGCAGAGCGAAGGCCGGCCAGTGAGCCGCCAACAATTACTACCGGTGCAGACAATTTCGTTAGCTACTGAGCGATGCGAATAGCTTGCATCGGGCAGATATCAACTGCTGCCTCGACGTTGTCCAATTCGCTGTCGTCAACCTCAGCTACGTATTCCAACTTGTCTTCGCTGTTTAGCTTGAACACTGTTGGCGCTTCGAATACGCACTGTCCGTAGTGCTGACACTTGGTCATGTCGACTTCGACTTTGATCATTTACTTTTCCTCGATTCTTGACGGATAAAGGTCTTTGGATGGAGTTCTAATTCCGCGGAATTCCCAGTCGCCACCCATGGCGGTTGAGATAACTTCTTCGCTCTCAGTTGGCTGAGCACCAACTTCAGATCGAATTGGAGCAGGTCCGTGAACAATCTTGTTGCTCAAGCGCCCAAGTCCCTCGACTTCAACCTCAACAACATCACCTGGCTGAACCGGTCTTGAGTTGGCTGGTGTGCCGGAGAAGATCATGTCCCCTGGAACTAGCGTGATGGTGCGCGCTAAGTCTGCAACAAGGTAGTTCATGTCCCATTCCATGTTCTTGGTGTTGTCGTCTTGCTTTAGCTCACCGTTGACGTAGGTGCGAATGTATTTGTTGCGGAAGTCCCAGTCAGTGACCATTCCGGGTCCAACTGGAGCCAAGGTGTCTGCACCTTTGACTCGAAGCATGGAACCGGCGTCAGTGTCTCTGAAATCGTGCAGACCGTAGTCATTTCCTACTGAGTAGCCAGCAATGTATTCACCGGCTTCATCGGGGGAAATGTTCTTGCAAGTTTTGCCGATGATGATGACAATTTCACCCTCGTAGTTCAACCACTTGCAACGATCCGGGCGAACCACGTGTCCGTTGTGTGAATTCAAAGCAGTGATCGGCTTGTGGAAGTAAGTTGGCGCAGAGGGCAACTTGGTCATGAACTCATCGGTGCGGGACTGATAGTTCAGATGAACAGCCAAGATTTTGGTTGGCTCGCTCGGGGCAAGGTGAATGGCGTCCTCGATGGCTACTTTTCTGCCATCGGCGGCCACCAATTCATTGCCATTTCGAAGCACCTGAACAGGTGCTCCTTCTAGCAGAATCCGACGATACTCAGTCACGCGAAAGAACCAAGTCCTTTGGTCTAGGGAATCCGCCCTCAGGCTCAGGGAAGTAAACGTGTACTTGTCCTGTGCCGATGGAGTTTTCGTAGTCGGAGTACATAACGCCCTTAGCGGTGTTCTCACCCTCACCGGTTGCACCTGCCATGGTCAACCAGTGACTGAAGTTAGCTTCAGGCTTGAACTGCTTGAACTCGTCCATGGTGTCCAGGATTCGAGCATGGTCGCCCTGCTTCATCCACTCAATGCGCTCTAGATCAGCTAGACGCGCACCTTCTGAATAGATGTGGCTAGGGTCAGAGGACTCGTGCTTGCGAAGTTCGCGAAGCTTGTAGAAAGTGTGAGACAGCGCACCAGAAGCTAGCAGTAGAACTTTGCGATCGGTGTCACGAATTGCTTCACCAAGTGCGCGACCAGCCCTTAGGAAATCTTCTGCTGTTGCAGTTTGGCAAACCGAAATGGAAACCCACTTCTTATCCAGACCGCGACCGAGGTAGTGCCAAAGGTTGACAGTGGCATAGAAGATCGGAAGATGTGGATCGCTAATTGGAGTAATCCAAGTTCCATTCTTCTCGTCGTATTTGGCAGCTGCCATTGCAAGTTCAGGGTCACCCTTGAATGCGTAAGGAACCTGAGACATTCCTCGAGGAAGCTCTTCGGAAGTGAATAGTCCAGAGCGTTCTGCCTGAGCGGTAATCACAAACTCAACCGTGGTGGCCCAGTGGCTGTCAAGAACAACTACTGTGTCGTAATCCAGAGTCTCCATTACTTCCTTGCGGAATTTCTTTAGACCTGGAACTAGCGAAATCTCCTTGCCTTCATTCAGGTCATAACGAACCTTTTCAGGCAACATGATTGTTGGCACGTGAGCCAAAATTGCGGCTCCAACTACTTTTCCCATTTCTATTCCTTCCATCCATTTGGTGAAATAACTGTGTTCTTAACATCTGCGTAGAAATCAAAAGACCAATTGCCACCCTCGCGTCCGACTCCGGATTTCTTGGAACCACCGAAAGGTGCTTTGAGATCTCGAACAAAGAAGCAGTTCACCCAGATTGTTCCGGCGACCACCTTGGAAGCCACTGCATCAGCGTGAGCGCGTTTACCAGAAACAATAACTGCTGCTAAGCCAAACTCTGTGCCGTTAGCCATTTCAATAACTTCTTCGTCTGAAGTAAAGGTCTGCATGGTCAGCACCGGACCAAAAACTTCACTGGTGACAATCTCAGAGCCGCGTGGCGGGTTAGCAATCAAGGTTGGCTTAAAGAACAAACCACCTAGCTCGGTGTTTGGTCCACCACCAATAACAACTTCTAGGCCCTCGCCCTTTGCTCGGTCGACAAATCCCTTGACCCGCTCGAAATGCACCGGATGGATTTGTGGGCCGATGTCAGTTTCAGGATCTCTTGGGTCTCCCTGCTTGAGCTTGGCTGCACGCTCCGCAAACTTAGCCGCAAACTCCGAAGCAACTTTCTCATGCACCAAAAGCCTGGTTCCAGAAAGACAAACTTGACCTGCGTTGTCGTACTGCTCAACAGCAAGCTCAGCTGCCAAATCTAGGTCGGCATCCTCCAAAACAATTGTTGGAGATTTTCCACCCAACTCGAAAGAAACTGGAGTGAGATTATCGGCTGCCGCGTGAGCGATTTTCTTTGCAGTTGGAACTGAACCAGTAAAGGAGATTCTAGAAACACCAGGGTGTGAAACAAGTGCGTGGCCAGCTTCGGCACCAAAGCCCTGAACAACATTGAATACCCCAGCTGGAATTCCTGCTTGCAAAGTTAGGTCTGCAAAGAATGAGGCACTTAGTGGTGTCCACTCGGCTGGCTTTAGAACAACTGTGTCTCCTGCGGCAAGGGCTGGACCAATTTTCCAGGTGGCAAGCATCAAAGGTGCATTCCACGGAGTGATCAGCGCAGCCACACCACTTGGATCCCAGGAAACGTTGTTGGTGTGTCCGCGGGTTTCCCAAACGTCGTGATGAAGATCGTTGATTGCCCAGTCTGCAAAGAAGCGAATGTTTAGGGCAACACGAGGCATTACACCTCTGATGTGTGAACGAAGCAGCGAACCGTTATCAAGTGTTTCTAGATTCGCTAATCCCTCAAGATTGGCTTCAACCAAATCGGCAAGTTTATGCAGCAGTTCACCGCGTTTTTTAGGTCCAAGATTTGCCCAAGCTGGAAATGCTTTTCTTGCAGCTTGCACGGCCAAATCAATTTCGCGCTCTCCGCCTCGAGAAATGTTCGCGAGGTGTGCTCCATCGATAGGGGAGGTGTCTTCGAAAGTTTCTTTTGATTCCAGACGTGCGCCATCGATGAAGTGTCTGGTGTCTACAGAAAGACCCGCCAGGTTGACCTGATGGCCCATGGTTTCGCCCCTTTGCGATATCGTTTGGATGCTAACAAATACCCTAATCCACCAGCAGCCCTAGGCGCTAGGAATTTGTATAAATCTAGCTAGGTCTAGTTGGAGCCTTCGGCGAAGGCGGTGATCTTTCTCAAGGACTCGGTGAGCTCGCGCTTTTGGGCCAGGGAAAGCTTTTCTAGAACCTGCTGCTCGTGCTGGTTGAACTCAGGGAAGAGCTTATGCATCAGCTTTCTGCCTTTGGCGGTCAAGGTCACGATCATCAGCCTTTTGTCCTGGGCACTTCGCTCCCTAACAATTAGGCTCCTGGATTCTAGGGTCGCAAGCACACCAGTCAGGGTTGCCTTGGAAAAGCCACCCTCTTCGGCGATGGTTCGCGTTTCGATAGGTTCCCAAATCCAGCTGACCCAGAGCACAACAAATGCCGTCCAGGAAAGATCATGGGGAGATAAAACGGTTCGCTCGAGAAAGTTCCTGGTGGCATTGGCAGCTCGGAAAACGTTGCTGATGGCGGCCATCGAGTCAAAGTCAAGGCTCATGCCGGAGAGCTTGGTTTGCACCTGACGCTCAGTTTCATTCAGAGTGTGTGATCCAGACACCGAGTCTCCTGACTTCCTATGCCGAGGATAACCCATCGAGAGGCTAAAAATTCCTGGCCAATCTCCAAATCTTTGAGTTGCCAAGAGCTGGAAGTGTGTAGATTATTAGCATCCTAACAATCTCTAATGGAAGGAAGCTCGACGATGAGCATCAACTTCGCTGACTTAGATCTTTTTGAAAAGGGTGCTCCATGGGGCGCATTCGAAGAGATTCGCAAAAGTGGCAAACCACATTTTTCTGAAGAAGCCGCACCCAACCATGGTTTCTGGTCGGTTATGGGTTATCACGACATCGTTCGAGTGCTTCGCGATACTGAGACTTTCACTTCAGAGCGATTCACAAACCTAGAAGAAGTAGATGCTGAGCAAGAAGAAGCCAGACGCTCTTTGCTTGAAACAGATGGCCTAAGACATCGCGCCTTGCGACGAATGCTCCAAGGGGAATTCACCCCACAAGCAGTTGCTAAGTATGAAAGCTTTTTGACGGGCCTTACCGCAACCACCCTGGATAACGCATTTGCCAAGGGAGAGTTTGACTTCGTTGAAGATGTAAGCGCGGATTTCCCAATTCGAGTTCTCGCACGAATTCTTGATGTACCGGACGAAGACACCGGTCAGTTGATTGAGTGGGGAAACCGAATGATCGGCAACACCGATCCGGAGCACGCGGATGTTTTGATGGAGGATCCAGAGTCGGAGAAGTATCGTCTGGTTCCATTTAGATCTCCTGCCGCACTAGAGGTATTTGAATACGGCCAGAACCTAGCCAAGCAGCGTCGAGGCAAGGGAAGAAAAGACTTAATTTCTGTTTTGGCAGATGGAGTTCCATCGGATGGAATTCCAATGTCTGAAAGAGATTTCAACACCAACTTTTTGTTGCTGGTAGTGGCAGGAAACGAAACCACCAGACACACAATTTCACACACCATGAATAACTTGATCAATAACCCAGATCAACTAACCCTGCTTCAGGAAAACCCCGAACTTATTCCTTGGGCGGTTGAAGAGTTCTTGCGCTACGCGTCACCGGTTTATCACTTCCGCAGAACGGCGACCAAGGATGTTGAAATCCAGGGAGTGAAGATCAAGGAAGGTCAGAAGATTCTTCCTTGGTTTGCCTCCGGTAACCGCGACTCAGAGATCTTTGCTAACCCAAACAAGATGGATGTCACCCGCAATCCAAATGAGCACATGACATTTGGTCGAGGCGGACCTCACATGTGTCTTGGAAATGCTTTGGCTCGAATCGAGCTGCGGATTATGTTTGAAGATCTGATTTCAAGAATTGATTCGATGGAACTTACCGGACCAATTGATTACCTAAGGTCCAACTTCGTTCACGGAATCAAGAGAATGCCGGTTAAAGTTCACCTTAGATAAGCTTGGCAACTTTCGAAAGGAAGTTATCAACTAGCAAAAACGTTCTTTGCTTGGCTGCTTCTTCTTCGGCAGAGGTCTGTCTCATCATGATGATCGGATCTTGGCCGTCCTCTTTGACTTTCTTGTCCCCGCCCCAGTCGAGCCAACCTTTTAGTCCGGCCGCATCAAGTTCAGGATGGAATTGAACACCTAGGGATTTGTTGACAACAAATGCCTGCGAGGAAACAGGATTGCGTGCGATTTCTTTCACACCATCAGGCAACAACCATTGGTCGTAGTGAAATTGAAACCACGGACCATTTGAGACCAGCTCCGGTTCCTCGGACCAAATATTTGTCCAACCAATTTCGGCCTTAGGCGCTCTAGTCACGGAACCTCCAAGCGCCCTGGCAATCAGCTGACCGCCGAAGCAAATACCAAGCACGGGCTTTCCAGACTCAACGGCATTCTTAATCCAAGCCAACTCTGGCTGAAGCCACTTCCCGATGCACTCATCGTCCCAGGCTCCCCAGGGAGCCCCAAGGGGAATGATTAGGTCGTAGTTTTCTATATTTGGAAATTCGAAGTCCACATTGGGAGTTTTAAACTTGTCCTCAGGCACAACCAGCCGAGTCTCTATTTCAAAGCCGTGGTGAGCCAGTCGCTGCCCAACCGGACCCACAGGGCTGACGTGATCGTGCTGGATAAACAGTGCTTTCATATGGACTCCGTTGTCATCGAGCAAAAAATCAAGTTAAGGATTTTTAGAAAATTCGCATTCCTTAGACCTTAGGTCCTATTATCTCATTAGATACCAAACGAATATGTTTGGAAATTGATTTGCCACAAAGGAGTAGCAAATGGGTAGCTCACTAGAGTCTCTTCAGAAAGAACTCAAGTCCAAGAACATTGACGTGCTTAGAGTCATTTACTTGGACATTCTCGGCGTTATCCGATCCAAGGACATTTTGGTATCCCAGCTCGATCGCATCAGTCACGGCGGCCCAGCTTTCTGTCAGGGCATTTGGGTGACCACAACTGGTGGCGACGTTCTAGACGGCAACAACGTAATCTCTGACGGCCTTCAAGACTTCATTTCTCAAGTGGTACCTGAGTCATGGCGCCCACTGCCTTGGGAACCAGGAGTTGCCTATGCAGCGGCAGGCGCAAACAATCCTGATGGAACCAAGAACATGCTCTCGCCGCGAACCGTATTGGAATCAGTAGTTGCCAAATACAAGGAGCTTGGTCTTCACCCAGTTGTTGGACCAGAGCTCGAGTTTTACATCGCAGAAAAAGACGAAAACGGCAAATATCACAGAGCCATCGAACGAAAGGGACAGGCTTACACCTCGGGATCAGTTGTTGACCCTAAGGGCACCTTCCTAAATCTTCTTCGTATGGTTGATCAGATGAACATCGGTGTTTTTGCCGGTAACCACGAGTTCAGCCCAAGCCAGTATGAGATTAACTTCTGGCATGGCCCAGCAGTAGATGCTGCTGACAGAACACTTATGTTCAAATCTGCAGTCAAAGAAGTTGTAGCACGAGCAGGGCAGCACGCAACCTTCTGCGGTAAGCCATGGAGCGATGAGGGTGGAAGCGGATTCCACCTTCACTTCTCAGTAGAAGATGGCAAGGGCAAAAACCTCATGCACGATGGCGGAACCGGACTAAGCGAAGTTGCACTTCAGATCATCGCCGGTATCACCAAGCACGCTGCTGCACTTACCGCAATTTGCAACCCAACAATCAACGCTTTCAAGAGACTCGGCCCTGACACACTCGCGCCTTACCGCGCGAACTGGGGATTCGATAACCGTTCAGCAATGGTTCGAATTCCACCAGAGCACGGTTCCGGAACCAGGCTAGAAGTTCGAGTTGCTGATGGTGCTGCGAACCCATATCTGATGATTGCTGCAATTTTGGCCGCTGGTCTGGATGGAATCCAAAGCAAGCTAAAGCCATCAGATCCAGTTGCTGGCATGTCTTATGACAATGAATCGGCACCGGTACTTCCAATGAGTTTGGAAGCTGCGCTAGATGCTTTAGAAGCTGACACTGTGCTTCGTGATTTGCTAGCGGGTCCTATTGTCGATGTCTTCCAGATTTTGAAGCGCGATGAAGTAAAGCGCTACAAAGAAGCTGTGTCCGATCCGAACACTCGCGAGACTACCGACTGGGAAGTCAAAGAGTATATGTCTGACTTTTAGACAGCTGGATTTGACTGATCGTGAATCAGTTCTCCACCTGCAAAGGTGACACCCAGTTCTCTGTAGTAGCCGCCAAGAATTTTCTTGACCGGAAGAATTGAACCAAGCTCATCCCAGTTTGAATCACCTAGGGTTAGCTCTGCGCTTCCTCCCCAAGTAACACCAATCTCAGCATCTACTCCACCCATCGAAACCAATTGGTCAAGTGAGTTTCCCTTGCCTTGAGTAATAGATGGAACCCAACGGCTGTGCAGCATCTTGTGTCCATTTACAAAACCGTTTGTTTCTGATGGCTTATCCAATGTGACAACTGCTGAAGCTAAACGGTGATCGTAAGCTGCAACGCTGGCACCAAGTTTTGATCCAGCAACAAGTTTTGGTGTTGCCTTACCGTGATTGAAAATGCGTGTGACTGCGATGTTGCCAAGTTTCTTCGGGTAGCCCTGGAACCAACCTCGTGCAATTGCAAAGTCCTTTGTGACCCAAATGGCAACACATCTTGAGTAAGTAACGCCCTTGAACTTGCACCTGACCACAACAAAAGTTTCTAGGTACTGTGAACGAACTGGATCTAGCAGTTCTTGCTTGTCGGTGGAACACGATTGCCAGTCTGCCCAGATGATTGCAACTGCACCTGGTTCTTCATCCGCTAGTTCTACTCCCTCAGGCAAAAGAGCTTTAACGTTTGCTGGATCAGTTAGGTACTCGACAGTCAAAAGTGTGCCCGAATAGAACCAGGGCATCTCAGGAATAATCGCGCTTTTACCGCTTGGGGTCTTGGGGGCTAGGAAACCTTTTAGTTCAGTCATGATTGCTATGGTACTGATTCATTAGGAAACTAACGAGGTGCTTTTTGAAAAAAGCCCTATTTTTCGCCACAAGAGCATCCCTACTTGACGCGGAGGCAAAATAGCGCCAGATTGGTCTTATCGTTTTGACACAAACGATTCTCCATTCAATGAAGAAGGGAGCCATATTTCATGGCCAAAGAATCATCTACCTCGCTGCGCAAAGGCCGTCTAGGCGTAGCGGGAATCGTATTTTTTGTGGTGGCAGCTAGTGCCCCGCTGGTAGGAATGACCGGAGCTGTTCCGGTAGCCATGCTCTTAGGAAACGGAGCAGCAACCCCAGGTGCCTATCTGGCAGTTGGATTGACACTTCTGGTTTTCTCAGTCGGTTATGCAGCGATGAGCCACAAGGTAACTAACGCCGGAGCATTCTTTGCCTACGTAGGAAAAGGCCTTGGCGTAAACGCCGGAGTCGGTTCTGCTTACGCATCAATCGTCGGATACGTAACCATTCAGCTGGCAATCTATGGATTCTTTGGATTGACTATGGCTTTGACCATGGCTCAGTTCGGTGTGGATCTTGCTTGGTGGGTTTGGGCCCTAATCGCGTGGCTCCTTGTCACCGGCCTTTCTCTTCTAAGCGTTGACATCGGAGCCAAGATTCTCGGCGTTCTGCTTGCAGTTGAATTGCTATCGCTAATTGTTACCGCAGTTGCAATTTTGATCAACGGCGGACCAGAGGGCGCTAACGTTGGCGCATCATTCGACCCAATGTTGGTCTTTGCTGGTGGATTCGCAGGAACTGCTGGAATCGCTCTGGCGTTTGCATTTGCTTCCTTTATCGGATTCGAAGCAACAGCTATCTACGGCGAAGAGTCAAAAGATCCTAAGCGCGATGTCCCTAGAGCTACCTACTGGGCAATTGGAATTATCGCCGGATTGTTCGCTGTTGTTTCCTTCGCAATGGTTACTGGTATGGGCTCAAGCGCAATCATCGACCAAGTTGTTGAGCGCTCAGGCGGACTAGCTGATCCTTCTGCTGTTTTGTTTAGCTTGGCAGCAGAGTATGTATCCCCTGAAATCGTTTTGATAATGGCACTGCTTGTTGTCACCAGCTTGTTCGCCGGTCTACTGGCGTTCCAGAACGCTGCTGCAAGGTACTTCTTTGCTATGGGCCGCGGTGGCGTTATGCCGTCAGCTTTGGGTAAGACCAACGCTGCTGGCGCCCCACAAAACGGAGCAATCCTAACCTCAGTAATTGCAGCTGCAGTGATCATTGCATTTGCCGCAGCTGGGTTGGATCCATTCCTGAACCTGTTTAGTTGGATGAGTGGTGTTGCAGTTATCGCTGTAGTGGCCGTTGAGATTTTGGTTTCAATTGCCGTAATCGCTTTCTTCCAGAAAAACGGTGGCGGTAACCTGTGGAACTCAAAGATCGCACCTGGGCTATCCATCGTGCTTCTTACCGCAGGTCTTTACATGCTTATGGCTCGCTTCAACTTGCTAGCTGGAACTGTTGCCGATGGAGTCGACCCATCGCTACCAGAATCTGGTTGGGCATTGAGCGGCCTTGGCTGGTTCCTAGTGTTGTCCCCATTCATTGCATTCGTTATTGGCTTCGTGGTGTCCTCCACTAACAAGTCAAAGAACGCTGCACTGATTAAGGACTTCGCTTAGAAATAAAATAGAAATAATTAACTGGGGGCCAACTTAGTTTGGCCCCCAGTTAATTCTAGGAAGGATGATTGTGGACAAAGAATTTGACCTTGATGTCACATTTGAGCAGCAAGCCGATGAGCAACTAATTGCTTCGCTTAGCCCTGCAGAATTGTCCAAACACATTCAGTCTCTTCCGCAAGATTTGATTGATGCTGCAACCGGAATTCTTATTGAACGAAGAACTTACTCAGACGTCTCGCAGTCGCTTGGCATCAGGCAGCAAGAATTGGTTAGAGCCGTCCACCGCGCAAAACTACTTATTAGTGAATCCCAGAACTAAATTGAATAAACCACTAATTGGACTAACCACCTATCGCCAGCGTGGTCAATCCGGCATCTGGGATACCGAGATGGCATTCATTCCAAGTTTTTACATTGACGCAGTCGAAAGATCAGGTGGGGTAGCGGTGCTTCTTCCACCGCAGAAGCTTTCTGCCGTTGAAGCCTGGGAAACACTGCAGCGCTTGGATGGACTTGTGGTCACCGGAGGAAGAGACCTGAATCCTGCAAAGTATGGCCAAGATCGCGCACCCTTAACCGACGAACCAGATTCACTTCGCGATGAAACAGAAGAAACACTTCTAAAGGCAGCAATAGATAACAACTTCCCGTTTTTAGGCATCTGCCGCGGCGCGCAACTATTGAACGTGGTTATGGGTGGAACTTTGATTCAGCATCTGCCCGATGTGATCGGAACTGAGAAGTACCAGATTGAAAAGGGAGTGTTCAATCCAGTTTCTGTTCAGATTGAACCAGGCAACAAATTGTTTGAGATGGTTGGTCCGGAAGTAAACAACGCACTTATGTATCATCACCAGGCAGTAGATGAACTTGGCAAGGATCTGGTCGTTACCGCTAGAACCACCGATGGAGTCATCGAAGGATTGGAACTTCCAGGCCACCGCTTCGGTGTTGCGGTTCAGTGGCACCCAGAGCAAGACCTAGAAGACTTAAGAATCTTCACCTCATTTATCAAAGCCACCAAAACAGTCTGAGAGAGCCCACCGTGAGCTACACCCTAATCAACCCAACCACCGAAGAATCGATGGAAACAATCGAGCATCTGGACGTTGGACAAACCGATCAAGCAATCGACAGAGCTGTGAAAGCTCAACAGAAGTGGGAATCACTTTCTCCAGCAGATCGAGCAAAGCTTCTTAGGCGCTTTGCAATAGCGGTGGATCAAGACAAAGAGAACCTCGCGCAACTAGAGGTTAGAAACTCCGGACACCCCATCGATCAGGCCCGCTACGAAGCAGCCAACGTCCGTGATGTTTTGGAATACTACTCCGGAGCACCAGAGCGACTGATGGGTAAACAAATTCCAGTTGCCGGCGGAATTGCAGTTACCTTCCACGAACCAATTGGTGTGGTTGGAATGATTACACCTTGGAACTACCCAATGCCTATCGCGGGTTGGGGATTTGCACCTGCTCTTGCAGCTGGAAACGCAGTGGTGCTTAAGCCAGCCGAATGGACACCACTAACTTCAATGCGACTTGCAGAACTTGCCCTTGAGGCAGGACTTCCCGAGCACTTACTTCAGGTTGTAAACGGCAAAGGCCAAGTTGTTGGAAACCGTCTAGTCACAAATGAGAAGGTCGGAAAAATTGTCTTCACCGGTTCAACCGCAGTCGGCAAGACCATCATGAGTCAGGCTGCAGATCAGGTAAAGCGCATAACTTTAGAACTGGGTGGCAAAAGCGCCAACATCATCTTTGATGATGCTGACATCGCTAAAGCTGCCAAGAGCGCGCCTTATGCTGTGTTTGAAAACGCCGGCCAGGATTGCTGCGCAAGATCAAGAATTCTGGTGCAGTCAAATGTCTTCGACAAGTTCATGAGCGCCCTTGAACCAGCAGTTGCAGGTGTCAAGGTTGGAGACCCATCTCTTTCAGGAACCGAAGTTGGACCGCTGGTAAGTAAGAAGCATCTAGAGACCGTCACGGGCTTTCTAGACGGTGCTGAGGTGGCCTTTAGAGGCAGCGCACCATCGGGCAAGGGATTCTTCTTTGCACCAACTGTGGTGGTTGCAAAATCACTCAGTGACCGCTGCATGGCAGAAGAAATCTTTGGTCCGGTAGTGACCGTGTACAAATTTGAAAACGAAGCCGAAGCTATCCAGATTGCTAACGCAACTGAGTATGGACTATCTGGCTCTATTTGGACCAAGGACAGTGCTCGAGCAATCAGAGTTGCTAGATCTGTGAAGAGTGGAAACCTTTCTGTGAACTCGCACTCTTCCCTCAGATACAGCACACCGTTTGGAGGAATGAAGCAGTCCGGCATGGGCCGAGAACTAGGACCGGATGCCCCGCACCACTTCACAGAAGAAAAAGTCGTCTTCTTTAGTCAAGAAGACTAACCACTTAGCGAGAAGCTAAACCGTTTGCTAATTCCAAAATAGTTAGCGCACCAAGACGAACTGTTCGTCCATCTGCGCTGTCGGCAAGAGCATCTATTTCTGTGATGTCAACTGACACAACCTGAGATGTCTTTCCAACAAGGAAGGCAAACTGACGAAGTTCATCTGCGCTAATTCCACCAGGAGCTGCAGCAGGGCAAGCTGGAACAGCAGCCCTATCGCAAACATCCATATCGATATCAACATGCAGCTTCTTTGACCCAAGTTTGGAAAGAGCCTCATCCATTACTGAATCAGCGCTTCGGTTTCTCATCGCAGCGCGCGGAATCACATGAATACCAAGTTCTTTTGCTCTAGCTGCGTACTGCGGGGAATTCGAAAAGTCATTAATTCCAATTTGAACAACGCTGGTTCCAGGAAGGCCTGCTTCGATCAATCTTCGAACCGGAGATCCGTTTGAAACACCATCACGAAGATCGTGATGAGCGTCGAAGGTAATCAGTCCTGCGTGACCAAGTTCTTCACCAAATACTCCGCGCATCACAGCATAGGTAATTGAGTTATCGCCACCAAGGGCAATCGAAAGCCTCGAACCTTTTGCAACCTTGTTTGCAAGCTGCATGGTTTGAGATTCACCGGCTGGTGAATCAGGTGTTTCAGAATCACCAAAGTCTGCAAAGGATAAATCTCTTAGGTCTTTGTTTTGGCTCCAGCTATAGGTTGAATACCTTCCAAGGGCCACCCGGACCTCTGCCGGGGTGGTGTTGGCGCCGGTAGCCGAAATGGAGGTTTCAGAAGCCAGGACTCCAAGGAGGCCTAGGTCGAAGCTGCCCTCGGTAGCGGGCTTTAGCCAGCTTGCAGCGCTAGGCCACAGGGCATCTTTGCTCACGAGCTATCCAATCGGCATTACGGCAAAACGGTAAGTGATTTGAGATTACCCTGTTAGCAGGGCTTTATAAACATCGATGTTGATGGAGAAGATCATGACCACATTCACCCGTGGAGACCTGCACGCAGCCACCGGTTCAACAATGACCGCTAAGGGCTGGGGGCAAGAAGCAGCACTTCGAATGCTGCATAACAACTTAGATCCAGCAGTTGCTGAGCATCCGGAAGAACTAATTGTTTACGGAGGCAGCGGCA
>ERZ1022756.328-NODE-328-length-14798-cov-10.351828_pt1 | contig 14798 bp, 11 predicted proteins | sample MGYA00520902_ERZ1022756 | MGnify/ENA primary metagenome ERZ1022756 (study PRJEB33162, sample SAMN09537601) | freshwater metagenome | isolation source: freshwater | place: Canada:Alberta | collected 2017-07 | study: EMG produced TPA metagenomics assembly of the...
TTTGGTAAAACTCTTCCAGCTGATCCAATGCTCGAGCTCAAAGTTGGAGCGCAGGTGATGTTTATCAAAAACGATGACGGTAAGAAAACTTCGGAAGGAACACTAAAGCGTTGGGTGAATGGAACAATCGGGCGCGTTGTTGATCTTCCATCCTCAGGCGGAGTCACCGTTGAGGTTGATGGAGAAAAACTAGAAGTGGGTCGAGCAACCTGGGAAAAGGTTCGCTACGAGATCGAAGAAGAGTTTGACGAGGAAACTGGAAAGGTCAAAGAAGTTCTTGTGACCATCCCGCTGGCTGAGTATCAACAGATTCCACTTAGACCAGCTTGGTCAGTGACCATCCACAAATCCCAAGGGCAAACCTATGACGAAGTTGTAATCGACCTCGGCAGGGGAGCATTTAGTCCCGGACAAACCTATGTCGCTCTATCTAGGGTTCGATCTCTTGAAGGGCTTTATCTAACCCGTGCAATCAAAATGAGTGATGTCATGGTTGATAAAGATGTGATCAGGTTCATGAGCGCTGTGAAGCAAGCACCTATTGAGAAACTGTTCTAATTTCCCGATGTGCCATTGATTGGTACTAGGTGTATCTACCGGACAGTTAATCTGCTTCTGGAAGTTGTTGAACCATAATCATTTACAACAGTGACCTTGTTGCTCGTGGCACCAACTGGAACAATAAAAGACAACGAAGTGGAAGTTACTGACCCACCCACAATCTCAGCCACTACCGAACCAACCAAAACTTGGCTAGCAGTGCTTAGGTTTTTTCCGGTTAGTTGAACCGTTGACCCCACAGCTGCCCTCGAGGGGGAGAGTCTTGAAATTTCCGGGGTTGGAATAAGCACGGAAAAGTTGCTTCGAGATTCTGAGGTTGCCGACGCTCCGACAAGTCTGATCTTTGAGGTTGATGCGCCAGCTGGAACTACTGCTGTAATTTGCCTTGCTGAAACAGTCGTGAAGTCGGCCTCTACATCACCGAAGAACACTGATCCCACTAAGTTCAAATCGATTCCAGAAATTGTCACCGTTTCACCGATTGCACCCTTAGATGGTCTTACTGAACTAAACCGTGGCGCCGGGAAATCGACATAAGTGTCGATCCAAGTGAGGTAAGTAGTCACCCTGGCATAAATGCCTGGATAATCCAATTCTGCACAACCGCTACCCCAACTGGTCACACCAGCCAAGACATACCTTGATCCATCGTTGATTGCCAAAGGGCCACCACTGTCACCCCAGCAAGTGTCGGTTAGATAATCAGGAATGTCGCCAGCGCACAGCATAGAGACGCGGTCATAGTCACCTGCATATTCTCCACACAAGTCATCGGTGGGATTTGTAGAAACTCTAACTGTCGCCTTCCTAAGCTCCGCTGGGTATGAAGGTGCTTCTGGGTTTGAAGAAACAGATCCCCAACCCGAAATCAGGGCTTCCGTATCTGCGGCCGGCCAAGTGGATGCGCTTTTTTGAAACGGAAGAGAAATGATTTCAATGGAACCTGGCTGCAAGGTGACGGCTCTCGAAAGCCTCAGAAGTGCTACATCGTCTTCGTTGCCATACGTGCTATAACCAGGGTGAACATAGATTCGAGAAACCGTAATCCGACCGTTTCGGGAAACACTGCTTAGAAAATCAACTCCTGGTAGAACCACTAGTCCGCGTGCACTCATAACACGGTTAGAGTCGTCGACCACACAGTGGGCTGCCGTTAGCACCCACTGAGAGTTAATGAGCGAACCACCGCAAAATTGGTCTTGAAAGTTAGAGTTGCTGGTTGTGTTGTAAAGAAGCCCAACCTGCCACGGCACATCGCTTATGCTCGCCCCAGTACCGCCAATAATTCTCGGGGACGGACCAGGGCTAGCTAGGGATGAAGGGCCGAACCCAGCCGTTATAAGAGAGCCAATTAGGAGGGTGACCAGAAGCGACTTTGTTTTCATACCTTAACCCTATGACCCCACCAGTGACATTTCTATCCGAGAAATAGCGGAACGTTTGGGGCGACTTTCCAAGCCACTTACCTGAAGTGAATGCCTGATGAAGACACCTCTGTAGCACTTGTCAGTGGACTAGCCCTTCAACCACCAGTTGATTGGAACGTGCAGGCGGGCTGCCCAAGCAGGTTCATTGTGGCCTGTACCCGGGAATGTGCCAGCTAAGAGATCCTTGTCTCGGACGTACCCTTTTGACTGCAAAGCTGCTACCGCACCTTTGTGAAAGCGCTGATAAAACATGTCCAGGTCTTCGGTTCCAGCGTCGGTATAGATCTTGTGCTTACCGGCAGCAGGTATCAATGCGGTTAGCTCCTGAGCCATGTATTCATGGCCCAGAATCCAGTGGGTCGAGAAACAAAGCGCAGCGCCAAAAACGTCCGGATTCTTAGCCACCAGGTACAGGGACGCCAATCCGCCCATGCTCGCCCCAGCTATGGCGGTGCGCTCAAGGGAATGCTCGATGCCGTACTTGTCTAGAACCATCGGCAAAATCTTGTTTACAATCAGCTCGTTGTATTTGGCATTCATTGCCGTCTTAGTGGGAGGTCTGTACTCATCTGGCAAGTTATCCCAGATATCTGGATGAGCCTCTGCTATTTCTTGAGGGGTGAGCTCAAGCATTCGGGTTTGCTTAGAAAGCCCGTGGACTGCAACGACTAGGGGCTGAAGGTCGCCTTTGATGCGACCTTCGCGGAGCGCATCCAGTATTTTCCAAGTGTTGCCATCGGTTGCGGTCTTGGGGTTGAAGACATTCTTGCCATCGTGCATCATCAGCACCGGGGTATAAGAAAGCAACTTTTCTGGAACCCAAACCTCGACAGTGTGATCATCAACTACAAACTTGTCGATTTTGCCACCTGCCAAAGCTAGCTTTTGCTTCTTTAGCTCTCTGAATGCCAAAAACAAGGGAAAGGTGAAAGCAAGCGCCGTCACACCAGACAATAAGAAGTACAACCAAACCCGCTTCATGCCAAGCTTCTTGGCTTCGTAAAGCATAAGCACGATTGTTGCGGCAGCAACAATAAATAGATCAACCGAAAGTACCCAGTCAACAACTGACCCAAACCAGGCAGATATGTAGTTCGCACCCTCGAAGGAGGCAATGCCATTGAGCACCCAAGCGGTGATTAGGCCTAGGGCTGAAAGGGTGAAGTAGATACGGGCCCGCAATTGATGACCGAACATGATTTCTCCCAGCGCTTCAAGAAATCCCAGACTAGCAAGGCTGCAATAGATAAGTAGAAGACAGAAAAGCAAAAGCGCAAAGGGAGCTGGAATACAGGTAAATCGCAACCCCTGGGGAGCACGCTAAGAAGCAAATTGCCTAGGTTCAGTTAGAAAGCACTCAGTACTTCAAGTCCAGCCGCCAAGGGAACAGCTGACGCTATTACTGTCAAGTCATAACCACCTAATGCAGCTTGGGTTGAACTAGACAAGAACCCCCAGGAGAAATACTGGGCGTTCTTGCATAACCCACTTAGACTAAAGTGCCCCGCAACCGCAAGGAATACATGCCCCCATCCGTTGAATACAATCACCCCTCGTTGAACGCAGAGTCGATTCTCGAAGAGCGCAATCATTTAGCCTTCATGTCTCGCGCTAAGACTGAGCTGATTCGAGCAGAGCAGCGAAGGGCACTTAGTGAAATAATTCGCTTTGCTTCAATTCAAAGTAGCTGGTGGAGGGGCCGACTAAAAGACGCCAAAGAAGCGCTTGATTCAGGTGCAGATGTAGATCAAATCGTGAGTTGCCTTCCAATAACGACTAGGAGGGATTTGCAGGATGATTTTTCAAGGTTTGGAATCTCGATTCCAGGTGCCACCAAGCCCGACTACAAAACTATTTCGACTTCCGGTTCCACGGGGCGTATGGTCCAAGTGGAAAAATACTTACCCGAGATGATTCGGTTTTCCTCCGCGTCTTCTTTGTTCGAGGTGAATCTGCATAAGCGCAAAGATGCTCATGATCTAATGGTTATTAGCTTCAAAGATGAAGAAAAGGATAAAGAGCCTACTCAAAAGCCGCTGAGCTTTGTTGGTTGGCGCGGATTGAGCGCTACCAAGAGCGCGGTGGAGCGCTCTAACGGCGAGTTGCTGGATGAGCTAGAGCGCGGCAAGTATGGCTACATTTTCTCGAACGCGAACCAGATTCGCTTGTTGGCTCTGGAGCAGCTTAGAAACCCTCGAAAGCTGAAGGTTAGGGAAGTTCAGTCTTGGGTGGATGAGGTTGATAAGGATCTGAGGGAACTCGTGAAAAAAGCCTTCAGGTGTCGGATTATCGATCGGTATTCATCGGAAGAGTTCGGGCCAATTGCTTTGCAATGCCCAAAGCATGACCATCTTCATTTGATTGCCCCGTACCTATATATGGAAGTTGTCGATGAAGACGGCAAACCAGTGCCAGAGGGGGAACTGGGAAGGATTCAACTTACTTCGCTAACCAACAGAGCCTTCCCGCTGTTTAGGTATCAGCTGGGAGATCTAGTTATTGCTGGGCCGCCTTGTAAACATTTGAACTGGCCAACGATTGAGAAAGTGGTTGGAAGGGTCCGAGATTACATCACGGGTCCTAACGGTGAGCAGACTCTGCCAAGGATTGCCGGGCTTTCAATCAGGAAATCTCCAAACTTCCTTGATTCCCGGATCTATTTGTTTCAGGACAAGGCTGTTTTGCTTGCAGCTGTAGCTCAACCCATGAGTGCTGATGAAATCCGCAAAGCGCATGAGGAGCTAGAGTACGCTTTTTACTTGGAACCTGGAATGAGTGAAATAGTGATTTCCCAGGAAGGCAAATGGCGAGATCTTTGGAAGAGAAAGAATTTCGAGAAGGTAGATGAGCCATATTCCGAAAAGCGAATGCTAGAAATCGCCTCGTCTTAACCAACACCGCACACCTAACCCATGAAAGAAAACCTGAACCGATGAAATCGATTAGACCTGTTGCCGCAATCTCTATTGCCCTTGTTGGCGCACTAAGCCTTGCCGGCTGCGCTGGAGTCAATCAAGAGCCAATCAGCATTGGGGTTGGAACCTACTTCACAACTATCGATCCCGCTGGTTCCTGGAACATCTCAGACCAAGAAATCATGCACCAGGTTTACACACCTATCTTTAACTCCCTTCCAGGAGACGTTGAGCTTCAGGGCGAGATTGCGGAAAGCTGGGAGTTCGAGTCCGAGAAGGTTTTTGTTGTCAAACTAAAGGACGGGTTGACTTTTGCCAATGGCAATCAGCTGGACTCTTCCGATGTTGTCTTTTCCTTTGATCGCCTTAGGGGCATTGCAAGCCCTGCAGGGCCAGTAGGACTTATCTCTAACATCGAGTCCGTAGTTGCAAGAGATAACCTCACACTCGAATACAACCTAAAAGTGGTTAACGACCAGTCCTTGATGGCGCTGCTATCATCCGTTGCTTCATTAGTTGTTGATGAGGAAGTTTTTCCTGCGGGAGAACTACTGGCCAATCAAGCAATTGTTGATGCTCAGGCTTTTTCTGGTCAATATGTGATCAACTCAATCAAACAAGATGAGTTTGTCTCTTACGTGCCAAACCCCGGCTATAAGGGCCTTCTTGGTACAGCTAAGAACTCAGGAGTTGTGATGAGGTACTTTGCCGACATTAGCAATCTGGTTTTGGAAGGCAAGAACGGAAATCTCGATGTTGTAATGGGCTGGAGAAGTTTGGATTCCCAGGCCACAACGGAACTTCAACAAGGAGGCTACACCCTTGTAAAGGGCGTTGGTGTTGAACCAAACTTCTTGGCTCTGGATTTCAGAAACATGCCATTTGGAACTGAAACTCGTGATGCGGATCCTGCGAAAGCTTTGGCAGTTAGACAGGCTCTAGCCCATGTCATCGACAAGCGCTCCTTTGCAGACAATGCACACTTCGGAACAGCCTCAATCGCAACTTCGATTGTTCCAACGGCTATTCCTGGTAGCTATGACGCCATGACTGCGCTCTACGGAGATGGCCAAGGCGGACCTAGCCTTGACCGCGCAGAAGAAGCTCTTGCCTCAGCGGGCATCACTGGGCCACTTGATCTAGAGATTGCCTATTCGCCAGATCGCTACGGGGCTAGCGTGATTGAGCAGGTTATTGACCTAGCTGACCAGTTGAACGAAAGTGGCCTATTCAGTGTGAGTCTCAAGGCCATGGAGTGGTCAGCGTTTAGAGAGGCCAGAACCAATGGACAGCTTGCTAGCTGGCACCAGACCTGGGGACCCGACTACACCGAAGTTGATAACTACGTGACGCCGCTAATCCGGTCCGATTTGAACTTCATCAGAGGCGCCTATGTAAACACCGAAGTAGATGCGTTGATTTATGCACAACTATCTGAACCCGACTTTGCCAAGCGTTCTGAAATCTTGAAGCAGATCCAAGAGCAGCTCGCTCTGGATTTGCCGGCGATTCCAATGCTGAGCACAGATCGCTTTGCACTTGTTAAGTCGGGTATTTCCGGAGTAGCGGAAACATTCGATGTTTCCTATAAGTTCCGCCTCGGAAAAATTTCTCGATAGCTTGTAATGTCGCTACTGCGCTACGCAATACTGAGGCTCATATCCGGAGCACTTCTCATAGTTGCTAGCGCAACCGCAATCTTTTTGTTGATGCGGCTTCTGGGCAATCCAATTGCCATTGCCCTAGCAGGCAGAGTCAGCGAAGAGGAGATTGCACTAAGGACCGAAGCCGCTGGCCTGAATAGGCCACTTCAAGTTCAATTCTTTGAATACATTGGGAAGCTTCTTGGGGGTTCGCTGGGACAAACCACACTTTCTTCCCAAGATGTCGAACTGCTGCTATGGGAAGCCCTACCGGCATCGTTGGAGTTTGGCTTTTTGGTTTTGCTTTTTGCGGCAGTTATTTCAACACCGATTGGTTTTTATGCGGCCCATAATGCCGGCAGGTTGCGAAGTGAATCCCTTAGAGTTTCAGCAATAGTTTTGTACGCAACCCCGATATTTCTTTTCGCAGTTCTATTGAAGATAGTTTTCACCGTTTGGATTCCCCTATTCCCAGTCGCTGGAAGACTTTCTGTCAATTCACAGATCGCCTTGCAGACCCAGTCCCCTAACACCGGTTTCATATTCTTTGATGCTTTAGCTAGTGGCAATTGGCTTGCAGTTGCTGACTACTTAATTCATATGGCTCTACCTGTTGTTGCAGTGGGTCTAGTTTTAAGTGCTTCATTGATTCGTGCTGTTCGAGTCACTGTTCTGGAACAACTGACTTCAGATTGGTACCTGGAAACACGAAACAAGTTTGGCGATAATCGCCAAACAGCCACAACACACTTATTCCGCCCTGCCCTTGCGACAATCATCACCTCATTTGGCACACAGGCAATCGTGGTTTTGACAGGTATGGTTTTTGCCGAGAAGGTTTTTGAAATCAGAGGCCTTGGGTATTTGTTGACTGAGGCAGTGCTTTCGAGGGATTACAACTTGGTCCAGGGCATTGTTGTGGCAATCGCGCTGATAGTTATCGCGATCAACCTTGTCACTGATTTGATTGCAGCCGCCATCGATCCGAGATTTAGGAAGCTGGTTCGATGAGGCTTTTTTCAAACCTGCTGAATAAGTTCAAGATGGCCTCGCTTCCTCTAAGAAGTGGCTACTTGATGATCGGATTAGTGTTTCTGGTTTATGTCTTTGGTCCGTATCTTGCCCCCTTTGATTTTGATCAAATCAGGGATGACGGAACGAAATTTCAAACTTTGGCTCCTCCAAACGCTGCACACCTTTTTGGAACTAGCAACCTTGGCTTTGATGTGCTTTCGAGGACGATCCTTGGCTTTCAACCAGCTGTCGCGGTGATTGTGATCTCTGTCCCGCTTGGGGTTGTAATCGGTTCTATAGCCGGTGTTCTTGCAGCATTTTTCAGGGGCTGGGTTGATCGAATTCTTAACTTTTTGGCAGATCTGTTGTTTGTTTTTCCTGCATTGGTTTTGTCCATGGTTGTTAGCCTTGGTATTTACGCTGGCCAGACTGGATTTGTCTCTGGCGTTATGGCGGCGGCAATTTCAACAGCAATTGCTTTTATCCCTAAGTACTTTAGGGCGGTACGTGTTGAAGCTTCCCAAGTTATCGGTTCCGGCTACGTTCAGATCTCAATCGCCAGCGGGGTTTCTAGCTGGAGAATCCTGGCTCAGCAAGTTCTGCCGAATTCCATCCGAGTGCTACCGATACTGATTTCCAAAAATGCAGCTGACGCTGTTTTGGTTTTGGCTGGCCTAGGATTCCTGGGTCTTGGCATAACTCCAGATACCGGTGCAGAGTGGGGATATGACCTAAGCCTTGCAGTTGGAGACTTATTGGTCGGCGCCTGGTGGACAGCATTTTTCCCGTCACTTGCACTTCTGCTTCTGGTGCTTGGATTTAGTTTGATTGCTGAGTGGTCAGCAGAGGACTCTCTCCGCCGAAAGAGGGAGAGTTTATGACAAACAAAGAAAACTTCGCAGTTCAAGAGCTAAGTCTTGGCATTGCCTCCCGTTGGCTAGTGGAAGATGTTTCCTTTGAGATTCCGATGAATCAGACAGTTGGATTGTTTGGATCTTCAGGATCTGGAAAATCATCCATTGCAAGAGCCTTAGCTAATCAGCTAGCTCCAGAGATCATTACTCGAGGAATTCTTTCCGCACCAGAGCGAACCTCATTGGTTCAGCAAAACCCATTCCTGAGTTTCAACCCCGTTATCTGTGTTGGGGATCAAATCGCAGAGGTTCTAGTTCGCGGCAAGGGAATGGAGCAAAAGGAAGCTTCAATTCAGGCAGTCAAACTAATTGGTGATCTGGGCCTTACAGAACCTGCTAAACGATACAAAGATTTCTCCTTGCAGTTTTCTGGAGGAGAGCTGCAGAGACTTGCCGTTGCCAAGGCGCTGGCATTTGATCCAAATCTTTTGATTCTGGATGAGGCAACAAGTGCCCTCGATGAAGCCAATCAGAACTTGGTTTTGGACTTTGTTGGGCGCCATCAGCAGCAAACTGGGTGTGCGGTGATTTTGGTATCCCACTCTCTGGAACTTATCAAGGAGCGCTGCAGCTACGCAGTCTTCTTGGAAAGCGGCCAGGTTATGGAGCAAGGCTCAGTTGATACATTGCTGACAATTCCTAAGTCCGAAAGACTTCAAAAGTTAGTTTCCGCTCGCCAGGGTTTCCGCAAAAACACAAACTCCAAGCTTTCATCCGAACAGATACTTAGTTTCGAAGAGATAACAGTTTTTAATCCAGACCAGCCAAGAAGTGAATTGGTTAGCGTTTCGAACTTCAGTCTTGCTAAGGGTGAATCTGTTGGAATTGTTGCCCCCTCTGGCTCGGGTAAGAGTTCCCTTCTCAAAGGTCTTCTCGGAAGTTACCCAGCAAAACTTAGAAACGCAAAGTTGACTCTTCGTGAAACAGTACTCACGCGGGTCAGCCAGAAAGCAAAGCAAAGCTTCGGTTATGTCCTGCAAGACCCCAGGGACAGTTTTGACCCAAGACGCATAATCGGATCATCGCTAGCGTTTGCAGCCAAGGGAATAGTGGCAAAAGGCATCATCGAGAAAGCAATCGTCGAGGTCTTGGACGATGTGGGTCTTGATACCTCTTTCGCAACCAGGTTGCCATCTCAGCTCTCCGGAGGACAGTTGCAGCGGGCCTCGATAGCCAGATCCTTGATTACAAAACCAGAAGTGTTGTTTTTGGATGAGCCAACTAGCGCACTAGATCAAGAGAACGAGGTGCTGATTCTTGATTTGCTGCAGTCTCTTCGAGAAAAGTACGGGCTAACCATTTTGCTGATTAGTCACAGCTCGTTTGTTACAAAAGCTGCAACAGATCGAGTTATCTCGCTCTAGCTGTTAAATCAAGCCCCGCCCGAGCCAAGACAGGTCCAAGCACGCTCTGGTGAAACACAATACCTGGATGGTCAGCGTTCCATTCGAAAATCCAAGGTTTTCCACTTTGGTCTATACCGATGTCCCAGCCTATTAATTGAAAGTGTGGAAACTTCGAGTGAAGTTCCAGCACGAGTTTTTTAGCCTGCTTTAGACCAGGAATTTCTTGGGTGCTATTCAGTCCAAGGTTTTCTAAGGGCACCCTTCCCCAGTTAGAGTTGATTCCGAAACCCACAAAACAATCAGTGCTTGGATCGATCACGACTCTTATAAAGTCATTACTCTTGGGATCCGCATCGCTTTTGACAAGTCCTGAGGCGACTTCCGGAATTGACTTCCCCTCAGGGAAAGCGGTTAGCAATCTGAGCGTGACCGAGTTCCCATTTCCAAGTTGATCAAAGAACTCGTGCTGCATGATTTTACTTTGTATAACGAAGTCACCGAACTCATTTGAGTTAAATGCTGCTAAGTCACTCGCCGGCATCACCTTTACGTGTCGACCTCGTTCGGAATAATCCCTCTTGACCACAATCAAGGTCTCCCCGAGTGGTTCGATCAGTTTTGTTACCTCAACCTGACCCCAGTTCTTGTCATAGTAAAGTCCATTGACGTTGTAGCCGATATCTGGAATTGAATCCGAATCCAATAGTTTTCTAGTTAATGTTTTGACGTCAGATACACCCTTTGACCTGGTTCCCCAAGCTCTGTGGAGGTGACGCCAGTAAGTTACTTCCGATACGAGACCTGGTTCTAGTCTTCCAAAAGTCAAGCGATACAAAAGAAAAGTCGGGAGCGACAAGATTGAAAAGGGGTCTTTCAGTGAATACGAAAACGCCTCTCGAAAGGCCGCCAAAAATTCAGAAAGGGTTATTGAGTTCTCCTTGGCGACTGAAAGGCAGTCACCCCAAAGCTCCCGATTGATTCTGAGGTAGCCAAGCTGATCGGCTATAAAGCCACCCCACCGGAGGGTGGTTTGCTCAGCCTTACCCTCAAGCATGGCTACTTAGGAGATTCGGAAAAGTGAGAGTGAATGGCTACAAAGCTGTCATCTCGAATTTCTAAGACAAACGTTGCCCGGCCGAAACGCGCGACATCTTCGCCGTCAATTTTTGTCGTGTTCTTCCAAAGCACAGCGCAGTAAGCAGACCCGCCAAAGTCAGAGATGTTTAAGATCTCGGTAAATTCGAAGTCCTTAGATGTTGACCAAATCGGATCCCACTGTTTCTTGGCATACTCAGGCAAATACTTAGACCAGTTGACACGGGTCCCAAAAAGGGTGGAGTTTTCTGCGAAAAGGGGCAACGCGTCCTCGGTGACACCGGACCTAATTGCTTTTTGGTACTCTTCCAGCCAGGTTTTGACTAGCTCGTCCATCCATTGCTCCTTTTATTTGACGCCGCTGAACATTCTTCCAATTCTAAACGCCTACAGCCTTTGACAACTGGGTCAAGCGCGTTGCTGCCTATTGCTGGCGTTGAGTTTGAATGTTGGAATTCGAATTTCACCGGTCGAGTACCTCATAAATCCTGAAACCATCGAGCTCCTGCACTAATTCAACAGACTCGTCTGTGATAAGGGCGGCGGGAAAAAGAACCAACACTATTCCAATGCCATCAAGTCTTTGGGCTGAAAGCTTTTTTGGACTACCGGGTTGAAGGGAATGCTTGACGGCAGGCTTGTCGAAGGCGAATTTAGTTGCAACTACCTCAGTTCGTGATCTGCCAATGACAAGCAAATCCTCGCCTTCTAGCTTTGGATATTCTGACGCGAGGTAGAAGCCGGCCAAGTCGAAGTAGGAGTACTCAGTCCCTAGAGTTTCCCGCAGGTCAGCCTTTACTGAGAAACCAGACATTACAGTCAGCGCTGGAATAATCAGGGCAAACGTCAGTGCCTTAGCTCTTTGTCTCTTTACTTTTTTAGTTGGAAGAATTGTCCATACAAAAACCGCCAGCAGGACCAGGAGCAATGGGCCAATCAACATCAGGCCGTGGATGGTTGGCGAGTCGGACGGACCAGTGTCAATGAATGGGCCGATCAGCAAGACGAACATCAGGTGGGCTGAAATTGTCAACCAAAGCCATACCCTCCTATTCCTTGAGATTGCATCAGGATTAACGGTGCTGGATGCAATTAACAACAGCAATAGAAAGATGAACTCGTAGTATCGCGATAGCAGCCTCAATGAGTGATCATCGCCCACTAGTGATAGGTAGGACTCGAAGAAGGTCACAACTGGAATGATGGCCACCACCAAGCTGAGTGTGACGACCACAAGAGGTTTGGGCTGGGTGGAGCTTGAATCCTGTGATTCCTGATTCTTTGGTCTTCTCAAGGCTGACCACTGGATGAAGGCAAGTCCAAGAACTAGAACAACTGCCGTGTGGAAAAGCAAGTGCCAAAACCCCTGAGACAAAAGCTCAAAGATTGCCGGCCTTCCTTCGACAGACCCGCTCCCAGTTGTTTCGCGAAATGATTGAGCATATGTGCTGCCCAACAAGGCAGCAAAGGGTTGCCCGGTAAGCAAGAACACTGTCAGCTGCCTAATAACCACCGGAACCACCAGAGTGAAAGCCAAGGCTGTGCCGGTGGCCCTAAGCAGTGAAGAACCTTTGATTCTGACTAGGACAATGCTCGCTAAGAAATAGCCAGGTAGGAGAAACAGCTCGTGTCTTTTTGTAAGCAGCGCTAAGCCCAGGATTACCCCAAGCCCCAACCAAATCCTAAAGTCACCCGATTTGCTAGCACGCAACAGCAAAAGCACTGCGAGCAAGTTTAGAAATATGAACAGCATTTCTGGCATGAAAAATGATGCGAACACACTGATTGGACTAAGGGCCGCAACCGCGGTTAGTAAGACAGACACCTTCTGTGTCTGAAAAGGTCTTGCTAGAAGATAAAACACCAACAACGTGCCCAGCAGAAATACTGTGTTTAGGGCCTTTCCGCACTGGTAGAAGCCACCCCCGCAGATGCTGGTGGATTGGAACAGGAATGAAAACAGGTAGTTGGGGTAGGCCTGCTCAGCCGGGGTTAGCTTCCTCGCCTCCATGGAGTAGACATATTCGTCTTGGAAGATGCCAGGCAGAACATCCCAGTAGCTCAGAACTGATGTACCGATTGCAATCGCAAGAACATAGAAGTAGTACTTGCTAAACGATTTGGCAAGGTTAGCTTGAAACGGTGAAGGAAGCTTCTTGAGCTTGTTGCTAACCCACAGAAGAAAAGATTCTATGGGTCGAACCTTGCCCGCGTTAGCCACCTATTTGAATTTTGAGCTCTTGGCTCGTTTCATGTACGTGTCCATCGAAGCCAGCTTTCACTGCCGTTATTTCACAAACACCGGTTGCTTTACCGATTACTTTCTTTCCGTTTTTGATCTCACAAACAGAAGATGAGCTAGTGGAGATGGAAACACTTCCCTTGCCAGAACCTCCGGTTGTGGTCAGCATCACAGACGATCCAATTTCTGCTTTGAACCGATTGGCATAAAGAACTTTAGACCTTTGCTCCGTCTTCTGCCCTACGAAAAGCCAGCCCTGGCCATTCATGGCACTGATCTCAAACGAGGTTGAGCTGGTCTTAACCACCGAACCCAAACCGACTTTTGATGGAGCTGACTTGAGCCATTTCCAGTCCTTAGCGTCGGTTGAGTAGGCAAGTACACCATCAGTTGCCGAGTCAAATGAGACTCGGATTGGTTTAGCAATTGGAACTGGCTTACCTTCTTTATCCAATACCGCAAAGCCCATCGACGAAAACCCAAACTCATTTTCTGTTGAGTAAGGATCATTCCAAGCCAGAAGAGTCGCTTCTTGCTGAACAGCTCCAGCAGGAACATGAATCTTTACTGCTTGATTGCCTTTCGCCGAGAGCGCAGTGACGGTGAACGTATTGTCAGTGTCAGGAGAAATCACTAATTCCTGAGCTTGAGTTGAACCTGTTAATAGACCAAACCCGCGACCTGAGCAGTCTCTGGAAAGGGTTGTGGTGCTATTGGAAAAGTCCAAACGATCATAAGCACTTGTCGAGGAGCGAATTGTAAAGTTTGTATAGCGAACGTAGTTTTGGTCATCATCCAGCAACCAGCCCACCAGTCTTTCGTAGGCGTATTCCGAGAAGTAACGGTCAGTTCCAGAGGTGCTTGCTACCTGCTTGGACCCATTGTCCAAATCGTAAGAGATGCTGTGGTTTTGGAATTTGATCTGTTCTACATTTGTGGACTTATTGCCCCTGTAACTATTAGCCCTAAATAGCTGACCGCTTTTCCGAACAAGAACATTCGTGTGATTCCACTCTGTTCGGTCAAAGCGGTAGTTGTTGGTACCTGAATTCAAGTATCGATTGATGATCCCCGTGAGTGAATCGCTATCCGCGAAACAAGGGTCAAACACTCCTTCTGACCCAGGATTAGCCTTGGCTGGTGCCCCCATCAAAACGGACATCAGGATAGCCCCTACAATTGCAGCCGCAAGCTTGTTTCTCATTGTTCCCCCAAAAGATTCGATTCTTTAGCGTATCCCTAAATCCCCTGAATTGAGGCGAAACTTCGGCTATTTGACCGGTCAAACCCCCATAACAAAAGGCCTCTTTTGGCGTATATCATGGTTAGGAACACCGACCTTTTAGGAAATCTTGGGACTTAGGCAAAAGCGCGAGGAAAAGAAGGCTGCCAAGGCAGCTTCTGTTGCGCTGCCTTCAGAGAACTTGGTTGAAGACCCCCTGGAAGCCCTGCTCGATGAGCAGTCCGACGAGGAGTTTGGCGATCTAGTCCTCAGGGATGCTCAGCGATCAAGGGCAGGTAAGACCGTAAAGCTTGCCGAATGGACCGCTCAGGACTTCTCCTCTATATACATAAGGTTCAGACCGCACCTTGAGCGTCATGCCAGAAGGTTCCTTACAAACCCTTCCCAGGTCGACGAGG
>ERZ1022756.329-NODE-329-length-14752-cov-5.421991_pt1 | contig 14752 bp, 16 predicted proteins | sample MGYA00520902_ERZ1022756 | MGnify/ENA primary metagenome ERZ1022756 (study PRJEB33162, sample SAMN09537601) | freshwater metagenome | isolation source: freshwater | place: Canada:Alberta | collected 2017-07 | study: EMG produced TPA metagenomics assembly of the...
AACTCAATCTATTCTCGGTGGGCTTTACGATTTCGGTCCCCATTGCCTTCTTAATATTGATGATCTTTTTGCCCGATATGCCAGGCATTGTGATCAAGATTTTGGAAGGTCCAATGGCTTTAGTCCGGCGCGGCCTCAATCCCGGGATCAATTAGATCCATTGGGGTTTGGCAGGTATTGCCGAGCCCGATCGGGACGGGACTGCAAAATTTGCCGTTCCCCAACGCATCGAGGGCACTGGGACCCCAGCATACCCCCCTTAAATTATGTAAGTCATTGATTTAAATGAATTAAATTAAATTAGGTCTAGATTGGCACGGTACTTGCTTTAAATAAAGTGAAGTTGGGGATTGGCCCCACCTACATGAGAGATAAAGCAGATGTCGCTAGTGCCACGATACGATTCGATTCAGTTTGGAGAAGCAGCGCTGAAATTGCGCACCTTCCGCCAAGAGCTGATCTCGTCTAACCTGGTTAATGCCGATACCCCTGGGTTTCGGGCGAAAGACATTCGCTTTGGCGATGTGTTGCGCCAGACGCTGGATAAAAAACTGCCAGCCAATGGCACCGTTTTGGCCACTACAGACCCCCGCCACATTGGCAGCAGCAAAACAGCCGCCTTTAATACCGAATTCCGCACCTCAGTTCAACCTGCCCTTGACGGCAACACGGTTGATCCTGACGTCGAGCGTTCCGAGTTCATGAAGAACTCGTTTTATACCGAAGCAACACTGAGCTTTTTGAGTTCATCGATTAAATCCCGCATTTCTGCGATTACAGGACAAGCACAATGAGTCTCCTAGGCGCATTTAACATCGGTTCGACTGGTTTGGTGGCGCAATCCATGCGCTTGAACATTACTGCGTCTAACGTAGCCAATGCCGAGAGCGTTGCCGGTCCAGATGGCAGAACCTATCGCGCACGCCAAGTGATGTTTGCGCCAATTCCAGTTGAAAACACCAAAGGTGCTGGCGTACAAGTAGTGGATATTGTCGAGAGCAAAGAGCCACTGCGCCAGGAGTACAAGCCATTTCATCCGATGGCAGATAAGAACGGCTATGTACAAATGCCAAACGTAAACCCAGTAGAAGAAATGGTGAACATGATCTCCGCATCGCGTTCGTATCAAATGAATATTGAGATGATGAATACAACGCGTCAGCTCATGCTTAAAACCCTCGATCTCGGTCGTTAATAAAGGAACGTTATAAATGTCTGTTTCTAATTTAAGTCAGATTCGCCAGTACGATCCAGCCGCCGCCGCCGCAGCTGCCGCAGGCAATGATCCTACTTCCACCAAGGACATGACCAAGAATTTCTTGAGGATGCTGACTGCACAGTTACAGAATCAAGATCCTTTAAATCCAATGGACTCAGCCGGCATGACCACCCAGTTGGCGCAGCTGAATATGGTTGACGGCATCAACAAGATGAATACATCGATGTCGAGCCTATTGAGCCAAATTCAGTCGACTGACTTTATCAATATGGCTACAACTGTTGGCAAAACCGCCATGGCCGAAGGCAACAAGGTTCTGTTTACTGGTGAATCCGTTAACTTGGGCGCTAAATTGCTCAACGACGCAAGCTCAGTGACCGCTACGATCAAAAACGCTGCAGGCGCAACGGTTGCTGAAACCGATTTGGGCCGCGGCAGCGAAGGCTTATTTAACTTCATTTGGGATGGTTTGGATGGCGAAGGCAATGTCCTGCCTTCCGGTTTTTATTCCATTTCGATCGTTACTGAAGCTGCTGATGGAGCCTTGGGTTATCCAAAGGTCTATTCCAGCTCGAAGGTAGCCTCCATTGGTAAAGATGGATCTGATTTAGAAGTAACCCTGGCCGATGGAAGAGCCATCAAGCCATCCGATATTGAGCAGTGGGTAGCGTAAGCAACACAACATATACAACCAATTTATATATACAGAATTTCAAAAGGAGCTTGAAACATGAGTAACTACACAATCGGTTTAGCTGGATTACAAAACACCTCACTGGCGATTGACAACACCAGTAACAATATTGCAAACGCAAATACCGTTGGCTATAAAGCCGGCGAGTATATTTTTGCCGATCAGTATTTCAAGGCAATTGATCCATCCGATGCAAACCGCGTTGGTCAAGGCTCCCAGCGTTTAGCTGTGCGTCGCGCCTTAACTTACGGCACTATGCAGAACTCCCAAAACCCATTGGATATGGCCATTGGTGGCGACGGCTGGTTCCGCGTTCTCAGTAACCCAGAAGATCCAAGCTCTTTGCATTACACCCGTAACGGTCAATTTGCAATTGATAAGAACGGCTGGATTGTTAACCAAAATGGTATGTACCTGACAGGTTATCAGCCAACAGCCGACAAGACTGGCGTTAGCGATGACACCCGTGGTTTAGGTACAACCAATGGAAAGCTGCGCATGCCGCCTGATTATGCCAATGGCGTTCAAACCAGTGTATCGAAAATCAGCGCGATTCTCGATTCCAGAGAGAATGCATTCGTAGTTGCTGGCGGTGTAGCATTTGATCCAACGCAAAATACCTTCAACTCCAGAACAACCCAAACTATTTTTGACTCTAACGGTACCGGCCACACCTTAGATGTGTACTATCGCCGCGTTACTGATAGCAATTTACAAATTACATCAAACGCAACTGGTTATGTATATGCTCCAGGCGGCGCCGCTTCACCCAATACCCTGTCCGATACTCAGGTAGTTATTCCGGGTGCATCGGCACTAACAGTTCAATCAGCCCCCATTACCAATGTCTTGGGTAAGATAACTGGCCAGACAACAGCATTAGACGGCTCAATTGCTTTTGATAGTAAGGTCACTTCAGCAGCCATCCCGGTGGGCGCAAAGATTTTCATGAATGGCATTGATACTGGTTTAACTGTGAGAACTGCTATTGCTGCAGGAGGCTCGGTTGCCCCTATCGAGGTAACTGGTGCTGCAATTGATATTCCAGCAAGTGCCTCATTCACATTTTATCCTGCCGATACCGTAACTGCCACAACTGCTACTGCTGCAAGTGGCACAAATAGTATTGCTATTGCTGCTGGAAGTAGTGCATTAAAAGGAACACGTTTGTTTGTGGGTACGACTGACACCGGATTAACAATCACTGACTTTACTCCGGGCGTTGGAGGTGCAGGAACAGTAACTTTAAGTGGTAAGCTTGCTTCAGCTACCAGCGGAGCAGTCACCTTCAAAGAGACCTTAGATATGACGCTGCGTGCGCCAGATGGCACAACGATCGTTGTTCAGGGCACCACAAATAAGCCAGCATCCAACTCGATATTGACTGCGGTTCGTTCCAACGTGGAGGTATATGCCTCGATTAACGGTGTTTTCTACGGCAACGATACCAATAATTCAACTACCTTTTCGAACAAGGCAGCGGCATCAGAGACCCCAGGAGCTGGTAATTTCAAGACGGTTGCGACTATGGGCTTCATTGGTGGCCGTAATATCGACTCATTGATTACGGATACAGGCTCAGGTAAGCCAGTATTTAGTACAACCACTAAGTTAACTACACGTGTTAGCGCAGGATCTCAGCAGGCAACTACCATTCCATTGATTTTTGAACTGGATCTTTCGGATACGCAAATGCAAGCTTCCTCGTTCATGGTGAATCAAAGCTACCAAAATGGCGAGCCACGTTCTGAGTTGTCGAGTGTAACAATTGATGGTGCCGGTACCATTGTTGGCGTATACGGTAACGGTCGCAAGATCGTTGCAGGCCAGATCGCGCTTGCTCAGTTTGATGCGGATGAGCAGTTAATTCCGACCGGTGGTAATGCGTTTGCCCCAAGCTACCGTTCAGGTACCGAAGGCGATAACGGTGTGCGCATTGGCCGCGCTGGTGAAGGTTCGTTTGGTGAAATTAAGTCGATGGCTGTCGAAGCATCGACCGTAGACCTCTCGAATGAATTGGTGAAATTGATGATTTTGCAGCGCATGTACTCTGCAAACTCACAAAGCATCAAGGCATTTGATCAGACTCTGCGTGACACCATTCAGATGACATCGTAATCAATAGATTGAGACGAGACTAAGTCATGATCGATCGGTTTGCATATACAGCGATGACGGGAGCCAAGCATGCCATGGGGCAGCTGGCTACCACCACGAATAATCTTGCGAATACCCAGACCCCTGGATTTCGTGAGATGTTCACGGCATTCCGATCGGTACCAGTTGACGGGCAGGGTGCGGATACCCGCGCTTTTGTAGTAGACAGTACGCCCGGCACCGACTTTACTCAGGGCTCCATTCAAACGACTGGAAACCCATTCGATGTGGCCATTAAGAATGCCCAAGGCTTCTTTGCAGTGCGTCGCCCTGATGGCTCGGAGGCTTATACCCGCTCTGGCCGCTTTACAGTGGATGAAGATGGTATTTTGCGACTTGGTAAGAATGAGGTATTAGGCCAAGTCGATCGCATTACGATTCCAGTGGAATCACGCAAGATTGAGATTTCACAAGACGGTACGATTTCGACTCAGTTTGTCGGCTCTACGGCATATGACGAGGCCAGCAAAACGCCATTTGAAGAAATTGAACGTTTGCGTTTGGTGAACGTTGACCCCAAATTATTGGTACGTGGCGAAGATGGCCTCTTTAGTTATGGCGGTTTAGAGCGCCCCGATACCGACCCTTATCTGCGTGTGCAGCAGGGTGCAGTTGAATTAAGTAACGTTAATCCAACTACCGCCATGGTGCAAATGATTGAGCAAAACCGAATGTTTGACCTCAATATGCGCTTTATTCAAACGGCTGACCAAAATGCAAAGTCAGCCAACTCCTTGATGTCTTTATCTCGCGGTTAATTTTTTAAGAGAACACGATTATGATGCGCTCACTTTGGATTTCTAAAACAGGTTTAGATGCTCAGCAGATGAACCTCGACACGATTGCAAATAACTTAGCAAACGCGTCGACCACCTCATTTAAAACCATGCGCCCCATGTTTGAGGATCTGATGTACCAAACATTGCGTGAGCCTGGTTCATTTACCTTAGGTCAGGCTACTCTGCCAGATGGACTTCAGGTAGGTGCTGGTGCGCGTTTGGCATCCACTGAGCGAATTAATACACAAGGCGCCTTGTTATTAACTGCCAATCCTTTGGATGTAGCAATTAAGGGCAATGGCTATTTCCAGATTACGATGCCAGACGGCAGCCTAAGCTATACCCGCGATGGCTCATTCTCGACCGACCAAAATGGCCTGATCGTAACCCAAGCTGGTTTCACGGTGGGTAACGGTATTTCGATTCCATCCGGCAGTACTTCACTGACGATTAGTGCGGATGGTATTGTTCAATACACTTTAGACGATCCAACCAAGATTTATACCGCAGGCAATTTAGTGGTTGCCAACTTTATTAATCCGAATGGCCTATTGGCAACGGGTGGCAATTTATTCTTAGAGAGCCCTGCATCGGGCACGCCAGTGATCAACGTTCCTGGTACCAATGGAACAGGGGTCGTTGCCCAGCGTAATTTAGAGCAATCCAACGTCAATATTGCAGAGCAGCTCGTGCAAATGATTGCAGCACAGCGTTTATATGAAATCCAGGCCCGTGCCATAACAGCTTCCGACCAAATGCTTCAGAAGATTGGACAAGTATGATGACTAAGAAAATAATTGCTATCGTTCCATTATTGATTGCAGCCTGGTTATCGGGTTGCGCTTCGGTTGACCGTCAGCCGCTCGTTAAATCACAAACATCGGCAAAGCCCGAGACCGCTGTAGATCGTGGTGCCAGTCCCGGCAGTTTATTTCCGGTTGCCCAGATTAATATGACTGGCGCGTATCGCCCCCTATTTGAAGACCGTCGCGCGCGTGCGGTAGGTGACACATTGACGGTTTTGTTAAACGAAACCACCAGTGCTAGTAAGAATTCCGGTGCAACTGCCAAGCGTAAAAACGGCATCGATGGAAGCGTGGGATTAACTAGTGCCAGCGGCAATACCGCTCCTACTACTACCAAAGGCACTGTCGGCGCCGCAGGAAACATTACTCAGGATGGTAGCGGTAGCAGTACGGCTTCGAATGCGTTTAACGGTTTTATTACAGTAACCGTGATTGAAGTACTCGCAAATGGAAATTTGGCTGTGGCGGGTGAGAAACAGGTTGCTGTTGGTTTTGAAGAGGAAATCATCCGTTTTGGCGGCATTGTTAATCCAAATAACTTAGTCAATAACACCGTTTCTTCACTGCAAGTTGCTGATGCGCGGATTGAGTATCGCGGACGTGGCGTTACGGACGACGTGCGCGAGCCCGGTTGGTTAACTCGCATAGCCCTGAAATTCAGCCCTTTCTGATCGACTATCATGAAAAAAACATTCCTTCATTTTCCTAAATTGTTGTTGGCGCTAAGCGTTGTGGCGTTGACCCAAACCATGGTGGTCGGTGATGCCAATGCCCAGCGCATTAAAGAAATTACCGATATTGCAGGTGAGCGTCCAAATCAACTGGTTGGTTACGGTCTGGTCGTTGGTCTGGATGGAACGGGTGACATCACTGCACAGACTCCATTTACCGTGCAAAGTATTCGCCAAATGTTATCGGCTTTGGGCGTAACGATTCCAGATACACAGGGTTATAACAACCAAACATGGCTGCGTAATATTGCAGCAGTAATGGTGACCGCTGAATTGCCAGCGAACCCAAAACCAGGGCAGCGCATTGATATTACGGTTTCAGCGATGGGTAGTTCACGTAGCCTCAAGGGTGGAACTTTATTGATGACCCCATTACGTGCTGCGGATGGACAGGTATATGCCCAAGGCCAAGGATCATTGGTAATTACGGGTCATGGCTATGCCAATTTAAATGCCCGCCAAAATAATCACCTATCCGCAGGCAGGGTGCCGAGTGGCGCCTTAGTAGAACGCGAAGTACCAGCCGTGCCACAGACGGAATTTGTACAGTTAAACCTAAAAAATGGTGACTATGCACTAATGCAGCGCACTGCAGAAGCGATTGTGCGTCGATTTGGGCAGGGCGTTGTATTGCCTCTGGATAGCCGTTCCATGAATGTACGGACCCCAACTAATCCAGTCGAGCGCCTGAGTTTTATGGCTGCATTGCAAGAGTTGCCTGTAATCGCTTTGCCAGAATCGGCAAAAGTGGTTGTGAATTCAAGAACAGGTTCAGTCGTCATGAACCAGGCCGTTCGCTTGACTTCATTTGCAGCTGCGCATGGCAATCTATCCGTTCGGGTTGAGACCAAAGTCGATCAATCGCGTCTAATTTTGCAGCCACCCCCATTCACTGGTCAGGCTACGACTGCAACAGCAGTTGACAACATTAACATTGAGCGCGGCAGCCAAAACGCCGTTAAGTTCTCCGAAAACAGTAATTCATTGGAGGCGGTTGTACGTGCCCTGAATTTGCTCGGCGCAACCCCACAGGATTTGATTGCCATTTTGCAAGCAATGAAAGTGTCCGGCGCTCTTAAAGCTGAGTTAGAGGTCATCTAATGAGTGGCATATCTGGGTCAACAGCGGCATCTAAAAATTCCTCATTATGGGATTTAGGTACCAATGTTGCGATGAACGCATCGAAGACCGATGCGATGAACGATCGGGAAAAGGTCGCAGAGGCAGCTCGCGGCTTTGAAACGACTTTAGTTCGCCAGATGTTAAAGGAGGTGAATAATTCACCCTTTAATCCAAATAAAGAAGTCAAGCGCGATGGCTACCTTGAAATGGTCGACGACCAAATGGCCGCCATGATCACGCGAGGCGATGGTTTGGGCTTTGCAAAAAAGATGACAGAGCAGCTGCTAAATCAATCGCAAATAGCCAAACAAATTAACGCTAAAAACTAATGAAATTGTAAAAATATCCGTAACAAAAGGGGAAGCTATAACTAATTGATTTAGCCCATACTCAATACTGGAAAACTCTGTGAGCATCAACAATATTTCGATTATCAATAATGCGTATTCTGCTTTGGAGATTGCCCAGGCCGGAATGACCATTACCTCCCAAAACGTTAGCGGCGCAAACGTAGAGGGTTTCTCACGTAGAAACTCGAATAACGTGATTGGTTTGATGGCCCCCAGTTCGCGCGATTTTGGCAGCACCGCATTTGCGGTTGAGGGCTTTACTCGCTTTGTGGACAATCTGCTAACCAAGCAGATGCTCGAGCAGCGCAGTAAAACCAGTTATTCGAACACCTTATTGCAATCGGTATCGGGCTTGGATTCTTTGATGATGGATCCGGCCTCATCCATATCGGTAGCTGTTTCCAAGTTCATGAATGCCGCTGGAACATTGGCAAATGATGCATCCAGTTTGACAAACAAACAGACTTTTGCTGGTGCGGCGACTGAGCTTGCGAACCGCGTTAGTAGTTTTAATGAATACATAAACGAGATCAAGAAAAGTACGCAGGTCAATATGACCGGTATTTTGAATGAAGCCAATACTCTTGCTCCTGCATTGCAGCGCATTAATCAGCAAATATTAGCCAGCTCTTCACCGGGTTACTCAACGCCATCCGCCGATATTTTGGATGAGCGCGATCGCATTACGATGCGCATGCAAGACTTGCTGGGTGGATCCACCATTATTAATGAAGACGGCACTGCCACCTTCCAAATGGCTGGGATTTCCTTAGTAGATCGCATGAATGCCAGTCAGTTTATTAATACGGACGTTGCTGTATCTGACGGAGCTTTGTTTAATGTGCTCATTAAAAATACAGAGACTGGTCATCTGACTGGGCCCTTATCTACGACTGTTAAGAAAAATGATGGTGCTGGCGGGCAGCAATACCTTGAGCCTAAAACCATCTTTACCTCTGGACAGGCTGGTGGCGCATTCCAAATCTTGTCGGATTTCTTGCCTGACGTGCAGCGTCAATTGAGTGCGCTGACCTTAGGTATATTTCGGGATGTCAACGCTGCAGCTGTAACTGTAACGAATAACGTAGCTACGGGCCAAGTTTTTGGGTTTCGTGCCTCCGGCGGCGGTGAGACTGTGCTTACACCTACTGACTTGTCAGCAACTTGGAAGAAAAATGCCGATGGAAGATGGGAAAAATCAACCGCTACTGGTAGTGCTGTATTAACAATTGAGCAGTTAATGGACGCCTCCGATCCTAAATCAAAATCGTATGACGCTACCATTGCTGGTTTGGTAAACAATCCTAGTTTCAATCCCTCATCGTTTGTATCGGTCATTTCTTACGGACCTGAGATTGCCTTAAGTTTTGGCGTTACTGCATCGAAAGCCAACCAAATTGAGCAATTGCGCGGATCATTCAGTAACCCCTTGAGCCTAATTACAGGCGATGTGGCCTCAACGATTTCCAGCTGGAAGAATCTCGACAAAGTGAACCAAGTAATTGGTAAGCAGCTGGAGGATCGCCGTGAATCAATCTCTGGTGTGAATTTAGATGAAGAGGCTGCTAATTTAGTCAAGTTCCAGCAAATGTACGGCGCCGCAAGTAAGGTAATGCAAACCGCCAATCAGATGTTTAACATGCTGCTCAATATGCTCAGCGAATAAGGCAAGGGCTTAAAATATTATGAGAATTAGCACACAGCAAATTTACGACTCAAGCATTACATCCATTCAGCAGCAGGCTAGCGATGTAATGAAAAGCCAAACCCAAATTGCGTCTGGAAGGAAATACCAAAACGTATCGGATAGCCCGCAGGCAGTAGGCTATGGCTTGAAGCTTGATTTTGATAAAGCCCAATACGATATGTTCATAATTAACCAAAAAAAAATGGCAGAACGCATCAGCAATGCCGATGCCCAGCTGGTGAGCATTAATTCCGCATTGGCGAAGTTTAAGCAAGTGGTTGTTCAATCCGGAAGTGCATTTGCCCAAGGTACCTTATCCACAACCCTCTTTCAACAGGCCGCATCACTGCGTGACTCAATCAAGTCATTTGCTCAAGCAAAAGATACGAGCGGTGAAGCAATACTTGTGAATATGTACGATGTGGATGATCGTTTAGGCAAGGTAGCGATCGATTTGAATGTGACAGTCGATGAGGGTGTGAGCTTGGCTGAGTCGATGGGGATATATCGCACTGGTAATGAATCACCTAGAGTTGCAGTCAACGGCAAAACAGATGTTTTGACGGTTTTGGATAGAATAGTCTCGGAACTACAAGCCGGCAATCCCCCTAGCGCAGACGACTCCCGTGATGTAGACCTTGCGATTACCCAAATTCGGGGCGCTCAGGTCAAAGTCGGGATCATGAATGCCCAGGTGAATAATGCCCTGGATTCAGTCGAGCTGAAGAAGGTAAATGCGGAAAATGCCCGTTCTGCGGTATTGGATACCGATATTGCTGAATCTTCGGCTAATTTGGCTAAATCCCAGGCTTTACTGCAGGCAGCCCAGTCTATTTTTGCTAAGATACAGTCATCCACCCTTTTTGACAAAATTTGATAGGTACTTGGCATGAATTTATCCGTTGGTCTACTTCTAGCCCTTGGCTGCATTTTTGGCGGTTATGTGGGAGTCAGTCTTGGTAGAGACGGCTGGGATACCGACGCGGCCGTAAATGCCTTGATGCATTTATGGCAACCTTGGGAATACGTGATTATTATTGGCGCCTCTTTTGGAGCCATGGTGGCTTCCAACAAGGGTCGCGTCTTAAAAAAGATTGGTAGTGCGCTTAAGAAGATTTTTTCACCGAACACCGTTAGCCTAAAAACCAATCAAGACTTGCTGTGCTTAATGTTTGAATTAGTGCAGAAGATTTCCCGCGGCGGTATGCGGTCCGTGGAAGAGGATATTGAGAATCCCCGGGCGAGCCCACTCTTCATGCGCTACCCCAGTGTATTGGCCAATGAGCGCTTAACCAGCTATATCGCTGAGTACGTTCGCATGATGCTGGGCGGCTCAATGAATTTAGCGCAGTTTGAAAACTTGATGCAGCAAGAAATCGAAGTGCTGGAAGAAGAGCTGATGGTTCCATCCGATGCTGTTCATACTGTAGCTGATGGCTTACCTGCGTTCGGGATTGTTGCGGCGATTATGGGTGTAGTTATCGCACTGCAATCGATTAATCAGCCTGATATTGGTGAAAAGATTGCTGCAGCGATGGTCGGCACCTTTTTAGGTGTCTTGCTTTCCTATTCGATGGTTAGTCCAATTGCGAAGGTGATGGAGCATGATGCCGAAGTAGAGCTCCGCCCCTTCTACGCCGTAAAAGCGATTCTATTGGCTTACTTAAATAAGTTCCCTCCATTTGCTGCCGTGGAGTTTGGTCGTAAGGTATTGTTTTCGGATCAGCGCCCAAGCTACGATGATTTGGAAAAAGAAACGCGTGAAATCATGCGTAACGCCAATCGCTAACCCTTAAGATGTCTTTTTATTTTGGCTGATCAACAACCCGAAGTACAGTTCATAAGGCAGTCCTCCAAGCGTCGAAAAAAAGACCATGGTGGACAGTGGAAAATTGCGTACGCCGACTTCGTAACGGCGATGATGGTTTTCTTCTTGATTATGTGGATTGTCAGTATGATTCCACAGAGTCAGAAGGATAATATTGCGGACTATTTCAAGGGAAAGTCTACAAAAGAATCCAAGGACTCTAAAACCAATAAAGAGGGTGCTGACCTGCCAAAAACCAAGGCAGAGATGACTCCTGAAGACATCATCGAGGATGCCAAAAAATACGTTGAGCGTTTAAAAGAGCTGCGCAAAGAAATCGAAACCTTTATTAGTGAAAACCAAGCGCTGATGAAGGATACCAATGAACTATTGATCGAAGAGACTGCGGAAGGCTTAACCATTACCTTGGCTGAAAATAAGCGCCCCATGTTTTTACTGGGCGGAGCCAATATAGAGGCTACAACGGCTCAAGTGTTGCAGCGCCTGGGTAAGCCGCTGTCATCATCGCGCTTTCAGATCAAAGTAGAGGGCCACACGGATAGCTCTGGGTACCGTCCTGGTGCTCTTTATAGTAACTGGGAACTCTCCGCTGATCGTGCCAATGCGGCTCGCCGTGAGCTGCTCGCCGGCGGATTGTCTGAAGATAAGATTGCTGAAGTCACGGGCTATGCCGATCGCTTGTTGTTTGTGAAAGACGATCCCCGCAGCCCTCTAAATCGCCGTATTACGATTACGGCATTTACACCTAAAGATCAGTTGAAGGTGGCTGAGCAAGTATTGACTCCGCAAGAAGTCGCTGCTGCCGATAAGGCTGCAAAAGCAGGTGCCAAAGCAGCCGCACCAGAAAAAGATTCTAAAGCCAAGCCAGCCGCCGCCCAGCAAAAGCAATAACCTGTGGTGAATAAAGCAATGCGAATGGCTTTAATTATGCTGTTGCTGCCAACCTTGGTTTTTGCAAAGCCAATGTCAGACGCTCAAATTCGTTCTGCCATCGTTAAGGAGTCTGTTGCGAAGTATAAGGGTGCTTGCCCTTGTCCCTATAGCACCCACCCCGATGGTACTCAGTGCGGATACCGTAGTGCATTTCATAAGAATCCTGCTGCCAAGCCGATTTGTTATGAAATTAATGTCACCCTGAAAATGATTGAAGAATATCGACTTAAATTAGCACTATTGTCGGTTGATCCCAATCTTGAATTTTCTTCATCTAAAGACAAGCCGAAGTAAATTAGCGCGATATTTGATCCCAACCGCTTAAAAAGGTAAGATTCAGGCATCCTAATGCGCGGAGCCAGTCTTGGCAGAAGAAAACGATCAGCAAGAAGAGCGAACGCTCGAGCCCTCGGAACGGCGCCTAGAAAAAGCGCGTGAAGAGGGCCAGCTACCCCAGTCCCGCGATTTAACAACTTTTGTCATGATTGCGGTTATTCCAATTGCATTAATTGCTTTTGGATCCATGTTTTTGGACTACACCGTGAACCTGGTGCGGGACGGCCTATCGTTTGGTGACCCAGATCGGTTGCTGGATCGGGTACGCAATTGGAGTTTTGGCTCTTTTTTTTGGTTTAGCGTAGTCGTTTTCATGTTGATGTTTCCGCTTTGGTTTGTGTCCCTTTTTTCGCCTCTCGCACTCGTCTCTTTTCAGCCGTACTTTGTATTTAAATTCGATCCGGACCGACTGGATCCAGTCGCTGGACTGGGCCGAATCTTTTCGGTTAATACCTTAGCTGAACTTCTAAAAAACATCCTGAAGGCGTCTTTGCTGCTTGGCATTGGCTTGACCTACTTGTTTGGCTTGTGGGGAAGCTTTAGCCTAATTGTGAATCAAGATATCAATACTGCTTTTGCCGAATCATTTCGGTTGGTCAGCTATGGTTTCTTAATTCTATTGATCCCGATGATTTTAATTGCAGTAGGGGATGTTTTTTTCCAATGGTTTAATTTCCAAAAGCAAATGCGCATGACCTTTGAGGAAATGAAGCAAGAGATTAAAGAGTCAGAGGGCTCGCCCGAGTTACGCGCGAAGATCAAGCAAAAGCAGCGCCAACTCTCTACTTCACGCATGATGGCCGCGATTGAAAAGGCCGATGTGGTGTTAGCCAATCCAGAGCACTACTCTGTCGCAATACGCTATGACCAAGAAAGAATGGCTGCTCCCGTGGTGGTCGCTAAAGGGATGGACGCCATTGCCTTGCGGATTCAGGACAGTGCCCGTGAGCATGCTGTACCGATTGCGCGCATTCCGCCATTGGCGCGCCTGATGTACGCCAAACTTGAAATCGGCGAGCCTGTCCCTTATCAATTGTTTGAAGCCGTCGCTAAGGTACTTGCTTGGGCCTATGAATTAAAGCAAGAGAACATTGAAAAAGAATTGCCAGATATTGGGCCCTTACCAGAGCTGGCGGATAGCCGCATTCAGCGCGCAACAGCGTAGTACTTAAACTGAAGTAGTGGTGGTGCCGGCGGGGGCTGTCTCGTCAATGATTTCGACTGGATCGCTGGGCGCGCCTTGGGGAGCAGGGGACTCAGCAGGTTTTCTGCAAACCTGATTAAAGAGCGCACGCTCAAATGAGTTTGGTTCGGGTGAACGCCATTTCCCAAATGGGCTTGATGGGCTAAGGGGGTAACCCATAATGGTGTCTCCACCACCCATTGGCTCAGTCTGAAATGCATAGGACATCGTTCTAAATTGGGTACGCAAGCAATCCGCTTCAATCAGAATCTTCTTGGACATGGTTGATCGATCGCCCAGTGGGAGCGCTTGATCGTAATTGTGCAGACCCCATACCTTGACGCGTTGACCAAAAGGCTGAACTGAGTTGGGGTCATAGAAAAAGCCATCACCCCCTGGAATTGCTAGCCAAGCAGCGGTGGCTTGGATTGGCATCAGGAGAGCAAACGTCAGTAAGGAGATACGAAGCATTGGCGGCTTAAGCAAATAAAGGGCTTTTAATCGGTTCAATATACCGTATTCTAATTTAAAAGCACTGATTTTTACGTGTATTTTCAGTCTGTTAGGGGTCTAACTCCGCTTCGCAAGGACCTTATCGATGGTCTTGCCGTCCATGTCAACAATTTCCAGTTTCCAGCCCGCCCACTCGACTATATCGCCCGTATTTGGGATCTTGCCGCTCAGGAGCATCATTAGGCCGCTTAGTGTGTGGTAGCGCCCTAAATCCTCTTCTGGAACCGAGTCAAGCTCGAGAGAGTCTTTGAATTCTGGAATTGGAATATGCCCATCAAACAGCCACGAGCCATCTTCGCGCTTGATCGCCCACGACTCTTCCGGATCATTGGTTGAGAACTCGCCGGTGATGGATTCAATCAGATCTTGCAGGGTAATCAAGCCCATGACCTCGCCGTACTCATCAATCACAAA
>ERZ1022756.330-NODE-330-length-14686-cov-14.102864_pt1 | contig 14686 bp, 15 predicted proteins | sample MGYA00520902_ERZ1022756 | MGnify/ENA primary metagenome ERZ1022756 (study PRJEB33162, sample SAMN09537601) | freshwater metagenome | isolation source: freshwater | place: Canada:Alberta | collected 2017-07 | study: EMG produced TPA metagenomics assembly of the...
ACGACAAAATTCAAGACCAGATCACCGAAATCTCAGACCTGCCAGCCGTTGAGGTCATTGGCCGCTACGCAGTTGACTTGCTGAGCGTAGCTGCAGTTCAGTGTGGGCTGGCAGCCGATGGCCGAAAAGGTGACCTTGATGAGGCCAGAAAGTTGATTACCGCTGTGGCTGGACTTATAACTGCTGCTGCCCCAGACCTGGGTGATCACCACGCGAGGCCTCTGCGCGATGCACTGCGCCAGGTTCAACTAGCCTTCCGGGAAGCCAGTGTTATAAAGGATGCACCAGGTCAGGGTCCTGGTGAAAAATACACTGGACCCGTGAACTAGCTCCGAAGTTTTATTGAAACCGAATCCACCGAGGAGGCAAATTCCTCAGACTTGGACCAAAAGCTACTAACTCGCTCAATTAGCGCCCTGACCTGATCAGGCGCGGCACCTGGCTGAAGCTGCAAGGCCACCTGAAGCTCAGCTCCAATCAGCCTAGATTGAGGGTCAGCGGTTTCCGCATCAACTCCAACCACGAGTTCCTCGCCCGCAATCGAGTCCCTAAGCACCATTAGCACCTCGGGGTTTTTCTCGGGAGGCATCCAAGGCAGTGACTGGGCAATCCTTGCAATAGCAGGACGCCTAACAACAAACTCGGTTTCGCTGCCAGGGTCCAGAACTATGCGAGTGCTCATCTGGGAGGCGGCGGCCAGACTGACTCTGATCGCATCCGTTGGTACTGGCCTAGATTCCCTGTTCCAGCGATTCATGCATTCAACTGATGAAAAAACCACAAGGGAGTCCTGATCATCTGGAGATTTCACGGTCACAATCGAAAGCTCTGCGCTCTTATCAACTTTGTGCCCGTGGGCACCTTCTTCGGATTCTCCGAGATTTGCAAGTAGTGGCACAAGAAGCCTAGATACGCGAATCTGGTCAACGACAACTTCTGCCCCAACTTCTTCGGCTCGAAACTTCTTTATAGCTTCGACCAACTTCGCAGGTGCTTTACCGTCGTCATCGGCAAAAGCGTTTTGGCCAAAGCTGCGTCCTTCCCAAGGCCTGCCTGCTGAATCAGCAAATCGATTCGCGTTGATGTTTTCGTTCAATTAGAAACTAGCTCCAGCGCTTGTTCCAAAGTGAAGCGTTTGGCGTAAAGTGCCTTGCCAAGTATTGCCCCTTCGAGCCCGTTCGAAACAAGATTGCTCAGTGCAGCGATATCATCCAGCGACGAGATACCACCGCTTGCAACAACCGGTCTTTCAGTTGCTTCAAGCACTTGACGCAATAGCTCTAGGTTTGGACCTTGCAGCATTCCATCTCTAGCAACATCGGTGACTATGTAGCGGGCGCACCCCGCCTGCTCAAGCCTCTCGAGGACTTCCTGCAACTGACCAACTTCTTTGCTGGACCCTCGTCCGATTAGCGTTGATCCTCGAACATCTAGGCCAACTGCGATGCGATCGCCAAATTCAGAAATGATGCCTTGCACCCATTCAAGGTCTGCAAGTGCCGGAGTCGCCAAATTTACCCTGGTTGCACCAGTGGCAATTGCCGCTTCCAAGGATTGCTGATCGACTATGCCTCCTGAAAGTTGAATCTTTACTCCGCTGCAACCAGAAATAACTTCCTGAATCACCGAGCTGTTGTTGCCTCGATCGAAAGCAGCGTCAAGATCTACAAGATGAATCCATTCGGCACCGGTTCTAATCCAATTCTGGGCAGCATCCATCGGCGAACCAAAAGACTCTTCGGTTTCGGTATCCCCCTGAGTTAGGCGAACAGCCAAACCTCGGGAAACATCAACGGCAGGCAACAGCTCTAGATTCTTTGACAACTCATGCCCCTTCTAAAGCGTCTCAAGCCAATTTCGAAGCAATGCGATTCCAGCCTCACCAGATCGTTCTGGGTAAAAACCAACGCCTGTTAAGGGTCCATTTTCCACTGCAGCGATGAATGAAGTGTCTTGATTCAAATAGCTAACCACGGGCGCAACAAAAGGAGGGTCTACCTGCAAGGTGAACTGCAGCACCGCTTCAGTTTGGTCGAAAAGGAAATGTGCGGTCTCAATCCCTTGAAAAAGTCTTGAGCCCTCAGCTACCAAAACCTCCAGCATCTTGGCCCTAGGGATGCTGGTGGATTCGAGCTTTGCAATCAAGCCTGGCCATTGAGCCAGGCCTTGAGAACTTTCGTTCTTGTCAGCAAATTTTTCAAACATTGCGTGCAACCCCGCACCGATTGCAAGCACGGCCTTGCCGCCAGCTAGCCGGCTGTCAACAATCTCAGCTGCTTGTGATTTATCAAGCGCAGACATAAACGAAGGAAAGTCGCCTGTTCCATAGATTACAAATGCATCGGCGCTCATTATTTCAGATCGCTGGTTGGTTAGAGCTACTCTGGCTCCGGCAGCTTCAAGTGCCGCGCTGAATTCTGCAAGATCTGCTCTTCCAGAGTCAAGGACCGCAACAACCCGATTCACTGGCTTGCCCTACAGGAGCAATTTTTGGCTTCGGAGAATGAGAATGAGAATGCTCGTTGGCTAGCCACTACTCAAGATTAGTCGCTAGAAAAAAGCAGACCTAAGGAAGAGCTAACCTGTCTCCAGTTGTCAAAGTCGCGCTAGATAAGTTGTTCAGCAGGATAACTTCAGCAATCCAGTCCTGCTGGCTTTTGCCGTCCGAGTAAATCTCTGCAAGCTCCCAGAGTGTGTCACCTGGCATTACTGAAACGTAGTTGAAAGCATTCGAACCGGTCGCAGCTTGATCTGTGGCCACGGCGCTTTGGTTGAAAACCAGCCCAGCCAACAGCAGAGCTAAGGCGCTGATCACGAACAGAGTGCGGGCTAGCCTGGCGCGGCGTTTAGGACTCATCGGGTGAACTTGGGCTGCTGGAGCTAGAGTTGCGGTCATTTTGGAGCCTTTCTTTGAGCTATTCGAACAAGTGTTCTACTTAGAACAAGATTACAAGGAACCACCGACATTTTGTCAAGCATTTGGCAAATCTTTCGAAAATGTGTTTGATTTAGGGCTAACTTTAGAATAAAGTTTCGATAGCAGCCCATTTGGGCCTATTTGAGAGGGTGACATGGACGCCAAAAAGCCGACCCGCCGGGCATCAAGCCTGAGCGCAATGCAGGAGCGTATTTTGCAGGCCATTCAACGATCCAAGCTGGATAAGGGCTATGCCCCGAGCATGAGGGAAATTGGCGACGAAGTCGGTCTTTCCTCCCCCTCCTCGGTAACTCACCAGCTCAACCAGCTAGAACTAGCCGGCTACATCAGCCGAGACCCCAAGCGTCCTCGCACGATCGATGTCCTCATTGAAGTTCCAGGTCTAGAAGCAGACCCAGGCGATGACATCGAGAACGTGACCCCTATCGGCGATGCTGCAATGGTTCCTATGGTTGGGCGCATCGCGGCTGGTGGGCCTATCACAGCAGAACAAAACATCGAGGAAATTTTCCCGCTGCCAAGACAGCTGGTTGGAAAAGGCGACCTGTTTCTTCTAAAGGTTGTTGGTGAGTCCATGATTGATGCCGCTATCTGCGATGGCGACTGGGTTGTGGTGCGTCAACAGCAGACGGCAGAAAATGGCGACATTGTTGCTGCGCTGCTGGAAGAAGAAGCGACAGTAAAGACTTTTAAGCAACGAGATGGGCACACCTGGCTACTTCCTAGGAACTCCAGCTTCGAACCGATTCTCGGAGATCAAGCAGTCATCCTAGGAAAAGTAGTCGCTGTCCTAAGAAGCATCTAAAACAAAATTCTCTAGCTCACTTGCAAGAGCTGGTTTCACGAGAGTTTCAACGTAGGTCCCTGTTTCCCGGTGCTCTAGTTTTGCCACTTTTCCCTCGGAGTGAATCCTAGACACCAAATCTCCTCTTGAATATGGAACCAGCACTTTCATGAACAGCTCCGGCTTAGGCAGAAGTGATTCGATTCTTTGCAGTAGCTCGGCTATACCTTCCCCTGTAGCAGCTGAAACTAAAAGACAGCCGGGCTCCATCCCTCTTAGGGCAAGCCTCTCGGTCTCGTCGATCAAATCGCACTTATTGAAAACCACTAGTTCCTGAATATCGGTTGCCTCAACTTCGGCTAAAACATCGCGCACAGTTTGTATCTGACTTCCAGGATCAGGGTGAGAAGCATCAACCACGTGAACCACAAGATCACTATGGGAAATCTCTTCGATTGTCGACCGGAAAGCCTCAACTAATTGATGCGGCAAGTTCCTTACAAACCCCACAGTGTCAGAAAGTGTGTACTCTCGACCGTCGGAGGTTTCGGATCTTCTCACGGTCGGATCGAGAGTCGCAAATAGTGCGTTCTCAACCAAAACCCCTGCGCTCGTAATGCGGTTCAGCAGTGAGGACTTGCCTGCGTTTGTGTATCCGGCAATTGCTACCGAAGGCACTTGATTTTTGGATCTCGATGCGCGCTTGGTTTCTCGAGCTGGTGCCATCTCTTTGATTTGCTTTCGAAGCTTAGCCATCCGAGTGTTAATGCGTCGTCTATCTAGCTCAATTTTGGTTTCACCAGGACCACGCGAACCAATTCCGACACCGCCACCAACTTGCCCACCAGCCTGCCTAGACATCGACTCACCCCAACCACGAAGTCGAGGAAGTAGGTACTCAAGCTGAGCCAACTCAACCTGAGCCTTTCCTTCACGAGATTTTGCGTGCTGGGCAAAGATGTCCAAAATGATCGCAGTACGATCAACCACCTTTACCTTGACTATGTCCTCAAGAGTTCTTCGCTGACTTGGTGCAAGCTCCGTATCGGCAATTACCGTGTCTGCCCCGCAGGCTGCCACAACTGCTTTTAGCTCTTGAGCTTTTCCTTTACCCAGATAACTGGCTGGATCTGGAAAGTCCCTTCTTTGAAGCAGACCATCAAGAACCTCGGCTCCGGCTGTTTCTGCCAGAGCAGCAAGCTCACGCAAAGAGTTCTCAGCATCTTGCAGGGTGCCCTTTCCCCAAACGCCAATCAGTACAACTTTCTCTAGGCGAAGCTGACGATATTCAACATCCGTAATGTCCTGAAGTTCAGTCGATAATCCAGCAACCCTCTTTAGAGCACCTCGCTCTTCAAGATCAAGCTGGTCTCCATCAAAACTTGATTTCTCGCTGGCACCGAAACGCTTTGCGCGCTCATCGCGACGAAGAATGCGATCAATCATCGTTGACGCGCGTTCAGGTTCGGATTCCATGCTTCAACCCTAGTAATCAGAATTGGGATAGATTGACCCTATGTCTGAGGATCACTATTTTTCACAGGAACCTGGCAGTGCTCTAAAGCCCAAAGAGATACTCATTCCCGTTGCCGGTCAAATGGTGACTGTCACAACTGCCTCTGGCACATTTAGCCCCGCGCAACTGGATTTTGGCACCGAAGTGCTGATTGAGCAGATGGCTCTCGCTCCAGAATCTGGAGACATTCTCGACCTAGGGTGTGGTTGGGGACCCATAGCTCTAAACCTTGCCAAGCTTCGTCCAGGTACCAAGGTATGGGCAGTGGATGTCAATACTCGCTCGGTAGAGCTAACAGCTAAAAACGCCAAGGATCTAGGGCTTTCAAACATCAGTGCAGTGGTTCCAGATGAGGTCCCAGAAGATTTGTTATTTAGCGGTATCTGGTCGAATCCCCCAATACGCATAGGAAAAAAAGAGCTCCATGAGCTTTTGCTGAAGTGGCTTCCAAGGCTTCAGGTTGGCGCAGAAGCCTACCTGGTCGTGCAAAAGAACTTGGGTTCAGATTCACTTCAGAAGTGGCTGACGGAGGAACTTGCTGGCAAGTTTGAAGTTTCTCGCTACACGTCCATAAAGACATACAGAGTTATAAAGGTAAAGAAAAACGCCTAAAGCGCATCCAGGTCTAATTCACCATCGAAGATCAGTTGCGCTGGCCCACTGATTCCAACGTGCTCGCCATCTTCAGTGGCGAACATTCTTACCCCCACTACACCACCAGGTACGCTAACTTGCCATTGGTTCGGAGCACCAGTTCCAGCCCAATACCTGGTAGCAAGCGCTGCCGCCGCAATTCCAGTTCCGCAGGAAAGAGTCTCTCCCACGCCGCGTTCAAATACGCGCATTGAGATATGCCCGACTCCTTGCTGGACCATGGGCTCTTTAGGAACAACAAACTCAACGTTCGCACCGTTTGTAGGTGCCGGATCGATAGTAGGTGCATCCTCAAGTCGAAGGTTCGAAAGCTCGTCATCACTGGCTAAAGCAACAACGGCATGCGGATTGCCAACATCAATTCCTTGAGCTGGTCTTGGCACATCCAAACCACTGACTTCGACAAGGGATTCAGCTTCTAGGCGCCAGCGTCCTAGATCAACAGCAAACCCGCTGGCTGATTTGGTGATGTCCTTGACTCCATCTCGAGTTCCTACTGGAAGTGTTCCTCCATCGATGATCTCCGCAAGACCTCGATCCAACAAGTACTTGGCGAATACTCGAATTCCATTGCCACACATTTCAGCAGCAGATCCATCTGCGTTGTAATAATCCATGTACCAAATGGCATTTGGCTCTTCAGCCAAGACGGACTTACCCTCTGAAAGGTTTTCTGACTTCACAACCCGTATCAAACCATCGGCTCCGATGCCGAAGTGACGATCGCAAATCTTGGCAATCTGGCTCTTAGACAGAGACAGGGCACCTTCCGCATCCAGTACCAGGACAAAATCGTTGCCGGTTCCGTGGCCCTTAGTGAAGGTGATTTTGGACATGTATAAAGCCTAGGACCGATTACCTAGGATCCCATCTTCATCAACGACAGTCATGGCCTGATCTAGAACATCCGCATCCAAAGCTTCCAGCCACTGAATCCTCTCGTCTCTTTTGAACCAACTAACTTGCCTCCGGGCATAGCGTTGGGTAAGTGAAACCGTTGAGGCTATTGCTTCCTCACGAGATAGTTCTCCATCAATCTGAGCCAAAGCCTGCGCATACCCAATAGCGACAGATGCTGTTTTGCTCTCTCTAAACCCGATAGAGATTAGTGAGTCAACCTCATCTACTAAACCCTGCCCCCACATCCGAACAACCCGTTGCTCGAGTCTTGGTAGCAACGCTTCACGCTCCATGCGTAGCCCAAATTCGAGTACTGGTTGCCACGATTCCGTTTTCTCAGGCAAGGCAGCAGCGAAAGGCTCACCGGTGATCATGACAATCTCTAGTGCCCTAACAATACGCCTTCCGTTTTCAGGGATTATTCGACTGGCCGCAATTTCATCAAGCTCGGCTAGCTTGCGGTGCATGTGAAGGGGGCCCTGAGTTTCAAGTTCCTGCTCTAACTCAGCCCGTAGCTGCTGGTCCCGCTCTGGAAATTCAAAGTTATTCAAGCAGGAGGCTACGTATAACATCGAGCCGCCGACTAGAACTGGAATTATCCCTAATTCCTGAAGCTCGATTATCTTGGCACGTGCAACCTTTTGGTATTCCGCAGCTGTGGATTCTTGGGAGATGTCCAGAACATCAATAAGATGGTGAGCAATTCCTCGGCGTTCAGGGACTGGAATTTTGGCAGTACCAATGTCCATCCCTTTATAGAGCTGCATTGCATCAGCATTAACTATTTCGGCTTGAAGTCCAAGTTTTGCAATGCGCTCAGCAATACAAATTGCCAGTTCACTTTTACCAGTGCCGGTAGCACCGACCACGGCAATAAGTTTTGAGCTCATTTACTTGGCGCGAAGAGTAGGGAATCCAAGATTTACGCTCGGTGAGCCCGTGGAGTCGGTTTCGCATGATGCTGCGCTCATCCTGTCGTAGGCATCTCCTGCCCTAGTTGCTCGGACTGAAAATCCCTCAGCCGGTTGATCGGCAAACAGGAAGTAAGGCTTTGCCTCGGTGACGGTCACTGTCACCAAATCGCCTGGTCTTGGTTCCGTATGATCAGCGGGGGTTTCGAAGTGCACCAAGCGGTTATCCCTCGCCCTGCCAGTAAGTCTTTGGGTTTGCGAATCCTTGCGGCCCTCATGGTTGGCAACAAGTACCTCAACGCTTTTGCCCAGCTGTTTCTTATTCTCTTGCCAAGCAATCTCATTCACGTGAGCTATTAATCTCTCATAACGATCCTGAACTACTTCCTTAGGAATCTGATTCGTCATCTCACCGGCTGGAGTTCCTGGTCGAATCGAGTACTGGTAGGTGTACGCCATAGAGAATGCAGCATGGGTCGCAACATTCATAGTGTCCTGGAAATCTTGCTCGGTCTCGCCTGGGAATCCAACGATTATATCCGTGGTGATTGAAGCATCGGGGATAGCTTTTCGAACACGCTCGAGAATCCCTAAGTACTTATCGCTTCGATAGCTTCGCTTCATGTTCTTTAAGACTTCATTGGATCCTGACTGCAGTGGCATGTGAAGGTGCGGCATAACATTTGGAGTTTCCACCATTGCGTCAATGACATCATCCGTGAAGGCGGCGGGATGAGGTGACATGAACCTCACTCTTTCCAAGCCCTCAATCTCCCCACAAGCACGAAGTAGTTTCGCAAATGCCCCGCGGTCCCCAAACTCAACACCGTAGGTGTTTACGTTTTGACCCAAGAGAGTGATTTCGATTACCCCATCGTCTACCAAGGCTTTGATTTCACTCAGAATCTCTCCTGGCCTACGGTCCTTTTCTTTACCTCGAAGCTGCGGAACAATACAGAAAGTACAGGAGTTGTTGCAACCAACAGAAATTGAGACTAGGCCTGCATAAAGTGAATCCCGCTTGGTTGGCAAGTTGGAGGGGAAGATCTCCAGAGCTTCAATAATCTCCACTTGAGCTTCACGATTGTGGCGAGCTCGCTCGAGCAAAGTCGGTAGAGAGCCCATGTTGTGAGTACCGAAGACAACATCAACCCATGGAGCTCTTTTGATGATGGTGTCTCGATCTTTTTGGGCCAGACAGCCCCCAACGGCAATTTGGAAATCAGGGTTGGCTTCTTTTTTTGCAAGCATTGTTCCAAGATTTCCGTATAGCTTGTTATCCGCATTTTCGCGCACAGCGCAGGTATTGAAAATCACGACGTCTGTTTCTCCAGGGGTACCCTGCCGGTAGCCGGCGTCCTCGAGCAGTCCTGATAGACGCTCCGAGTCGTGAGAGTTCATTTGGCAGCCGTAAGTTCTCACTTCGTAGCTGCGGTTTTGGGTAAGCATCAGAATCCTGATTTTACCGCGTGGGCCTCTGCTTCCCTAATGGCCGCAAAAACTACTCCTGAGCCAAATCCTCGTCTCTGCAAAAAACCAACCAATCTGCGGTTTCTAACCTCTGGATCTAGTTTCGATAGTTGACCCAGCCGTTTGATGGCCACCTCGGTTGCAACAGATAGCTCATCTTCATCAGAGATCCCAGAAGCCACTTGGTCGATGATTTCCCTATTTAGACCCTTGTCAGCGAGCTTGCGCTTGACCATGGATCGAGCAAGCCCCTTGGTTCTCCTGGAGGCGTCAACCACCTGCTGAGCGAAGGCAGCATCATCTATGAGTTCGACTTCGGTGAATCTGGCAATCACGTGACTGGCAATTTCTGCCGGGATTTCGTTCTTCTCAAGCGCCGAGGCTAGCTCTGACGAGGACTTAGGTCCTCGCTCGAGTAGCTTCAGAACAATGTTTCGAGCACGTTCTTCGAGGTTATCTACCGACGAGAGCATGGTTAGCTTGCGCTGGCAGCCTTCTTAGGTGCCGCCGGAGCTTCTTCTGCTGGAAGATCGGCTACCGCTCTTGGAACTCCGACGCCAAGCTTGGCCTTGATCTTCTTTTCGATCTCGTTTGCGACCTCTGGGTTTTCGATCAAGTAGTTGCGAGAATTCTCTTTACCCTGTCCTAGCTGTTCACCTTCGTAGGTGTACCAGGCACCGGATTTCTTGACAATCTCATGCTCCACACCAAAGTCAAGCAGGCTACCCTCGCGAGAGATTCCAATTCCGTAAATTATGTCGAACTCTGCCTGCTTGAACGGCGAGGCCATCTTGTTCTTGACAACTTTGACACGGGTTCTGTTTCCAACGGCTTCAGTACCGTCCTTTAGGGTTTCAATTCGACGGATATCTAGTCGAACAGAGGCGTAGAACTTCAGCGCCTTTCCACCAGCCGTAGTTTCTGGGCTTCCGAAGAAGACACCAATCTTTTCGCGAAGCTGGTTGATAAAAATCATGGTGGTGTTGGTGTTGCTTAGTCCACCGGTTAGCTTACGCAGGGCCTGGGACATCAACCTTGCCTGCAATCCCATGTGGGAATCTCCCATTTCGCCTTCGATTTCTGCCCTAGGAACCAGCGCGGCAACCGAGTCGACAATGATTATGTCGATTGAGCCCGAGCGAATTAGCATGTCCGCGATCTCTAGGGCCTGCTCACCGGTGTCCGGCTGGCTAACCAGCAGAGCATCGATGTCAACGCCGAGCGCCTTGGCATATTCCGGGTCCAAGGCGTGCTCGGCGTCAATGAACGCAGCAATTCCACCAGCGCGCTGGGCGTTGGCAATAGCATGTAGAGCCAGGGTGGTCTTACCTGAAGACTCTGGGCCATAAATCTCAACGATTCGCCCGCGAGGCAAACCGCCAGTACCCAGGGCTGCATCTAGAGCGATGGATCCGGTCGGAATGACCTCAACCGGTGCGCGCTCATCGGAACCGAGGCGCATAACTGAGCCCTTTCCGAACTGGCGGTCAATCTGGGCTAGAGCTGTGTCTAGTGCTTTCTCGCGATCTGAAGCTGATGGCATCTTGTTGTTCCTCTTTCGATTCGTGATGCTTCCGACATTACTTTTGGCTACCGACACTTCTGGGCTCAAAACACCAATCTGTGCATAACTTTGAGCTTTCAACTGCCTTAAATGAACCATAGCAGGATTCGAACAAGATTTCGAGTGTTTATTTACTCGGCGTGTTGTTTTTTAGCTTTTTTGTCCAGTCCGCTCCAGCGTTCTTTGGGAACCGCCTGGGCCCGGCAAATGGCCAGCCAGATCTGGCGAGGGTCTTCCCCTTTGGCTAGTAGGGTGGCCGCGGTTTGATCACCTAAATCGAATAGCGCAAAATCACGAATTATCACCTCGGAATGGGGCTTGCCGAATTCATCGGCCATCAGCTCATAGAACTGGCTGAGGCGCAAGGTAGAGGGGTTTTCGGGCTAGATTCGACCGCTGAGCAAGTCTTTTTCGAGCTGCTCATTGAAGTCCTGAACAAAGCCAATTGGCACAGTCAGATCAGACACTTCACGGGCTCCAGTGGCCTGAGCCATGAATTCCTCAGGAAGCACACCCTCAACAAGGGCAATTCGGTCTGAAACCTCGCGCAGAACAACTGAAAGCGGCACCTCAAGGGCCTCGGCAACAGCCGAAAGAACCTCTGAAGAAGCCTCTTTCTGGCCTCGCTCTAGCTCGCTCAGGTAGCCTAAGGCCACGCTGGCGCGGGCAGCGACCTGGCGGAGAGTTTGACCCTTTTGAAGCCTAAAATCGCGGAGGACGTCTCCGATTTCTGTTCTAACTAATGTCATTTGACCCTCCTTCCGAAACTCAACTGTAGCTATGACTACTGACAACTAGATTATTCCGCAATTTCTTCCCATAGGTGACCAAGTCCCAGCAAAACCGCAGAATTCTGGATCTGGGCTCTATCTCCTGTCAACTGGTGAGCAAAGACATTGCTGGATAAGGCTTGCTCAGGGCCTTTAGAGACGCATATATAGAGCTCTCCAACTGGCTTACCATCTTGCTCACTGGGTCCTGCTACTCCGGTCGTAGAAATTGCCACCACTGAACCAAGTTCCAATCCCATTTTTTGGGCAATCTTGTTTCTAATCCCCTCTGCCATCTGGGCAGCGACCTCAGGATCAACAGCACCTTGGTTGTCAAGAAGCTGTTTCGAAACCCCCAAAAGCTCGTGCTTCAAAGTGCTGTCGTAAGCGACTATTCCTGCAAGCAATACATCTGAAGCACCGGCAACCTTCGCAAACTCCGCTGTGAGTAACCCTCCGGTAAGAGACTCGGCCAAAACTAGTTTCTTATTCTCTGACCTTAACAGATCAAGAATCTGCTTGGCCGAAGTCATCTCTTGCTCGCCGCCAGGAAAAACTGAAAACCGGAAATCAATGTTGAGGCCAGGGCGATGAATAGAAGCCCTTCTTCGACAAAACTCCAAGCCGGTACCCAAACTTCAAACGGTGCCAGCACCGCACCAATCGCCACACCTTGCAAGATGGTTTTCAGCTTTCCGGAGCCAGTTGCTGCAATGACTCTGTCTTTAGAAACAATCATTCGATACAAAGTCACAGCCAACTCTCGAACCAAAATCAAAATGGTGATCCACCAGTCGATTTCACCGAGAAAAGAGAGGGTGATGAGTGCACTTCCCAACAGCGCCTTATCAGCGATCGGATCCAAAATCTTGCCAAGGTTGGTGACTTTGCCAGTTCTTCTGGCAACTGCCCCGTCAATACCATCGGTTGATATTGCAAGGACAAAAACGAAAGTAGCCAGCCAGTGCTGCCAAGAATTTGGCTCGGGAGAAATCAGAAGTAAGTAAACAAAAAGCGGGGCAAGGCCTATGCGAGCAACAGTTATGGAGTTTGGGATATTCACGGCCGGCCCGTCAGCTGCCACGCATCCTCATCGCCATCATCTTCGTCACTTGTGGTGCGAATCACACCTGAATCCACCGCCAGCGTCTGAGGCACATCTCCGCGGAGCTGACCCAACACGGTCGCAAGCTCATCGGGCTTTACCAGCACGTCCCTGGCTTTAGATCCTTCGGAAGGACCGACAATGTTTCTAGATTCCAGAAGATCCATCAAGCGACCGGCTTTAGCAAACCCAACGCGAAGCTTTCTCTGCAACATTGAAGTGGAGCCAAACTGCGAATTGACAATCAACTCGGTTGCTTGAAGAAGCACTTCTAGGTCATCTCCAATATCTGCATCGACAACCTTTGCGGTTGCGGTTGCTGCAACATCGCTTCGATATTCCGGTTCCATCTGAGCCTTTACATGAGCCACTACTGCGTGAAGCTCTGCTTCGCCCACCCAAGCCCCTTGAACGCGAATGGGTTTATTGGTCCCCATGGGCGAAAACAAAGCGTCACCTTGACCAACCAACTTCTCAGCTCCGGGCTGGTCCAAGATAACTCTGGAGTCGGTCACGGAAGAAACTGAGAATGCCAATCTTGAAGGCACGTTCGCCTTGATCAAGCCGGTGACCACATCAACCGAAGGTCGCTGGGTTGCAAGCACCAAGTGAATTCCTGAGGCACGAGCTAGCTGAGTTATTCGAACTATCGAATCCTCCACATCGCGAGGCGCCACAATCATCAAATCGGCAAGCTCGTCCACTACTACTAATAGATAAGGGTAGGGCTGAAGCTTCCTGGTGGAGCCCTCTGGAACCGAAAGCTCTCCTGCGACAACAGCCCGGTTGAAATCATCGATGTGCTTGAATCCGAAGGATGCGAGGTCGTCATATCGCATATCCATTTCCTTCACCACCCACTGCAAGGCCTCAGCCGCTTTCTTGGGGTTAGTAATGATTGGAGTAATCAAGTGTGGAACGCCCTGATACGCGGCAAGCTCAACTCGCTTGGGGTCTATCAGTACCAGCCGCACTTCAGCAGGTTTAGCACGCATCAAAATCGATGTAATCATTGCGTTTACAAAACTGGATTTACCGGCACCTGTTGCGCCAGCGACCAGAAGATGTGGCATCTTGGCAAGGTTTGCGACCACGAACCCGCCCTCAACGTCTTTTCCAATACCGATGGTCAAGGGGTGCTGCGACAACTTGGCATTTTGAGATCTGAGCACATCGCCCAACGAAACCGTTTCGCGATCGGTGTTTGGTATCTCGATTCCGATGGCACTCTTGCCTGGGATCGGAGCCAGGATTCGAACCTCGTTGGACGCAACAGCGTATGAGATATTGCTTGCAAGCCTCGTAACTGCTTCGACCTTTACACCTGCAGCGAGTTCAACCTCATACCTGGTCACAGTTGGGCCTCTGGAAAAACCCGTCACGCTTGCTTCAATATCGAACTCATTAAACACAGCACTAATTGAAGCAACCACTTCGTCCGTGACTTCTGAGCGCAATTTTGGAATGGTTCCGGCCCCCAGTAGAGACTGGTCGGGTAGTTTATAGGTCCGATTAGCTCTTCCAACTTGAGCGACCGGCTTTTCCTCTTCCTCGGGCTCAAAAAGCGCTTCGGACACGACTGGAACTTCTGAAACAATTGGTATCTCACGGGTTTGGGGTGATGGGTTATCAAATAAATCTGACACCACATCAGTTGCATCTTCTTGTTGGATTAGGGCTGAGTCAAAGGAACCTTCGTCTTTTTTGCCTTTTCGCCACCAAGGCACTTTGGTGCCATCAAATGCATCAGAGATTTCCTCCGGCTCATCAGCCTGGTGCGAACCCCTGAGGGCTGAACCGAATAGATACTCGTATAGCTCGCCGAGTCGCTCACCAATTTTGTTTGGTGCCGTCTTGGTCATGATCAAAATCGCACTGAATCCAATTGCTGCTAGGGCAGGCACTGCTCCCCAGATTGTAATGGTCGCCAGAAATGGGATCGCGATCAACCAACCAAGCAGTCCCCCGGCGCCAGCCAATGCGATCACTCCATCGGTTGGCTGCGGTTGATTGCTAAAAAGATGAAAAAACCCTGAGACCGTAATCAGCATCAAGAAAAGTCCAACACCAATTC
>ERZ1022756.331-NODE-331-length-14660-cov-23.914961_pt1 | contig 14660 bp, 11 predicted proteins | sample MGYA00520902_ERZ1022756 | MGnify/ENA primary metagenome ERZ1022756 (study PRJEB33162, sample SAMN09537601) | freshwater metagenome | isolation source: freshwater | place: Canada:Alberta | collected 2017-07 | study: EMG produced TPA metagenomics assembly of the...
GAGCGGAGACGAGGGGGGCGGGCTGGTTCATGAAGGTCAATCCTGTCGGGGGCGGGCAATATCGAAAGCAACCGTCAGCCGCTCACCAGCGGAGAAGGGGCGCGTACCATGCCACATTGTTGATGGGAACAGCACGAGGCGGCCAGGTTTTGGCTCGATCAGGCGCAGCGGTTCCAATCCCGGCGCCAGATCGCGCGCTTCGCCAAGGCTGAGCCACCCGGCGTGATCCTCCTTACCCGCCCCGCGCCCCAGCGTTTCGGGTAGGGCGAGATAAAGCGCCGAGCTGAACCAGCCCTGCGGGTGGACGTGATCGGTATGAAAACCCGCATCCGACAGGCGCACCGACCATGATCCTGCAATCCGCAGGGGCGCGCGCGACGCGATCAAGGTGGGATGCCCCGGCTGCGGCGGCGGGAGTTGCGCGACATGGCGCTCCACCACGGCCAGCAGCCGCGCTTTCAGATCGCGGAGCGGGGCTGAGGTGTGCAATAACAGGTTGCCATCGGTCTGCGTGCCGCCTCGCACCGACTGGTCAAGCGGAGCTGCCTTAGCATGGTGCAGTGCGCGCAAGTGATCGGCAAGGGTGGCCAGTTCGGCAGGGGAAAGGCCGATATCATAGACGCCGACGAGGCTTGGCTCACCCTCAAGCCAGGCGGTGCGCGGATCGCCTGTCATCCGCCATGCCAGCGCCAGATAGGGCCACAGCGCCATCGCGCCGGGCAGGCCAAGGCGCGGTTCCAGCAGGGCGGCGGCCGCTTCGGCGCGGTTGGCGCGGATCAGGTGGCGCGCGTGCATCCACGCCGCGTTCGCATCATCGGGCGGCCCGGCAGCGGCAAAGTGCTGGTCAGCCTCGGCGAGTGAACCGGTTTCCGACGCAACGTGGCCGGCCAGTAGGGCGAGCCAGACTGGCGTCCCCAGTCCAGCACGCGCGGCAGCGATGGCCTGCCCCGCGCACGCCAGATCGCGGGCCTGCAAGGCGAGCGAAATGGCGAGGTGATGCAGTTCGGGCGCACGGGGGTGGCGGCCAAGCGCCGCCGCGACGTTCGCAAGCGGGTCATCGCCCATCTGCCCGCGCAAGGCGGCAAGGCTGCGATGCCCGTCGGTCCACAGCGGATTGGCGGTAAGCACACCTTCGAGCAACGCGATGGCTTCAGCGGCGCGGCCCTCGGCCAGCAGCGCGGCGGCTTGGCCGAGCAGCACGCTGCCGTCTTTGGGCGCAAGCGCGGCGGCCGCAGCGAATAGGGTGGAAGCGGGCAGGCCCGCTTCCAAGGCAGTGCGCGCGCGGGAATGGGCGATCAGCGGATTGTGCGGGGCGGCCTGCGCTGCGGCGGTAAAGGCTTCGCAGGCGATCAGGCTTTCGCCCGCAGCGCGTGCAGCAAGACCCAGCAATTGCTGCGCTTCGGCGCTGGCCGGATGGGCGCGCGCAAGGCGGCGCGCGTGGGGAAGCAGAAGTTCGGGATGGTCGCCCTTGATCAGCGCCAGCCCTGCACCCAGCGCCGCTGCCGGATCATTGATCGGGAACCGGGCGATCCGGTCGAGGGCTTCGGGGGTTTGCACGCGGGCGATTGTCCCAAAAACGAAAATGGCGGACCTCGCGGCCCGCCATCTCGTGTCTATCGAAGCTGACGCTTAGAAATCAAGCGTCACGCCTGCGAACAGATAACGCCCGAGGGCATCATAGGTCTGCGCGAAGACGTTGCCGTTGCACGCGCCCGCGGGGCAAGCCTGCGATCCGGTGGTCGGCGGTGCCTTGTCGAACACGTTGTTCGCGCCGAGGACGAAGTTGAAGTTGTCCCCTGCATCCCAGGTGAGTGTCAGGTCGAAGTAGTTGACCGCATCGAAGCCTGCAGCACCCGGACGAGCCACACCGCCCGGCGCCGGACCGGTGGCCGCGTTGTTGAGCAGGTTGGTGTTGGTCGACAGAGCGTCGACAGTGACGCCGTCGAAGTAACGCCAGCGCACCGAAGCACCCAGACCGTTGCTCATGTTGAAGCCAACACGGGCCTGGTGACGCCATTCGGGGTTCGGACCGCCGCAGATGTTACCATACAGACCGACGCAATCGAATGTCTGGTCGAGACCCGGAATCGAAACCCCCGTGTTGGTCACCAGCTCGTCGAGGTAGGTGCCGAGGAAGTTGAAGGTCAGCGTGCCCAGATCACCGATTTCGCGGTTGTAGTTGATCTGCGCATCGATACCCGAGGTCTTGAACCCACCGATGTTCTGCGTCACGTTGGTCGTGAAGCCACCAGCCGAACGCCACAGCGAACCGGTAGGGTCACGATTGATGAGGCCGCAGAAGAACGGATCCGCCGTTGCGGTACAGGCCGCAAGGATGGTGTCCGAACCGATCCCGCCGATTGCCTGCGTGATGTCGATGTTGAAGTAATCGACGCTGGCGGTGAAGCCAGGCAGGAAGGTCGGGGTGACCACCACACCGGCGGTGTAGGTATCGGCGATTTCAGGCTGCAGGTTGGCGTTGCCGCCGACGAAGCCGTTGTACTGGTCAGCCGGGTTCGGAGCGACGAACTGGCCGACGCTCAGGCCCTGTGCACGGCAGCCGGCGTTGGCTGCAGTGATGACGAAGCCGGCGCAGGGGTCGGACGATCCGTCAAGAGCGACGAGGTTCGGCGAGAACAGATCCTGCACCGTCGGCGCACGCACTGCCCGGTTGAAACCACCGCGAATGCGGAAGTCACGGATCGGAGCCAATTCACCTTCGATCTTGAAGGTGTCGGTGGTCGCGCCGGTGCTGTAGTCCGAATAGCGGTAGCCGCCGGTGACGGTGAAGTCATAGACCCAGCTGTCCTGCGCGATCGGGATACGGACTTCGGTGAAGAACTCCTTCACGTCGAAGCTGCCCGAAACCGGCAGAGTCGCCGCGCCCTGACCAGCAAGGTCGCCCGTGCTGAACGCAGTGTCCGAATTGAACTCGAGGCTTTCCTTGCGGTATTCGGCACCGAACACCACGTCGACGCCCTGGTCCGACCAGGGGGTCTTGAGGCCGTATTCACCCAGCGAGCCCGACAGGAACGCGTTGGCGACCTGCTGCTGCACAACACCGCGCGAGAAGCCCGGGGTCGACAGGTAGGCAACCGAAGCGGCGCTCGGAGCAACCGTACCCGGCGAGAAGATGTCCCACGGCACGCAGTTCGCGTCCGAACCGTCGAGCGTCGAACGGCAGACCGGCGTACCGCCGGGGCCACTCACAACGTCAAGGGCGCGGCCGAGGCGCGAGACCGAGAAATCGTTCAGGTAAGTCTGGGCGTAGTTGTTACGGCCATACTGGTAGAACGCGTCATACGACCATGCCGGCGACAGGTCACCCTTCACACCGATCACGGCGCGATAGCTGACGTGCTGGAGATCGTCCTGACGCCCACCGCCTTCAACGTTACGACGCAGGATCTGAGCGAAACCACGGTTATAGGTGGCGCCGGTCAGCGGGTCGATGAAGTTGAACGGAGTGGTCGGCAGCAGCGGCTCGCCGAGGCCACGCGCCGTGCGGGCGGCGTTTTCGGCGGCGACGTTGCCGGTCACGAGGAAGGCGTTACCCGGCAGCGGGCTGACGAGCAGGTTGGCGCTGTTGCACAGTGCTGCGCGTTGGGCTGCACCCAGCAGCGGGTTGTCGCAGTTGATGGCCGTGGTGTTACCGAAATTGCCCGACGGAGCGATCTGGGCGACCGTACGGTCGTCCATGAACATGAACTCCATATACGGCTTGATCGCGCTCGAGATTTCGTAGTCGGCGAACAGACCGGCGGTGTAACGCTCGTCCGGACGCTGGAAGTAGTTCAGCGGACCGAAGTTGAACGGCGTGGTGCCGCTGCGCAGGGTCCGGTTCGGACCGAACTGGGCGAGGGTCGAAGTGAAGTCAGCGCCGAAGCCTTCGTTGTAGAAGACGGTGCCGGTCGCCGAAGTGGCCGAACCACCGCAGTTATACGCACGGCCCAGCGTGGTGGTTGCCGCAGCCGTGTTGGCCGAGAGCGAGCAAGCCGAGTAATCGCGGCGAGCCTGAAGCACCGGGTCGATCTTGCGGTAGCCCATGTAGGCAGTGACGCGGCCGCGGCCATCGTCAAAGCTGCTGCCGAATGCGATGGTGCCGTCAAACGTGCCGCCATCGGTGACCATGCCGGTCGGGTAGCCGAAGCCGCGCGCGTCATTGGCGCCGCGAACGTCGGACGAGGCACGGTTGTTGTGGTTGTAGACGCCGTAGTTGGCGTTGATCTTGAAGCCTTCGAAATCCGTGTCGAGCACGAAGTTCACAACGCCCGCGACCGCGTCGGCACCATAAACCGACGATGCACCGCCGGTCAGCACGTCCACGCGCTCGATCAGAGCGGCGGGGATCATGTTGATGTCAGCAGCCGAAGTCGACGGCGTGCCGGGCGCGAGGCGACGGCCATTGACCAGCACCAGCGTACGCTCGGAACCCAGGCCGCGAAGGTCGAGGGTTGCCGTGCCCGTTGCGCCGTTCGAGACGCTCCCGCCCTGACCGGCAAACACCTGCGGCAGCGAGTTGATGAGATCTTCGACGCGGGTCGTGCCGGTGAGGGCGAATTCTTCCGCGGTCACAACAGTGACCGGGCTGGCCGATTCAAGGTTCGGCGAGCGCAGACGCGTACCGGTGACGACAATCGCCTGACCGGTTTCTTCGCTGGCTGCGGCAGTATCAGTGGTAACATCGGCATCCTGCGCAAAGGCAGGTGCGGCGACGGTGAGCGCGATAACGGCAGTTGCCGCACCGGCTTTCAGAAGCGCGTGCTTCTTCATGGTGGTCTTCTCCTTCTGGTTTGACCCAGTCAATTGACACTTCAAACGTCAAGGGCGTTTGACAAAAACCGCCAAACAGCCCCCTCCGGCGATGTCCGATGGGCCAAGTGCGAGGGCGGTGCAAAGCCTTGTCGCGGCAGAGCGGCGCTTTGCATCTGCAATGTATTATATCTGCAACACCTTGCATATCGCTCTTTTGGCTCGAGCGATGGACTCCGCGATCATTTTGATCGCTTGATTTGGGCTCGCCCCTTCAATAGGCGGGGCGGGAAGCGAGTGGCGATGCGCAACTGAATTGATCGTGCGCAAACGCTGCGGGGCTAAGGAAGAGGAGAGGTTCATGACCACAGCTTACATTGTCGAGGCCGTCCGCACTGCTGGTGGCCGCCGCGGCGGCCGTTTAGCCGGGGTTCATCCGGTCGATCTGCTTGCCAAGTCGCTCGATGCGATTGTTGAGCGCAGCGGAATCGATCCCAAGGCGATCGACGACGTGGTGACCGGCTGCGTCAGCCAGGCGGGCGAACAGGCGATGCAGGTCGGGCGCATGGGCGTGCTGGCCTCCAAGCTGCTCCCGCAATCGACCCCCGCCGTCACCATCGACCGCCAGTGCGGTTCCAGCCAGCAGGCGATCCAGTTCGCCGCGCAGGCCGTGATGAGCGGGACGCAGGACGTGGTGATCGCCAGCGGCGTCGAAAGCATGACCCGCGTGCCGATGGGATCGAATGTCACGCTGCACATGAAGGAAGGGCTCTACGCCAAGGCGGCTGGCCTCGAAGAGAAGTTCCCCGGCATCAACTTCAGCCAGTTCATGGGCGCCGAGATGATCGTCCAGAAGCATGGCTTCACCAAGGATGATCTGGATCGCTTCGCCTTTGAAAGCCATCAGCGGGCGATTGCCGCAACCAAGGCCGGTGCCTTTGACCGCGAAATCGTCGCGGTAGAAATTGAGACGCCGGAAGGCACCCAGATGCACACTGTCGACGAAGGCATCCGCTTCGATGCGACGCTGGAAGGCATCGCGGGCGTGAAGCTGATCTCGCCCGATGGCGCGTTGACGGCAGCTTCGGCAAGCCAGATCTGCGACGGTTCGTCGGCTGTGCTGGTGGTTTCGGAAGCGGCTCTGAAGGCCCACGGTCTGACCCCGCTGGCGCGCATCCACAACCTCACCGTGACCGCGGGCGATCCCGTCATCATGCTCGAAGAACCGCTGTTCGCGACTGACCGCGCGCTGCAACGCGCCGGCCTCAGCATCGATGATATCGACCTTTACGAAGTCAACGAGGCGTTTGCATCTGTGCCGCTGGCATGGCTCAAGCACACCGGCGCGGACCCGGCGAAGCTTAACGTCCACGGCGGCGCGATTTCGCTGGGCCACCCGCTTGGTGCGAGCGGAACCAAGCTGATGGCGACGCTGGTCCACGGGCTGCACCGCCACGGCAAGAAGTACGGCCTCCAGACCATGTGCGAAGGCGGCGGCGTCGCCAACGTGACCATTATCGAGCGTCTTTGATCGCATCGGCCAACATCTGACCATCAGGAGAGAATAATGGAAGTTTCAGCCAACACCCCCGCCGTCGTCACCGGCGGTGCATCGGGCCTTGGTGCCGCCACGGCCCGCGCGCTGGCCGCCAAGGGCGCGAAGGTTGCGATCTTCGACATGAACGAGGAAAAGGGCGAAGCGCTCGCCGCGGAAATCGGCGGCGTTTTCTGCAAGGTCAACGTGACCAGCGACGAAGATGTCGACGCCGGTTTCGCCAAGGCGCGCGCAGCCCACGGGCAGGAGCGTATCCTGGTCAACTGCGCCGGGATCGGCAATGCGATCAAAACTGCCAGCCGTTCGAAGGAAGATGGCTCGATCAAGCACTTCCCCGTCAGCGCGTTCGACTTCGTCATTCAGGTCAACCTTATCGGCACCTTCCGCTGCATCGCCAAGTCGGCCGCAGGGATGCTGACCCTTGATCCGCTCGACGAGTTCGGTGAGCGCGGCGCGATCGTCAGCACCGCGTCGGTTGCCGGTGAAGACGGCCAGATCGGTCAGGCGGCCTATGCTGCTTCGAAGGCTGGCGTAATCGGCATGACCCTGCCCATCGCGCGCGACCTCATGAACGAAGGCATCCGCGTCAACACCATCCTGCCGGGCATCTTCGATACGCCTCTGCTGGCCGCTGCCCCGCAGAACGTGCGTGATGCGCTGGCCGCTTCGGTGCCGTTCCCCAAGCGGCTCGGCCTGCCAGTGGAATATGCCAAGCTCGCCATGACCATGATCGAGACCGGCTACTTCAACGGTGAAGACGTGCGCCTCGACGGCGCGATCCGCATGGCGCCGCGTTAAGCCCCAGATACCCGTGTTTCACGTGAAACCCCCGTGCAGCCGGGGTCTGGCAGGGCTCTATGGGGGGCTAACCGGGGTCTAACCCCTGTCTGGCGCCCCCTAGTCCTATCCAAAGGAAGCCCTCGCGTAAGCGGGGGTTTTCTTTTGCGCACGGCATGGCATCACAGACACAAATTGGAGAGGGACCTGCTCATGACGGAATATACCCAGATCATCGTCACCAAGGACGATGGCGTCGCTACGATCACCTTGAACCGCCCCGACAAGATGAACGCATACACCCGAACGATGGGGCAGGAGATCATCGCGGCGATGGATGATATCGACGCGGATGATGCCGTGCGCGCGGTAATCTTTACCGGAGCGGGCGAGCGGGCGTTCTGCGCCGGAGCGGACCTGACGCCCGAAGGCGGTGGGCAAATCTTCTCTGATCCGACCGAAGTGTCTGATCTGTCCGATCCCAAGGTGCGCGACGGCGGGGGGCTGCTGACGCTGCGGCTGTTTGAATCCAAAAAACCGCTCATTTCCGCATGCAACGGGGTGGCTGTGGGTGTCGGCGCGACCATGCAGCTTGCCATGGACATCCGCCTTGCGAGCAGCACTGCGCGTTACGGCTTTGTGTTCGCGCGGCGCGGGATCGTGCCGGAAGCTGCGTCAAGTTGGTTCCTGCCACGCCTTGTCGGCATCGCCCAGGCGTTGGAATGGTGTTACACCGGGCGGATCTTCGATGCCGATGAAGCCAAGGCGGGCGGTCTGGTGCGTTCGGTCCATGCGCCGCAAGATCTGCTCCACGCCGCACAAGGCATCGCGCGCGAGATTGCCGACAACACCTCGGCCATTTCCGTGGCGATGACGCGGGCGATGATGTGGCGCCTGATGAGCGCCGATCACCCGATGGAAGCGCACAAGATCGACAGCCGCGCTATTTACCGCCTCAGCCGCGGGGCCGACGCGAAGGAGGGCATCGCCAGCTTCCTCGAAAAGCGCAAAGCCAAGTATCCCGGCAAGGTCAGCGCCGATATGCCCGATTTCTACCCGTGGTGGGATGAACGCCCCTATGCGTGACGTCGATGACGCCGGGGCCGGGACGGGGAATCTCGCGGGATTTCTGCCCTACCAGCTCTCGGTCGCCTCCAACGCGGTTAGCGGTCTGATTGCTGAGCGTTATCGCAAGCGATTTGGGCTCAAGATTCCCGAATGGCGCGTGATGGCGGTGCTGGGCGACGCGGCGGCGCCGCGCGGGGCCATGACCCAGCGAGCGCTGACGGCCGCGACGGTGATGGACAAGGTGGCGGTCAACCGCGCGGTCAAGGTGCTGGAGGAACGCGGGCTGGTCGCGCGGGTGCCCAATCCGGTCGATGGCCGCTCGCACCTGCTCGCGCTGACGGGCGAGGGGCGGGCGATCCATGGCGAAGTGATGCCCCTGGCCCGCGCGACCGAGCGCGAGTTGCTCGCCGGTCTTGCACCGGGCGAGGAAGCGATGCTGCGCCGCTTGCTGTCGGGACTGCGTGGGCGCGCGACAGGGCTGGCGAGTGATGCACGCGGAGGGCCGGAGCAGGACTAACCCGCTCCGGCCTCCACCGGCCGCCAGAATTGTCGTGCGGTCTTATTGGTTGTTCACAAGGTTGTCCGAGATCGAACAGGCCGCCGGGCCAAGGATGACGACGAACAGCGTGGGCAGAATGAACACGATCAGCGGCACGGTCATGATCGCCGGCAGACGCGCCGCCTTTTCCTCGGCGCGCATCATGCGTTCATTGCGGAATTCCGCCGACAGCACGCGCAGCGCCGAAGCGAGCGGGGTGCCGTAACGTTCGGTCTGGACCATGGTTGTCACCACGCCCTTCACGGCTTCCAGGTTCACCCGGTAGGCGAGGTTGTTGAATGCCATCCGGCGTTCATTGAGGAAGCTGAGTTCGATTGCCGTCAGGGCGAATTCGTCGCCCAATTCGGGATAGGCGCGGCCCAGTTCCTTGGCGACGCGGTTGAAGGCGGCATCGACCGTCAGACCGGCTTCGGCGCAGATCACCAGCAGATCGAGCGCGTCAGGCAGGCCCTTCTGGATTTCCTTGGTGCGTTTGGTCGCCTTGTTGGAAAGATACAGCTCCGGTCCCTTGTAGGACAGGAACACCGACATCGCGAAAGCGCCAAGCCGGGTCATCGGCCCCCAGTCGGGCCAGAATTCGACGACGTAGATGAGCAGGCCCATCAATCCGCCGACAATCACCGGCAGGATCGCCCGCAAGCCGATGATCAGGACTGCGAGTTCCTTGTTGCGATAACCCGCATGCGCCAGCTTTTGCTGGATGATCTTGATCTGGCTGTCCTGCAGGACATTGAGCCGGTCGAGGCTGTTCTTGACCTTGTCGGTCGTATCGGTGCGGCGCACCAGCGAGTTGCGCTTTTTCGAGCCGGAGATGACAATCCCCGCCTTGAGCGCGTCACGCCGCGCCTCCAGCGCGCGGACGCGTCTGGCCATGGGATCGCGGATCGTGACGGCGGCGTAAATCGCCAGCACCACTGCGAAGGCGGCCATGCCGACCATTATGGTGCCGACAAGGATAACATCGAAGCCGAGCAGTGTCGGTCCGGCAGACTGATTGATCATGGTGCTCTGTCCCCTGCCGTCAGATCTCGAAGTTGACCATCTTGGCCATGATGAACACCCCGAGGCCCATCCACACGCCCGCGCCCAGTCCGGCGACAATCAGGCGATCGTCGGTGAAGAAGGTGCTCATGTAGGTGGGGTTGATGTACATGATCGCGCCGAACACCAGGAACGGCAGCGAGCCGACGATATAGGCTGATGCCTTGGATTCCGAGCTCATCGCGCGGATCTTCAGCTTCATCTGTCCGCGCTTGCGCAGCACGTCGGCAAGGTTCGACAGCGTCTCGGCAAGGTTGCCGCCGGTCTCGCGCTGGATGGCCAAAGTGATGGTGAAGAAGTTGAATTCGGCAATGCCAAGCTTGTCGGCAGTGTCCTGCAACGCGTCTTCCATGGTCTTGCCGACCTTGATGCGGTCGATCACCGTCTTGAATTCGAAGCCCACAGGGCCGGGCACTTCGGTCGCGACGATGCCGAGCGTTTCGGTCACCGGCAGGCCGGAACGCAGGCCGCGGACCAGCAGCTCGATCCCGTCGGGGAACTTGGTGATGAACTGGTTGGTGCGTTTGTTGATGAGGAAGTTGACCACCATGTGCGGGATGCCCGCACCGACGAACAGCCCAACGCCCAGCGACAACAGCGGCGCCCGGCTCATCACGAAGATCGCAACCGCGACACTCAGCGCAAGCCCGATCGAGGCATAGGCATATTGGGAAACGGTCCAGCCCTTGCCAGTGCGGTTGAGCCGCATGGCCAGCGCCTCGGTGCGCGAGCCTGACCCGGCGACCTTGTAGGTCCTCGGCTTGCGGGCCGCGATGGCTCGTTTGAATTGCGCGTCAACCTTGGCATCGACGCTTTCGGAGTGGCGATAGCGCAACGCTTGCATCCGGCGCTTTTGCGCCTTGCCAGACCCCGACCCGGTGGCGAGCGCGTAACCCGCGACCAGCACGGCGAAGATCACCAGCGTGATGAGCAGGGTTTGGAAAAAGTCCATTGGCTCGTGTCCTGCCTTGATCCGCCGGGCTGCGGCGGTTCATTGTTACCTCAGGGCGGGCGGGAAGAGCGGCCATGTGCTGCCCGTTCCCGCCCGGACATTGTGCGTCAGTCAGCCTTGGCCAGATCGACCTTGGGCTTCTTGGCCAGCATCGATTTGATATCGAAGTTGCCCAGCAGCGACTTTTTCTCCGTCACCAGTGCCGCCATGTCGTCCGGGCTGACGCCCATCACGCGTTCAGCGATCTGGCGCATGGCTGCAGTTGCCTTGCTCGACCGGTTGGCATCAACGAACACCTGACCCAGCTTGGCCGCGTTGGAAGCCGCCTTGATGTCGTAAGGCACGACGAAATCGACCTTGCGTTCGATCGAGGCTTCGAAATCGGTCTTGCTGATTTCGGCTAGGCTTGGCTGCACCTTGTTGGCCACGATCATCGGATGGGCGTGGCCGGCATTGCTTTTAAGCCATGACAACAGCCGGATCGTGTCGCGCGCCGAGGCAAGCGTCAGTTCGCAGGTCAGCACCACCAGGTTCACGTCTGCGAGAAGCTGCGGGAAATTGATCAGCATGTTGCGCGGCAGGTCAATGACCGTCATTTCGAAGGCTTGGCGGAACTCGTCCTCCAGCTGCACAAAGGCAGCGCCATCGGTCATCAACGGCTGGCTGATCGGGGCTTCGGCGGACAGGATCGACAGGTGGTCACCGGCGCGCACCATGGCGCGTTCGATGAACAGCGGGTCAATCCGGCTCGGGTTTTCGATCGCGTCGGTCAGGCCGCGGCCCGGTTCCAGGTCAAGCGCCAATGCGGCCGTCCCGAAATGGACGTCGAGATCGAGCAGCGCCGTCGGCGACTTGTGCTGTTCGCTGAACAGCCACGCCAGCGACGTTGCCAGCGTCGATGCGCCAACGCCCCCGCGGGTGCCTACGACGGCGGTCGAGATGTGGCGTTTGGCCGCATCAGCATCGCCCGCCTTGGGTGACATGAACACCGCCAGCGCCTGATTCAGTGCATCATGCACCTGTTGCGGCGACAAGGGCTTCAGCAGGTAATCATGGATCCCGCTCGATAGCAGGTCGCGGTACAGGCGAACGTCGTTGACCTGGCCGATGGCGATTACCACCGTCCCCGGCTCGCACACTTCGGCCAGCGCGTTGATGTCGTTGAGCGGATCGCCGCTTTCCGACAGGTCGACCAGGAGGATCGCCGGGCTGGCGCTAACCGAAAGCGATTGCACAGCATTGCGCAGGCCGCCCTTGTTGCACTTTTCGGGCTGCCAGCCGAGCTCGATCGCTACAGGACGGATCACATCCAGCGCGTTGTCGTCGCAGATGTAGGCCGAGAAGGGATCGCGATTTCCGGGCAAGCCCGATTTCCAGGGAGCATTCATGACTTAGTTACCTCCTCCGCCGCCACCGCCGCCGCTAGCCTCCATCAAGCCGGCTTTGCCGGTCGGTTCTTTTTCACGGTAAGTCGTGATCGCTTTGTTCGACGTGGCAATCACCGTCTCACCCGAACCCTTCTTGCCTTCGAGCAGGTCCTGCGGGTCGGCCACCATCGCGGCGAGGTTGCTGTTGACCGCGCAGCCGAAGTTCGGGCTAGTGCCGTTGGTGTAATTCATGTCTGATTTGGCCGACCAGTCGGGGCAGCCCGGCACGCTGGCGGTGGAGCGGGTGATCACCACGCGCGCCTGACCCGGCTGGAGATAACCCGATGTGACCGGCGCAGTGTCGCTGATAAACAATCCGTAGCGGGCCGCCAGATCGCGGATCGCGCCCGTCACGGCCGGGTTCTGGCCCGGGTTTTCGATTGCGATGCGGTCACCATACCGCAGGTTCATCGTTTCGAACCAGCCGTTAAGACGCTGCTGTTCCGAAATCGGCAAGCCCGCTGTCGTGGTGGTGATGTCCATCACCATGTTGGTGCGTTCCACCACTGGCTGTTTGACGCTGTAAAGCGACGTGTTGGTCGGCATTCCGCCGCAGCCTGCCAGGCCAAGGCCGAGCGCCAGACCAAGAGCCAGCTTGGAGGAGAGGGCAGGCAAGCGTACCAGCCGGGATTGTCGTGCATTCGGCATCGCAGTCACCTTTCTCATGTTAGAGGCTGAAGCCCGGAGCAGCAGCGTTGGCTTCACGCTCCTGCCGGCGGGCTTTCTTGTCCGCGCGGCGCGGCTTTTCCGGGCTGGCCGGTACGATTGCGGCCGGTTCGGCTGCGCTCACCTGCGGCGCCGGGGCATCGGGCTGTGCGGCCGTGGGGCCGGGACGCTGCTTCCCCGAGACACCGGCGTTGTTCTGGAAGCCGAGCAATTGTTCGAACTCGCTGGCAGAACGGTAGCCATCGGTCGGCAGCTTGATGTCGTTGGCGTTCACCGGATTGACCAGATAGGGGGTAACGACGATCACCAGCTCGGTTTCGCCCTTGCGGAACTGGCGGCTGCGGAACAGATTGCCGAGGATCGGCACGTCGCCCACGCCAGGTGCCTTGTCGATCAGGTTCTGCGAATTGGCGCTCATCAACCCGGCAATCATGAAGCTTTGGCCCGAGCCAAGCTCAACCGTGGTTTCGGTTCGCCGCGTGGTCAGCGCCGGCACCTGAAAGCCATTCAGCGTGATCGATCCCTGAGAGGACAGCTCCGACACTTCCGGGCGCACGCGCATCGAAATGCGGCCGTTCGAAAGCACCGTCGGGGTGTAGGCGAGGCTAACGCCGAATTCCTTGAACTCCACTGTCACCTGACCGAGGCCCTGGGCCAGCGGGATCGGGAATTCGCCGCCCGCAAGGAAGGTCGCGGTTTCGCCCGACAGCGCGGTCAGATTGGGTTCGGTGATGGTGGTCACCAGACCGAGCCGTTCCGACAGGTCCATCGCGCCGAGCATGTTCATGCCGAACAGGCGGCCCAGACCCGACAGCGAAGTGCCGCCGTTGCTGTTGACGCCCGCACCCGGAATTTCGATATCTTCGAACAGGGCTGCACCGGTCTCCGGATTGACCGCAAACGAACCATCGGGACGCAGGACGGGGATACGGCGCGTCAGCAGCGGCTGGGCAATGCCATTGCCGCTGGCCAGCGGGCCGGCGACGTTGACTTCGGGTGTGGTGAAGGCACGGCCCGTGCCGACACCGAAGCGGAAGCCGCCCGTGGCATCGAAGCTTTGCAGGTTGCCGCCAATTTCGCGCAGCAGGCTGCGGCTGACTTCGGCAAACTTGACGTGCAGGCTGACCTGCAGCGGGGTTGCCGTGCGCAGGCGGCTGATGACATTGGCATCCTTGCCCAGGAACGCTTGCACCAGACGTTCAGCCTCGGCGGCATCATCGGGCGCGCCGACAGTGCCGGTAAGCAGCACGGTGTTTGCACCCATGGTCGATACTGAAATCTTGGCATCAGGCATCGCCATCGTCAGCATTTGGTCGATGCTGCCAATGTTCGAACCGACCCGGATGTTGGCCGAGAAGATCACATCGCCGCGCTCATTGCTGGCATAGATGGTGGTTTCACCGCCCGCCTTGCCGAACACATACAGCTGGCGCTGCGATTTCACCTGCACATCGGCCACTTCGTCATTGGCGACGAACACATCGGCCATCGTACCGGGCAGCGACACCAGTTCGCCCTTGCCGATCGACAGGACGATTTCCTGCGACGGTCTGGCTATCTGCTGGGCGATCGCGGTGCCGGTTGGCATTGCCGTCATCGGCACTGCGGCCATTGCAGCTACCAGCAGCTTGATCTTGAATTTGCGTGTCATGGGTTGAGCCCCCTTGAGCTTGATCGACATGGTTCCGGCTTCCCTCAGTAGACCACGGTCATGCCGGCGCTGGGCAAGGTCTGCCCGGCGCGGCGCACGCCGCTTGCTTGGCCCGACAGGATCGCCCCGGAATTGGCCTTGGCGCTGACGGATTCTTCCGTGGTTTCCTTGCCGCGGGTCACCCGCACGCTCGGACCGCGGTAAACAGGCGC
>ERZ1022756.332-NODE-332-length-14648-cov-21.436374_pt1 | contig 14648 bp, 16 predicted proteins | sample MGYA00520902_ERZ1022756 | MGnify/ENA primary metagenome ERZ1022756 (study PRJEB33162, sample SAMN09537601) | freshwater metagenome | isolation source: freshwater | place: Canada:Alberta | collected 2017-07 | study: EMG produced TPA metagenomics assembly of the...
CCAACGCTCGTACCCGCAAGGGACCAAAGCGCACCGTAGCCGGCAAGAAGAAGGCAGCTCGCTAAGGCGGGCCAGCAGGGATTTAGGAGAAAATCATGGCAGCAGCTAAAACAGCAGCGAAGACCGCAACCAAGGGTGCGGCACGCAAGCCTCGTCGTAAGGAAAAGAAGAACGTTACCGTTGGTCAGGCACACATCAAGTCGACCTTCAACAACACAATCATTTCCATCACCGATCCATCCGGTGCAGTTATTTCTTGGTCTTCATCAGGTGATGTTGGCTACAAGGGTTCTCGTAAGTCAACTCCGTTTGCCGCTCAGCTTGCAGCTGAGTCAGCAGCGAAGAAAGCTCAAGAGCACGGACTGAAGAAGGTCGATGTTTTTGTAAAGGGTCCAGGATCTGGTCGCGAGACTGCAATCCGTTCCCTTCAGGCAGCAGGACTTGAAGTTGGTTCAATTTCTGATGTGACCCCACAGGCTCACAACGGTTGCCGCCCACCAAAGCGTCGTCGCGTCTAACAACAAGATTTAGTTTCAAGCAACAAACTGCCAAGTGGCCACTTGGCAGCCCCAACAAATGAGTATCAAATAGCGGATGCTCAGCTGAAAGGAACCAAAGTGCTAATTGCACAGCGCCCATCACTAAACGAAGAAGTAGTATCCCCGAACCGCTCCAGGTTTGCTCTTGAGCCACTTGAGCCAGGTTTTGGATACACCCTAGGTAACTCACTACGTCGCACCCTGCTCTCCTCTATTCCGGGAGCAGCCGTGACCAACATCAGAATCGATGGCGTTAGCCATGAGTTCTCAACTGTTGACTCGGTTAAGGAAGACGTCACAGAGATCATCTTGAACATCAAGGAACTTGTTGTCTCATCCGAGAACGACGCTCCTGTTGTTGCGCACCTGAAGAAGCAGACCACCGGTCCTGTTACAGCTGCCGACATTCAGGTTCCTGCAGGTGTTGAGATTCACAACCCAGAGCTAGTTATCGCAACTTTGACTGGCAAGGGCAAGTTCGAGGTTGAGCTAATCATTGAGCGTGGCCGTGGCTACGTTCAGGCTTCTCAGAACCGCAACCCAGATTCTGACCCTGGAGTAATCCCGATCGACTCGATCTACTCTCCAGTTCTAAAGGTGTCCTACCGCGTAGAGGCAACTCGTGCCGGTGAGTTCACCAACTTCGACAAGCTAATTGTTGACGTTGAGACCAAAAACTCAATGTCCCCAAGAGACGCTGTTGCATCGGCTGGATCAACTTTGGTTGAGCTATTCGGTCTAGCGCGTGAGCTAAACGAAGCTGCTGAGGGTATCGAGATTGGCCCAGCTCCGGTTGAGGCAACCTTGTCTCCAGAGCTAGCTTTGCCAATTGAGGAACTGGACCTAACCGTTCGTTCTTACAACTGCCTAAAGCGCGAAGGAATCAACACCGTTAGCGAGCTAATCGGTCTAACCGAAGAGCAGCTAATCAACATCAGAAACTTCGGATCCAAGTCTGTGGACGAGGTTCGCGACAAGTTGGTTTCCATGGGACTGAGCCTGAAAGAGTCAGCACCTGGCTTTGACGCTGCTTACTTCAGCTCTACTTACGAAGAGGACGACCGGGCTTAGGTCTGGTTTTTCAGAAATACTAGAGGAGAAACAAAATGCCTACCCCAACCAAGGGCCCACGTCTAGGTGGCGGACCAGCCCACGAGCGCATGTTGCTTGCCAACATGGCTCGTTCGCTGTTCATCAACAAGTCCATCACCACAACTGAGGTCAAGGCAAAGCGCCTTCGCCCAGTTGCAGAACGTCTAGTAACTTTCGCAAAGCGTGGCGACCTACACTCCCGTAGACGCGTTATGCAGTCGATCACCGACAAGAACGTTGTTCACGAGCTATTCGTAAACATTGCTCCTCAGGTAGCTGAGCGTCAGGGTGGTTACACCCGCATCACCAAGCTTGGTTTCCGTAAGGGAGACAACGCTCCAATGGCAGTTATCGAGTTGGTTCTTGACCCAGTTTCTCCAAAGAAAATGAACAAGAAGCCAAAGCTTGAAAACGCAGTGAAGGCAGCTCCAAAGGCTGAGGTTGCTGCAGAAGAAGTTGTGGCCGAAGAAGTAGTAGCAGAGACACCAGTTGAGGAAGCAGCAGTTGTTGAAACTGCAGCAGCTGAAGCTGTAGTTGAAACTCCTGCCGAGGAAGCTCCAGCAGCAGAAGCTGCTGCCGAAGAGCCAGCAGCGGAAGCTCCTGCAGAAGCTCCTGCTGAAGAAGCACCAGCTTCTGAAGAAGAGAGCAAGTAGTTCTTAGAAATGACTAAACCCGTTGGCCTGTCGGTCGACGGGTTTTGTCGTTACCGGATTGACTTTGGCTATGACGGCACAGACTTCAGTGGTTTTGCCAAGCAGCCAGGACTCCGAACTGTTCAAGCGGAACTAGTCAAAGCCATCACTGTCATCTTTGGAAAAGATTCCTCTGATTTCAGGCTGCGGATTGCCGGGAGAACTGATGCGGGCGTGCACGCCCAACACCAAGTTGCACACCTCGATCTGACCCCTGTTCAGCTAAAGCGCATTGGTAGAAACCCAGATGTTGCGGGTCGGATAAACACGGCACTGCCAAAAGACATTCGAGTGTTTAGCTTTGCAGTTGCCCCGGAAGGATTTGACGCTAGATACTCGGCAACTTTCAGGCGCTATCGCTACCGCATAGCTGACAAGAATTGTTTTGTTGATCCTCTGGACGTTAGATACGTCCTAGAAGTCAAGCCTGAGCTAGATCTGAAGCTTATGAAGCAGGCCGCCAAGATCTTGATAGGTCTTCATGACTTCGGGGGTTTTTGTAAACCGCGGCCTGGAGCCACCACCATAAGAAGACTAAGGTCAATCAAGATTTCTAGGAACCAGGCCAAGGGTCGAATCATTGAGATTGAACTCAAAGGCGATGCCTTCTGCCACAACATGGTTCGATCTATTGTCGGGGCCCTGGTGGCAGTGGGTCGGGGACGAGCCACCGTTTCGGACGTTCAAAAAAGACTGAAATCTGGCTCGCGAGCAGGGTCCCTAAAAGTGGTTGCAGCCAAGGGGCTGAGCTTGATTGAGGTCGGTTATCCCAAGGATTCCAAGATGGGAATTCAGGCCCAAAACACCCGAAAAAGAAGGGTTCTAGAGGAAAATTAGGGTTTGACCAAGCCACTTGGCAGGGCCTAAACTAGTAACTTGTTGCGGTTCGTAAGGACCATTGCACAATGAATCCAAGCCCCAAGGCTGGAAACATGAAATCGACTAAGAAAAGTAAGGCAAATTAGCGTGCGTACCTATTCTCCAAAGGCTCATGAGCTAGACAACAAGTGGTTAATTATTGACGCCACTGACGTTGTGTTGGGTCGTTTGGCAACCCAGGCAGCAACCCTGTTGCGCGGAAAGCACAAGCCAACCTTTGCTCCTCACATGGACAACGGCGATTTCGTAATCATCATCAACGCTGAGAAGGTTGCACTAACCGGATCCAAGCTGTTGCAGAAAAAGGCTTACCGTCACTCTGGTTACCCAGGTGGACTAACTGCTACAACCTATTCCGAGCTTTTGGAAAAGACTCCTGAGAAGGCAGTTGAAAAAGCTATCCGCGGAATGATTCCAAAGAACTCTCTTGGTCGCGACCAGCTAGCCAAGCTAAAGGTTTACAAGGGCAGCGAGCACCCGCACGCTGCACAGAAGCCAACCAAATTTGTAATTGATCAGGTAGCCCAGTAACAACTGGCTAAACAAGAAAACTAGAGGATCACCTTGCCAAAAAACGAAACCGAAGTAGAAGCTACTAGCTACTCAACCGAGACTCCTGCAGAAGCAGTGAAGGCCGAAACCAAAAAGGTACGTGCCCCGCTAACTGTTCCAGGTGCAGGTCTAGGTCGTCGCAAGGAAGCAATCGCTCGCGTTCGCATGGTTCCAGGAACCGGTGTTATCAAGGTAAACGGAAGAGCTCTTGCTGAGTACTTCCCAAACAAGTTGCACCAGCAGCTAGTTCAGGATCCATTTACTGTTTTGGAACTTTCTGGAAGCTACGACGTAATCGCAAAGATTTCTGGTGGAGGAGTTGCTGGTCAAGCCGGTGCACTTCGCCTAGGCATTTCTCGTGCACTAAACGAGATCGACAAAGACAACAACCGCCCGACTCTAAAAAAGAGCGGCTTCCTTTCTCGCGACTCCCGCATCAAGGAGCGTAAGAAGGCAGGACTTAAGAAGGCTAGAAAGGCTTCTCAGTTCAGCAAGCGTTAATCTTTCACAGATTTCGCTAACCTTCTTATCATGGCCCGGTTATTCGGTACCGACGGTGTTCGAGGTCTTGCAAACAAAGACATCACATCTGAATCAGCCCTCAAGCTAGCTCAGGCTGCTGCTATCGTTTTGGGCGAGCAGGCTAGAGCTCGTGGACAAAAACCAATCGCTGTCATCGGACGCGATCCAAGAATCTCAGGCGAATTTCTAGCCGCTGCCATTTCCGCAGGACTTGCAAGTAGCGGTGTGGACGTATTTGACGCTGGAGTTCTTCCAACCCCAGCCACATCTTTTCTGACTGCTGACCTCGATGCCGATTTCGGTGTGATGATCTCTGCTTCTCATAACCCAGCCCCTGATAACGGAATCAAGTTCTTTTCTCGTGGCGGACACAAGCTCGATGATGCAGTCGAGGATGCAATTGAAGCTGCACTTTCTGCCAAACCACTTACTCCTATCGGTGCAGAAATTGGCCACGTCAAAGTGTTTGCCGATGCCAAGCAGCGTTACCTAGTTCATCTTCAAGGAACTTTGCCAAATAGCTTGAATGGAATCAAGGTTGTTGTGGACTGTGCCAACGGTGCCGCATCCGATCTTGCCCCTAAGGCATTTAGAGATGCTGGCGCAGAGGTAGTTGTCATTGGTAACGAACCCGATGGTTACAACATCAACCTAGGTTGCGGCTCGACCCACTTGAGCGCCTTGCAGGCAGCGGTAGTTGAACACGGTGCGGATGTGGGAATTGCTCATGATGGAGATGCTGACCGCACCTTGGCCGTTGATGCAACCGGTGCGATTGTTGACGGCGATCAGATCATGGCAATACTTGCTGTCGCAGCAAAAGCACGTGGCGATCTATCGCGTAACACACTGGTTGCAACAGTGATGAGTAACCTAGGTCTCAAGATTGCGATGAAGCAAGCCGGTATTGAAATGATTGAGACCAAAGTTGGAGACCGTTACGTTCTCGAAGTCATTCGCGAAGGCGGATACACCCTTGGAGGCGAGCAGTCAGGTCACCTTATCTTTGCAAGGTATGCCACCACAGGCGATGGCATCTTGACTGGACTTCAGCTATTGGCGCAGATGAGTGCCACGGGCAAGAGCCTGAAGGAACTAGCTAGCGCCATGAAGGTTTATCCTCAGGTGCTAATCAACGTTCCGGGAGTGGACAAAACCAAGGTGGATTCAGAATCAGAACTTCAGAAGGTTGTGGCTGAAGCCCAGGCTGAGCTTGGTGAGCAGGGTCGAGTTTTGCTTCGCGCCTCTGGAACTGAGCCTCTAGTTCGCGTAATGGTTGAGGCTCAAGACCTAGGAACGGCTCAGAGCTGGGCCGAAAGAATCGCCAGGGTAGTAGAGAAGCAGCTAAAGCTTTCTTAGCAGCACACTCTCAACTCGGTGATTGTCGCCTTTTTTCAAAACCAATGTTGCCCTAGATCTAGTTGGCAAGATGTTCTCGGTCAAGTTTGGCAAGTTGATGGTTTCCCAAATCTCGGTAGCACGCTCGAGTGCTTTATCAAGAGGCATTTCCGCATAGCGATGGAAGTAGCTCTCCGGGTCAGTAAAGGCTGACTCGCGAAGTGCGTGGAATCGGTTTAGGAACCACTTAGATATGTTTCCAACCTCAGCGTCCACAAAAATCTTGAAATCGAAGAAATCGCTCAAGGTTAGGTCTTGGTCTTGACCTGGCGCTTGCAGAACATTTAGCCCTTCAATAATCAAAACATCTGGCGAGTCCACAACAACCTCTTCGCCAGGAATGATGTCGTAGGTCAAGTGCGAATAGACCGGTGCCGAAACGTTGCTCTTTCCACTTTTAATGTCTGAAACAAACTTAATAAGAGCTAAGCGGTCGTAGGATTCCGGAAATCCTTTGCGATGCATAATTGATCTTTTCTCAAGCTCTTGGTTTGGATACAAAAAACCGTCGGTTGTAACAAGTGCAACCTTTGGAGTTCCCTCCCAGCGACTTAGAAGTTCACGAAGCAATCTCGACACGGTTGACTTTCCAACAGCAACGGAACCTGCAACACCAATAATGAACGGCACGGGCTTAGCTCGTTCACCAAGAAATTCACTGGCTGCTTTGTGAATGTCAGAGTGCTTGGTTACGTATAAATTCAAGAACCGGCTAAGTGGTAAATAAACTTCTGAAACTTCGGTGAGGTCTAGAAAGTCACCGAGACCTCGAATTTGAGAGATTTCGGACTCAGTTAGTGGTTGTTTGGTTGCATTTCCGAGTCTGGACCAGTCAGATCTCAATATTTCAACAAAAGGTGTGAGCTCACCCTGATTTACAGGGGAAGTAGGGGAACCGGAAGCACTCACAACAAGCCATTCTGCCGTAAATTAGAGGTATGTGCGGAATAGTTGGATATGTAGGACCGAAATCAACCAAAGATGTAATTCTTGGAGGGTTGCGGCGCCTTGAGTATCGCGGATATGACTCCGCAGGTATATCTGTAATCACCGCGCTTGGAACACTTGAGACCAGGAAGAAAGCCGGAAAGCTAGACAACTTGGTGGCAGATATAGAAGCCAACCCGCTGGAATCTTCGAAGACTGGTATCGGTCACACCAGGTGGGCAACCCACGGTGCTCCTACCGATCAGAACGCCCACCCACATCTTGGCGGATCGCCTTCCAAACTTGCCCTAATCCATAACGGAATCATTGAGAACTTTGCTGAACTGAAGCAGGAGCTGCTGGCTTCTGGAACTAGCTTCGCCAGCGAGACCGACTCCGAGGTTGCGGCCCATTTGATCGCCAAAGAATTTGAAAAGTCTGGCGATCTAGCCTTTGCTTTTGGTCAAGTGGTCAATCGCCTCCACGGTGCTTTCACAATTTTGATCATCCACGAAGACTTCCCAGATTTGATTCTGGCTGCCAGAAGAAACGCTCCGCTAGTTATTGGTCTAGGCGAGGGTGAAAACTTCCTCGGAAGTGACGTAGCGGCATTTGTTGAACACACCAAGCGAGCAATCTCGGTGGGCCAGGACCAAATCGTAAGCCTGAGTGCCGGCTCAGTAACCGTTACTAACTTCGACGGAACTCCAGTAGTTAGCAAAGAGTTTGAGATTGATTGGGATGCATCGCAAGCATCCAAGGGTGGCTGGCCATCATTTATGGCTAAGGAAATTGCAGACCAACCGCAAGCGGTTGCGGACACCATGATGGGAAGAATCAATTCCGATGGTCTAGTCACTTTGAGCGACTTGGATGCCCTAGATAAAAAGTACTTCGACGAAATCGAACGCATTATTGTTGTTGCCTGTGGCACAGCGAGCTATGCAGGTGAGATCGCAAAGTACGCGATCGAGAAGTGGGCAAAGATTCCAGTATCTGTGGAACTAGCGCACGAGTTTAGATACCGTGATCCGATCTTGACTCCTAAGGTTTTGATTGTTGCAGTTAGCCAGTCTGGTGAGACCATGGACACCTTGATGGCCACCCGTTTTGCCAAGGAACAAGGAGCCAAGGTTTTGGCAATCTGTAACACTCAGGGTGCAACCCTTGCCCGCGAAAGCGATGCCGTGATTTACACTCACGCCGGCCCAGAGGTAGCGGTAGCTTCCACAAAAGCACTGACTGCTCAGATGACTGCGGTTTACCTGCTGTCACTTTTCTTGGCAGCCAACAGAGCAATCCTTGACCGCAGTGAATTGATGAGTCTTGGAAAAGAACTCATGAAGATTCCTGCAAAGGTTGAAGAGCTACTTACCTCGCTTGGCCAGGTTGCAGATCTTGCAAAGAAGATGGAAAAAGCAGAAACCGTTTTGTTCCTGGGTAGAAATGTCGGCTTCCCAGTAGCGATGGAGGGAGCGCTAAAGCTCAAGGAGCTTGCATACATCCACGCTGAGGGTTTCGCAGCGGGCGAGCTCAAGCACGGCCCTATTGCCCTAATCGAAGAAGGTCAGCCTGTAATCGTCATTCTCCCGGCACCATCAGATCCACTGCACCCGAAGGTTGTTTCCAACATTCAAGAAATCAAAGCTCGAGGAGCAGAAGTTATCGCCATCGCCGTGCAAGGTGATACCGAGGTAGCAAACTATGCCAGCAACGTTTGGTACGTGCCAGCAACAGAGTGGCTAATGGCACCCATTCTTACTGTCATCCCGCTACAGGCATTTGCTATGGAGTTAGCTACCGCTAAGGGTCTAGATGTTGATCAGCCAAGAAACTTGGCGAAATCGGTGACGGTCGAGTAATGATTCTAGGAATCGGTGTTGATTTGGTTGACATCAGTAGATTCGAAAAAGCAATCAACCAAACACCAAAGCTTAAGGATCGATTGTTTACCGAAAGCGAGAGGCAGCTTGCCACCCAATCTTTGGCTGCCAGATTCGCAGCCAAAGAGGCTCTAGTTAAAGCAGTCGGTAAAGCCAAGGGGCTTTCTTTTCAGGGCGTTACCGTCGTCAAAGATGGAGAGGGCAAGCCTTTCTTCGAGCTCACCGGAGAAACCGAGCAGACCATTAAATCTCACGGTATTGAGAACCTTCACCTTTCGTTGAGCCACGATGGAAACATGGCTGTTGCCTACGTAGTTGCCGAGGGTGCCAAATGAGAACCATCAAAATTGATTTAGATGTGATTGCGGCAAACTACAAAACTTTGAAAGAGCTAACCGGTGGAACCGTAATGGCTATTGTCAAAGCTAACGCTTTTGGTCACGGCATGATTGAAGTTTCCAAGAAACTAGAATCCATCAACGCTGACATTTTGGGAACTGCCGATCTTGAAGAGGCAATGGAACTTAGGCAAGCAGGAATCAAATCTCCAATCATGGCGTGGCTGTATGGCAATGAAACAGAGTTTGAAGATGCAATCAAGAACAACATTGAGCTAGGTGCCTCCACCGTCATCACGCTTGAGCGGATTGCAGCCGCCGCCAAGAGAGTTGGTGCGGTTGCCAAGGTGCATCTCAAAGTTGACACTGGGCTTGGTAGGAACGGCGCGGCTCTAGCTGACTGGCCAGAGGTAATTCAAAAAGCTGTTGAGTTTCGAGATGCTGGAGCAATCGAACTAGTTGGTGTCTTTTCGCATCTATCTGGAACTAGCGAGAAAGATGATCTCGAACAGCTTCGTGTCTTCGATGAAGCTGTTGAAACCGCAGCAAAACTTGGAGCGACTTTCAAGATTCACCACATCGCTGCCAGCCTTGCAGCACTTAGGTATCCAAGCACAAGATTGGATATGACCAGAATCGGCGCAGCTCTGTACGGGCTTGATCCAGGTCTTGAAACAAACATGAGAGAGTACGGATTGCTTCCTGCAATGCGCGTTACTTCTGAGGTAGTTCATGTAAAGAAGGTGCCATCTGGTCACTCACTGAGCTACGGATACCTGCACAGCACAACAGGAGAGTCCACCCTCGCGTTGGTTCCCTTCGGTTATAACGAGGGTTTCCCAAGAATCTCCACAGGGAAAGCTGAAGTGTCCTTGAATGGCAAGAAATACAAAGTCTTAGCCAGGGTGGCAATGGACCAGTTCATCTTGGACCTGGGAACTGATACCGCCAAAGTCGGTGACGAGGTCGTCATCATTGGTGATGGAACCAAGGGGGAGCCAACCGTGGAAGAGCTTGCCAAAGCCGCAGGAACAATCAACGACGAAATAGTGACCAAGATGGGCGGCCGAGCGAAGCGGGTCTTTAGTTGAGTGCTTCTTCGCACCTGACTATCGAAAATGAGCAGCAGATGCATCAGCTCGGCTTGCGACTGGGCGCTCTTTTGCAGCCTGGTGACCTAGTTTCACTAAATGGCGAATTAGGTGCTGGGAAAACCACCCTAACCAAGTCCATCGGTGAGGGCGCCGGTGTTCAGGGAAATATTTCTTCACCGACTTTCTTGATTGCTCGAACTCATCAGACACTTAGCAGCGTGCCTTTTGTTCACATCGACGCCTACCGACTTTCCAATCCAAGAGAGTTAGATGATCTGGACATCGACTATTCAAACTCAATTTCAGTTATCGAATGGGGCAAGGGATTTACTGATGGATTATCTGAATCCATTCTGGAAATACAAATAGACAGATTTTTAGAATCCGAAGAACGCGAGCTAACTATTTCTGGTACAGGAAGATTTATCGACCTATCTCAAATTTTTGGTGACTTGAATTGAAGCAGATTGTTCTGGCCCTTGACACCTCGCAGGGAACCTCCGTTGCAGTCATTATTGATGGCAAGCTAGCGTCTGAAGTTTCTGATCCAAATGCAATGCGTCACGCTGAAAACATCGGGACACTTATTGCCAGCTGTGTTGAGAAAGCCGGAATCAAGCCAGCAGAGGTCACCGATGTTGCGGTAGGAATTGGGCCTGGACCTTTTACTGGACTGCGGGTGGGTATCGCTGCTGCCAAAATGTTTGCAGCTGGCTCAAAGGCCAATCTTCATGGCGTTGGTTCACTAGATGCGATCGCCTTCGAGCTAGACCTTGCTGAGCCCACCTTGGTTATCGCAGACGCTAGAAGGTCAGAGGTTTACTATGGCTTGTTCCAAGGAAAGAGTGAAAGCGGCATTCCTAAGCAGCTCCTGGCTCCAGGCGTTAGCAAGCAAGCCGAGCTCGAATCCAGGCTCCAGTCCGAAAACCAGGCGTATCAGCTTGTGTCCAAACCAGTTTCCGCAGCTTCAATTGGCCTGCTTGCTCTAGCAATGATCGAAGAGGGGGTTCCTGCCGGCCCTCTCCAGGCTAATTACTTGCGAGAGCCAGACGCCACATACGCGAAGCCCAAGAAGGTGTCCGGATGAGTCACCAGATAAGAATTGCTACCGAAACCGACCTAGAGCAAATCATGGTCATTGAAAAGGCATGCTTTGGAAACGACGCTTGGTCTAAGGCGAACATGAACAGCGAATTGTTAGCGCCACACACAACCTATGTTGTTGCCGAGGACGGCGGAGCGCTAATCGGCTATGCGGGACTAAGCAAGCTCGAAAAGTCAAATTCTTCTGACATACAAACAATTGCCGTTAGCGATAGCCACCGCGGATTAGGTATTGGTCGTGCGCTTATGAACAGTCTTCTTGAGTTTGCAAGCAAGCAGGGCGCGAAAGAAGTGTTTCTAGAGGTGCGCGAGGACAAGCCAACTCCTCAGAATCTTTATAATTCACTCGGGTTTGCTGAAATCGATCGTCGCGAAAACTACTACCAACCAGACGGCGTTGCCGCTATTGTGATGCGACTTGATTTGGAGGTTCAGCAATGAGTACTCCTATAGTTCTGGGAATCGAAACTAGCTGCGATGAAACCGGAATCGGAATTGTTCAAGGAACCAAGTTGCTGGCAAATGTCATTTCGTCCTCGATGGATCAGCACGCTAGATTCGGCGGTGTGGTCCCAGAGATTGCAGCGCGTGCTCATCTAGAGGCTCTAGAGCCTGTTCTTGCCAAAGCACTCGAGGATGCAAAAATCTCAATAGATGAAGTGGACGCTATCGCCGTTACGAACGGACCAGGACTTGCTGGAGCTCTAATGGTTGGAGTAGGCGCTGCGAAAGCACTTGCCGTCTCACTCAATAAGCCGATCTATGCCGTCAACCATCTGGTTGCCCACGTAGCGGTGGACATCTTGGAGCGGGGAAAACTAGAAACCCCAACTGTTGCTCTGTTAGTAAGCGGCGGCCACACCTCTTTACTGCTGGTTCGGGACATCTTGAACGACGTTGAACTGCTGGGAGAAACCGTGGATGATGCCGCAGGAGAGGCCTTTGACAAGGTCGCTCGAGTGCTCGGCCTTGCCTATCCTGGTGGCCCAGAAATCGACAAGGCCGCAAAAGCCGGAGACCCAAAGGCGATCCGGTTCCCTCGTGGACTAAGCCTTCCAAAGGACATGGAAAACAACCGTTACAACTTCAGTTTCTCCGGACTCAAAACTGCAGTTGCTAGACATGTTGAACTTGCCCAATCAAAAGGAGAGGAAATCTCTATCCCGGATGTAGCCGCATCGTTTAGAGAAGCGGTGGTTGACGTGCTAGTCACTAAGGCAGTGAATGCCTGCTTGGATAACAACGTTCCGCGTCTAATTCTTGGCGGTGGTGTTGTGGCCAACGCAAGACTTCGAGAGGTTGCATCAGAGCGCTGTCAAGAGGAGGGAATCGAACTTCGAATTCCGGCGCTATCTCTATGCACAGACAATGGAGCGATGATCGCATCTTTGGGTTCTCAGATGGTCATGGCTGGAATCAAACCAAACGAATTGGATTTCGGGGTCTACTCAACTGTTGAGTTCTAGCCACGCAGTGGCAAAGCTATACCGATTGCGATAAACACGCCACCAAAAACTTGATTCACACGCTTGCCAAATTTTGCTAGAGCTGGCTTCAAGGTGTTAGCTAGCGAGGCAACCACATACTCGTATATGAACTCGATCACCACGAACGTGAGCGCCATAACCACAAACTGCGAAAGCAAAGAAATACCTGGATCAATAAACTGCGGCAAGAACGCGACAAAAAACAAGATACCCTTTGGGTTCGTCAGAGCAGCAAGTGCTCCCTGCCGAAACAGAGAAGAGCTTTTGACATCGGTGACCGGCTTAGTATCCTGCGCTCCAATTGCCGGTGAGCGCCAAACTGAGATTCCAAGCCAGATTAGGTAGGCGCCGCCAACAAATTTCAGTACTGTAAGAATTTCAACCGAGGCCGCTAGCAGTGCTCCAATTCCAAACATGGAAAGGGCAATCACCGTGGCAAAGCCAACGGAGCCACCGACGATGGTGGCAAGAGTCTTGCGCCTTCCATAGATTGCCCCGTGGGTTAGGGCCAAGAGACCGTTGGGGCCTGGGGTTAGCGTCAGACCAGTAACAGCCAACAGATACAGAACCCAGTTGCCAAGCTCCATTTAGTTATTACCTGGAGCCTATTTCTCGAAGGGCAGTAGCTTTTGCTTCCTCAGCTGAAGTTGCTTGAAGAACTGCATTTGCCACTGCTTGGGCATCAGCTATCTCTAGAGATGAGAGCGCATTATGAACCGCATCAACCTGGGATCTCGAAACACTGACCGAATCAAAACCCAACCCAGCTAGGACAATTGCAAATGCGGGATCCGATGCACTCTCTCCGCATACACCAGAAGAAATTCCAGCTGCCTTAGCATCGCCTGCGATACGAGCTAGTGCCTGAATCAGTGCTGGCTGCCAATGGTTTAGAAGTGCTCCAAGAGAAGGGTTCATGCGATCTGCGGCGAATAGGTACTGAGACAAATCATTGGTTCCAACTGAAACAAAATCCACCACACCAGAGAGTTGATTTACCAGAAGTGCAATAGATGGGGTTTCGATCATGATTCCAACTTTGTACTCACCAAGTGATCTTGCCAAGCCCGCAAAGTTTTTTGCCTCGTCAAGAGTTGAAATCATCGGAGCCATAACCCACACTTCTCGGCCAGAGTCTTCTCTGGCTTGCTCTAGTGCCTTTAGTTGCCCCTCAACGAATTCTCTGTGGTTAGCAAGCAGGCGATAGCCACGAACACCAAGTGAAGGATTTTCTTCTGCCGGCATATTCAAAAACGGCACTGGCTTGTCGCTTCCAGCGTCGATGGTTCTAACGACAATCGGACCATCCGGTGCAGCGCTCAAGATCTCTGAATAGCTTTTTGCTTGATCGGCTACAGATGGCTCAGTTTTAGCTGAGAGATATAGAAGCTCTGTTCTAAAAAGCCCGACGCCATTGGCCAGTGTTTTGCTCGCTGATTGGGCATCTTCCAGGGTTCCGATGTTCGATCTAACGGGAATAACAGATGCAGAAGAGACAGGGACGAACTGGATCGCTTGGGTAGCTAAGGAAACATCATCGCTCACAACCACCCGGTCACCAACTGGATCGACCAGGACTTTGTCCCCATTTGAGAGCTCGCTGGCTCTAGGGCAAGAAACTACCGCTGCGATGTTTCTGGATCTGCAGATGATAGCGGTGTGTGAGGTGGGGCCTCCCTTAAGAGTTACCACACCAATAACCGCGTCAGTGAACTGAGCGGTATCGGCGGGGGAGAAGTCTTCACCCACCAAAACAATCCGACCAGTGGTTGGAAGGTCCAGGTCTAGTTTGATGCCGGCTAATCTTGCCTGCACTCTCTTTGAGAGATCTTGAAAGTCGGCGACTCTCTCATCAAAGGTTGGATCACCCTTTAGTAATTCAGCGAACTCATCAACCGCTTTTCCAAATCCCGCTGCCGCACTCCAGCCATCATGGATGTTCGCGCTTGCAACCTCTAGAAGCTCGTCGTCTTCCAGTAGCGACTTCAAAGCCTCAAAGATTTCTGCGCTGGTGCCGCCGGCTTTTTCTCCAAGCTCATCTAGTTGGTTGGATACGAACGCAATAGCATCTTTCAATTCCGAGATCTCTTGTTCCGGAGACTTAGTGGATTTAGTCCATTCAGGAATCAGTTGAGCATGTT
>ERZ1022756.333-NODE-333-length-14630-cov-13.107376_pt1 | contig 14630 bp, 11 predicted proteins | sample MGYA00520902_ERZ1022756 | MGnify/ENA primary metagenome ERZ1022756 (study PRJEB33162, sample SAMN09537601) | freshwater metagenome | isolation source: freshwater | place: Canada:Alberta | collected 2017-07 | study: EMG produced TPA metagenomics assembly of the...
GGGGGACCTGTACACCGATGAACACAGTAAACCTCGACTCAATTCACGAACCAGTCATGCTGGCTCGCACCTTAGAACTTCTGGGCCCGGCACTTACCGGCGATTCAGCTGTTTTGGTTGATTGCACACTTGGCCTCGGAGGACACTCCGAGGCTTTTCTAAAGGCTTTCGAGAAGCTAACGGTCATCGGTATTGACCGTGACCAGAGCGCTTTGGCTCTTGCAGCTAAGCGCCTAGAGGCATTTGGTGAGAGAGTGAAGTTTTTTCACGGAACTTACGATCAGATTTCCGAGGCTATCAAAGTCAACGGCTACGACGAAGTTTCGGCAATTTTGATGGATCTAGGCGTGAGTTCAATGCAAATTGACAACGCAGATCGAGGCTTTGCCTACAGTTTTGATGCTCCGTTGGATATGCGAATGGATGTTGACTCCGGAATCACCGCGGCCGAACTGATTGCAACAGCCTCGGAAGCCGAGCTAGTGAGAATCTTCCGCGAGTACGGTGAAGAGCGCTTTGCGTCCAAGATTGCTAGTGAATTGGTTGCGATTAGGGTCAAAAATCCAATTGCTACATCGAAGGAACTAGCCTCAATCATCAGCCGAGTGGTGCCATTTATCCCTGGTAAATCCTCAGGACATCCTGCCAAGCGAGTGTTTCAGGCTCTGCGTATTGCCGTCAACGAAGAACTTGAAATTCTGGAAAGCGCTGTTCCTGCAGCCATAAATGCTCTTGCGGTTGGCGGGCGGTTACTTGTCCTTAGTTACCACTCACTGGAAGACCGAATTGTGAAACAGGCCCTCGCGCAGGCCTCAACTTCATCGGCTCCAGTTGAGCTTCCGTTTGAACTTCCTGAGCATGCACCTGTTTTGAAGCTTGTAGTCAAAGGCGCCGAGAAGGCAAGTCTCGAGGAAATCGCAAGCAACCCAAGGTCAGCCTCGGTCCGGCTTAGGGCTGCTGAAAAGACAAGGAAAGTCGCATGAAGGCACTAAACCGGACTCGGGCAAAGGGCCCAGTAGTGATGATTATCGTGATGGGGTTTTTGACTATCTCGCTACTTCATCTGCTTCTGACAATCATGACCTCTCAGTCTGTATACGAGCTTTCAGATCTCAAGCGCGAGAAGCGTGAATTAGATACCACCTCCCAAATAATCGCCGAGGAAGTGGCTTCGCTATCTTCCCAGCAGAATCTTTTGAATACTGCAGCCAAACTCGGGATGGTGGCAAACTCAAATCCTGTTTTTCTCAAGCTTGAAGACCAAAGCGTTTTGGGCAAGCCAAAGCCAGCACTTGGCACATCAAGTCAATCCCGCAATCTCGTGGCTAACTCCGCAATGATTGATACCAAGCCAGCAAAGCAACAAGCAGCGCCGGCAAGCCAGGCGCAACCGCAGCCACTACCACAGGTAGCTAGTGTGAGCGCCATCCCAGCTTCGCCAACAAGGTAGTCCCCGAAAGGTTTTTGTAGATGAATCACGCGGGACCCGTAAGCGCTAGAAGACTGAGGCTACTGGTCACACTTTCAGTGATTCTAGTTTTCGTTTTTCTGATCCGATTAGTCGACTTTCAGATTGTCCGCGCCGAAGCAATCAACGCCGAATCCTATGAAAAGCGGGCAGTTGCCAGAACCATTCCGGCGGTGCGCGGGGACATACTGGATGCAAACGGAAACATTCTCGCTACGACCGTTTATCGCTACGACATTAATGCAGCACCAGCAATTGTTAGACCGGTGGAGCGAAAGATCGACGGTACTGACCAAGTGGTCAGCGTCGAATCGGTCGCTTCAGAACTTGCAAGAATCTTGGAGCTTGATGTTGCTGAGCTATTGCCTAAGTTAATCGGAACATCTCACTATGTGAATTTGAAAAAACGAGTCGATGCCGAGACGCATCGGCAAATCGTCGAGCTCGAAATTCCTTGGATCTTCGCGGATCCCCATCATGACCGGCTATACCCCAACGGTGCTGTGGCTGGAAACCTAACGGGGTTCGTGGGAACGGACGGGGAAGCGCTAGCAGGAATTGAGAGACAGTTCAACGCCTGCCTTGCAGGCGTTGATGGAAAAGAAACTTTTGAAAAAGGTGTGGATGGAATCAAGATTCCATCAAGTACCGTTGTGATTCAAGAAGCCAAGCCCGGGCGAGATGTGATTTTGACCATTGATGCTGATTTGCAGTATCAGGCTCAGCAAGTTTTAGCCTCTGAAGTAAAGCGGTTGAATGCCGACTGGGCAACAGCAGTGGTTATTGAAGTCGAGACTGGGCGAATTGTTTTGGCAGCCGAGGCACCTAGTGTTGACCCGAACGACCCAGGAAAATCCCCTGAGTCTGAGCGTGGAGCAAGGGCGTTCCAGTTCGCCTTTGAACCAGGTTCGACAATGAAGGCGATTACAGCCGCTACTGCAATCGACACAGGTTACGCCACAGTAAACACCAGAGTCACGGCCGCATCTTCGATGAAAGTCTTTGATCACGTGATAAATGACAGCTACTCACATCCACCTACCAAGTGGACAGTAACCGGGGTACTTCGCTTTTCATCGAATGTGGGAACAATCAAGTTTGCCGAAAAAGTTCCAGCAAAAACCAGATATGAATACATGGAGGCTTTTGGTTTTGGTAAACCAACAGCAGTTGGTTTCGAGGGTGAAACTCAGGGAGTTTTAAATCACTACACCGAATGGGATGGTGTCACCAACTACACCACTATGTTTGGTCAGGCACTCTCAGTTTCGCCAGTTCAAATGGCTTCGGCTTATCAGACGCTTGCTAACGAGGGAGTGAGGCTGAATCCGATTTTGGTTGCTGGCTGTCAGGATGCGGACGGCAGCTTAACTGCCGTTCCGAAATCAAATCCGACTCAGGTGGTTTCTCCAAGCACAGCTAATGACGTTATGCACATGCTCGAGAAGATCGTTGAGCAGGGTGGAATCGGTCAGGCAACTTCAGTTGCGGGATATCGATCAGCCGGAAAAACCGGAACTGCCGAAATAAAAGAAGGCAGTGGTTATGGTCAGTACTACGCAGCATCCTTTTACGGGATGGCGCCAGTAGATAACCCCAAGTACGCGATGGGGGTCATGATTTACAAACCAAAAAAGGTATGGACCAACTCAATGGCTGCTGCTGCCGGTTACCAAAAGATTCTTTCTCAGGTCTTGCTCGCTAATCGTGTTCCTCCATCCACCGGCACTTCTCCGGATCTTCCGACTGAATGGAAATAGATGGTCGAGCAATCCATCCCTCCAATTCTTCGGCCGGATAATCCCAACCGCGTTCGGCTCAGCGCTCTTGCAAAAGAACTGGAGGTTTCCTTTACTTCCGGGACTGATGATGCAGAACTAACTGGTGTTTCGATGAACACCTCTGATGTTCGGCAAGGCGATATCTTCTTTGCAATGCCAGGGCTCAAAACGCACGGTGCTAAATTTGCTTCCCAAGCCATAGCTGGGGGAGCGGCTGCCATCGCTACAGATGCCGAAGGGCTCGAATACTTGGGCCCGGTTAAAGTACCGGTCATTGTTGTGGAGAGCCCTCGGTTAAGACTTGGAGAGGCAGCGAGGTTTGTCTACGGCAACTCCCTAGATGAAATGCCCAGGATGTATGGGGTCACCGGCACCAATGGAAAAACCTCGACAGTGCACTTTCTGTCAGCAATTTTTAGGCAGATTGGCGCTATTCCTGGTATGAGCTCAAGCGTTGAGCGCCACATCGCCGATGACATCATTATCTCTAGGCTTACATCTCCGGAGGCTCCTGAGTCTCATGCTTTGATTGCGCGAATGCGAGAGCACAATGTGACTGACGTGGGCTGGGAAGTTTCAGCACAGGCTCTCAGGCAGCATCGAGTTGATGGAATCTTTTTCGATGTCGTTGCATTTACAAATCTCAGCCACGATCACTTCGACGAATTCGATAGCTACGAGCAGTACTTGGCATCAAAGATGCCACTGTTTCATAAAGCTCGCGCAGGCAAGGGAGTCGTTTGCTTAGACACCGAATACGGTCAGGCTTTCCTTGAGGCAAGTGAGGTTCCATGCGTCACCATCACACTTCGAAAAGATATCAAATCAGATTGGAAAGTAAAGGTCACCGATGAAGGAGTGGGCTTAACCGCATTTGACCTCACAGGTCCCGATGGAGAAACGATCTCCACATCCGTGCCAATTATTGGCGACTATATGGCATCAAATGCTGGCGTTGCAATTCTGATGGCGATTCAAGCTGGACACGACTGGAAAAAACTTGCCGTTGATCTAAAGGATGGAATCGACGCTCCAATTGCTGGTCGTGGTGACAACGTCGCACCTAATGGTGCGCCAAGTGTTTATGTAGATTTTGGACACACTCCTGATTCAATCGAAATGACCATTAAGGCTGCTCGAAAGGTAACTTCGGGCAAATTGGTGGTGGTAGTTGGATTAGACGGAGATCGTGACAAGATAAAGCGGCCAATGATCGGTGCAATTTGTGCGCGCCTAAGCGACGCCATGATTGTCACCGATCACAATCCCAGGTTTGAGGACCCGGCTATTATTCGGCAAATGATTTACGACGGTGCGATAGCAGAGCGACCCGAACATGACATTAGAAATCTTGAAGGCCCAGAGCGCGCCATAAGAATTGCGGTTTCAATGGTCACAAAAGGGGACACCATCATCTGGTTTGGACCCGGTCACCAGGAGCATCGAGACATTATGGGAGTAAGGACGAAATACTCTGGCCGAGCTCAAGCCAAAGCCGCGTTAGCTGAAGCTGGTTGGAAATGATTAGCGCAAGTGCAAATGAGCTAGCAACTATTTTGGGCGCCCAGCTAGTTGGAGATGCCAACGTTAGCGTCACTGGAAGCGCAGAAACTGATTCACGCCTAGTTTCTGCCGGAAGCATTTTTTTTGCTAAGCCCGGAGAGCAAGCAGATGGGCATGACTTCGTTGGTGATGCTCAAGCCCGCGGTGCGGTAGTTGCTGTTGTTGAGCGTGCAATCGATCTAGACATAGTCCAGCTGGTAGTACCCAACACTGTTGACGCACTCGGCGCACTAGCTACCTGGTTAATAGGGGAGCTTAAATCCAACGGGAAGCTAAAGGTAGTTGGCATAACAGGATCAAACGGCAAAACCACCACCAAGAACATGCTTCGTGAAATCTTGTCTCAGGTGGGCAAGACCATAGCCCCAATCGAATCTTTCAACAATAGAGTCGGAGCCCCGATTTCCATTCTGAGAGCAGATCTAACCACTGAATTTCTGGTCGTAGAAATGGGTGCTGAGGGAATTGGAAGTATTGCTTACCTAGCAAAAATGGCAAGGCCTGATGTTGCCGTGATTTTGAAAGTTGGAATGGCACACGCTGGTGAATTCGGTGGAATAGAAACTACAGCGAAGATAAAGGGCGAACTAGCAGAGGCTGTTGGCGAAGGCTCGGCGTTGGTTTTGAATGCAGACGACGCAATGGTGGTAGCGATGAAAGACCGCACTAAGGCGACCGTGCACTGGTTTGGAACTTCCGCAGAAGCCCAGTATTGGGCATCTGATATTTCGTTGTCTAAGATCGGGACTTCATTCGTGCTGCACTGGCCAGATGGCGAACAGTCAGATATTCAGCTAGCGATCTTGGGAGAGCATCACATAATGAATGCTCTGGCCGCGGCAGCTGTTTCATCTTTGCTTGGCGCGACGAAGTCTCAAATTGTTGGAGCGTTAGAGGCAATGGAGCTTGCCGAGCGCTGGAGAATGCAAAGGTTTGTTCGGCCAGATGGAGTGACTGTAATCAACGACTCCTACAACGCGAGTCCGGATTCGATGAAGGCAGCTCTGCAGACCCTAGCCCAACTTGGGCGCATGGGCTCAAGAACTATCGCTGTACTTGGGGAGATGGCAGAACTGGGAGAGTACTCTCGAACCGAGCATGACTCCATAGGTCGCCTAGTGGTTCGGCTAAATATCGATCAGCTAGTCGTTGTCGGTGATAGGGCGAAGCTGATTCACATGGGTGCATCCCAAGAGGGATCATGGGATGGCGAATCACGGTTTTTCCCCTCGATTGCCGAGGCTTTGGAGTATCTGCGTGGGATACTCACAGATGGCGATACCGTCCTGGTGAAATCTTCCAAGTCGGCAAACCTGCGGTTTTTGGGAGATGACTTGATGGAGGTGGCTAAGTGAGAGCACTACTGGTCGCTGGAGCCGCATCAATGGCCTTCACTTTATTCTTGACGCCTATCTTTATATGGCTTTTCAGAAAGTGGAACTGGGGACAGTTCATTAGGGACGATGGACCTGAATCTCACCACACCAAACGCGGAACGCCAACCATGGGCGGCCTTGTCATTATCTTGGCCAGCGTCACCGGCTACTTCTCCGGGAAACTTCTAAATGGCGAAAGCCCGTCAGTATCAGCACTGTTGGTGATTCTTGCGATGGTTGGTCTTGGTTTGGTTGGATTTGTTGACGATTTCATAAAAACTCAGAAGCAGCGCTCACTTGGACTTGGTGGTTGGGCAAAAATTGCAGGACAGGCATTGGTCGCAGTGCTTTTCGCTGCTTTCGCTTTTGGTTCACCAAATGCCCAGGGTGTAACCCCCGCTTCAACGAAGATTTCGGTTGTTCGTGACACCGGATTCGATTTGATGATGTTTGGAACAGTAGTTGGTTCTGTACTTGTTGTTCTCTGGATATTCCTCCTGATTTCAGCCACTTCAAACGGTGTGAATATTGCAGACGGCTTAGATGGTCTAGCGATCGGTGCCAGCATCATGGCAATCGGCGCCTATGCCGTGATTGGTTTTTGGCAGTTTAACCAGCTTTGTGGAACAGCGGTTGAGAATCTCAGCCGATGCTACGAAGTTCGTGACCCACTTGACCTCGCGGTGATTGCTGCCGCGATTACTGGTGCCGGAATTGGATTCTTGTGGTGGAATACTTCACCCGCCCAGATAATCATGGGAGATACCGGGGCCATGGGACTTGGTGGAGCGCTAGCTGCTCTTGCAATTTTGTCCAGAACCGAAATCCTGTTGGTGCTCATCGGCGGTTTGTTTGTAATCGTCACAGGCTCTGTTATCTTGCAACGTGCATATTTCAAGATCACAAAAGGAAAACGCATATTCCTCATGTCGCCACTGCATCACCATTTCGAGCTAAAGGGCTGGGCTGAAATCACTGTTGTTGTGCGATTCTGGATCATTGCCGGACTTTCAGTTCTAGCGGGCATCGGACTTTTCTATCTCGAGTGGATTTATGGCTAACCAGGTAAGTGACCTCCAGCAACTAAACAGTTGGAGCTCAGACTGGTCCAGCATCAAAGTGGCAGTTTTGGGCTTGGGCAAAACTGGCTTTTCCGTTGCAGATACCTTGAACGAACTTGGTTCAAAACTTCTTGTAGTAGCAGAAGCTGCAGACTCCGAAATCTTAGACATCCTTGAGGTTCTGGGTGTTGAATCAGTGATTGATAAAGATCCAGCGGTATTACAAAAAGCTTTCAACGATTTTGGGCCCCAGCTCCTGATTGTTTCACCTGGTGTTTCGCCAGACAGCCCACTTGTTGAAAATGCGGCAAGTTTAGGAATTGCCATCTGGACCGATATTGATCTTGCTTGGCGCCTCAGGGACAAGTTCATTCCAAATCAGGAGTGGATCTGCATTACTGGAACCAATGGCAAGACAACAACAACTGAACTTACTGAGGCTATGTTTCTGGCAGCTGAGGTACGGGCTGTTGCATGTGGGAACATAGGTAAACCAATTCTTGATTGCATTCGAGACCCTGCTGCTTTCGAAGTCTTAATTGTTGAGCTTTCCTCATTTCAACTTCACTACCTTGATCGAATAGAACCATTTGCTTCTGCAGTGCTGAACGTCGCAAACGACCACCTGGATTGGCACGGAGGATTTGCCAACTATCGGCTTGCCAAGGGTCGGATGTATGAAAACACCAAGATTGCTTGTGTTTACAACTTAGAAGATGCCACAACCGAAGACTTGGTCGAGGCTGCGGATGTACATGAAGGCGCCCGCGCAATTGGTTTTGGTCTGGGCACACCGGCTCGCAGCAATGTTGGCTACGTTGAAGATCTTTTGGTTGACAGGGCATTTCTTGAAGAACGTGCCGACAAGGCACTCGAGATTGCAAGTTTCGAAGACTTAGAAAATTTCGGCGTTCTTACGCCCCATCTTCTGAGTAACATCGCGGCCGCAACGGCACTTGCCAGAAGTTTCGGGGTGCCGCCGGCCGCCTGTCGCAAGGCGCTGAGGGAGTTTAGGATCTCCCCGCATCGCATCCAGCTGGTTGCAGAAGATCAAGGAGTCAGGTACATAAATGACTCGAAGGCCACCAACGCACATGCCGCAGCGGCATCGCTTACATCATTTGAATCCGTGGTCTGGATTCTTGGGGGCTTGCTCAAAGGTGTAGATATCTCGGATCTGATTGGGCAATTTGCTTCCAGACTGCGTGGTGCAGTGGTAATCGGTTTAGACCGTGTTGAAATTGTGAAAGCGTTTGGAAAACTGGCTCCAGAAGTGCCACTGGTGGAAATTACGGAGGGAAACTCGGTTATGTCTCAAGCCGTGGAAGCAGCATCTTCGATGGCTTCACCTGGAGATGTTGTATTGCTTGCTCCCGCGGCCGCATCGATGGATCAATTTCTCGACTACCAGGAGCGCGGCGACCAGTTCATACAAGCGGTTGAAAACCTGAAAGGAGTTGGCAAATGACACGACTCCAATCGGGCCCGAAAACCCCTAGGAAAGCGAAGAGGGTTCGAACCAATCCACTCGAGAACTTAAAAAGCTGGCTGCAGGATAACTTCCGCGCGGAGTCTATTTATTTCTACCGACTGGCCGGCCTCACTGGATTCTTAGTGGTCTTTGGTTTAGTCATGGTTTTGTCATCTTCTTCTATTGATTCTTTAGTGGCCAATAGAGACGCGTATTACATATTCTCGAGACAGTTTTTGTATGCCCTGATTGGGTTGAGTCTTATGTTAATCATTGCCAGTTTGCCCCTGACTTTTATTAAAAACAGAGTTGGCTTAGTGCTCATGATTGGCTTTGCCCTGCAGTTAGCCGTTCCATTCATTGGTGTTTCGGTCAATGGAAACACTAACTGGCTTTCAATTGCTGGATTTTCTTTGCAACCATCAGAGTTTTTGAAGCTAGCTCTGATTATGTACATGGGATGGTTTATTTCAAACCGAGAGCTTGAGATAGATAATCCTCAAAGAGTGCTTTATCCATTGTTGGCAGTTGGCGGTGCGGCAGTTGTTCTAGTCATGGTTGGTCGCGACCTAGGTACCGCTGTCATCTTCTCATTCATAATTTTTGGAACTTTGTTAATGGCGGGGGCTCCAGGAAAGATACTTGGAAGAGTCGCTCTGGTTGGAATCGCACTAGCGGCAGTGGCAACAGCCACCAGCACATCTCGGATGGCCAGAATCACGGCTTGGCTAAACCCGGGCTCAGCTTCATCGGATGCTTTCAACTGGCAATTTGAGCACGGCACTTGGGCTTTAGCAGCAGGTGGCGTGTTTGGAGTTGGACTTGGGAATTCAAAGATGAAGTGGTCTTGGATTCCAGAGGTGGAAAACGACTTTATCTTTGCCGTTATCGGCGAGGAGCTCGGACTAGTTGGTGCAATGGTTGTGATCGGATTGTTCGCGCTACTAATTGCCTCTTTAATTCGGGTGATGCTTCGGGCGCAGACTACTTTCGCCCGCATTACAACTCTCGGTGTGATTATTTGGATCCTGAGCCAGTCTGCTGTCAACATTGCCGTTGTTCTAGGCGTCTTACCTGTGCTGGGAGTACCGCTACCTTTGATATCTGCTGGTGGTTCCTCGCTTATTGCAACCCTTGCTGGAATCGGATTGGTATTGGCGTTTGAAAAGGACAACCACAGACAGCCAGTCAGGGGAGTTAGGCGTTGACCAACTATCTGTTGGCCGGCGGAGGAACCGCTGGCCATGTCAATCCGCTACTGACAGTTGCAGCAAGTCTTGTTCAGCGATCACCTAGCGACAAAGTAGTTGCTCTTGGAACTAAAGAGGGGCTTGAATCAAGGTTGGTTCCTGCCGCCGGCCTGGAGCTTTTGTTTATTGAGAAGCTCCCGTTCCCACGAAAGCCGGGCCTTTGGGCATTAGTTTTTCCATTTAAGTTTCTCGCAGCAGTGTCAAAGATTAGAAAGTACATCCGGGAGCATTCGATAAACATCGTGGTTGGTTTCGGTGGATATGTAAGCGCTCCGGCATATGTTGCAGCTAGGCGGGAGAAGATACCGTTAGTCATTCACGAAGCAAATGCCCTTCCTGGTATTGCCAACAAGGTTGGGAACCGCTTTGCCAGTGCAGCCGGTAAAGCATTTCGCTCCGCGAACATGGCTCACACTGAGTTCGTCGGGATGCCGTTGAGACCAGGCATTATTGCCTTGGCCACGAAAAAGGACGCAGTAGCAGCCAGAAGACATTTTGGACTCAGACCCGATCAGTTCACATTACTTGTTACGGGTGGATCTCTTGGGGCTCGGAGCATAAATCAAACGATTGAAACATCTAGGCCGCTTTTAGCGGCTGCAGGTATACAAGTTCTGCATATTGTTGGCGGTTCAAGTGAGCTTGAAGAGTTATCAGAGGCCCAGTATGCAAGAGTGCGATATGTGGATCAAATGGAACTCGCACTTGCAGCCAGTGACTTTGCAGTCTCCAGAGCCGGAGCTGCTACAGTTTCAGAATTTTCAGCAATTGGGCTTCCGGCTTTGTATATTCCGTACCCCGTTGGTAACGGCGAGCAAAAACACAATCTTCAGGATGTTCTAGCAGCAGGAGGTGCCGTATCTATCTCAGATTCTGACTTCACTCCAGAGTATGTAAGGTCAACTTTGATTCCGATGCTTTCTGATAGCAAAGCTCTAGCCAGTATGTCTGAATCAGCAAGGCAAGCCGGCGTTTTAGATGGCACAGAGCGTTTTATTGCCCTAATTGATGAGGTGCTTGCTAGACGATGATCAAACCAGATTTCACACAGCAGGTTCCAGAAGATCTCGGGGTCGTTCACTTTATTGGTATTGGTGGATCCGGAATGAGTGGAATCGCAAGGTTGCTGATTGGCATGGGCCACCAGGTCACAGGTAGCGACCTTCGCGATTCTTCGAATGTCGCATCACTGCGTGAACTTGGGGCCAGAATTTCAATCGGCCACGACGAGTCACACCTTGAAAACCCAGACACGGTTGTTGTCACCAGTGCTCTTTGGCCCACTAACCCCGAATACTTGTTAGCTAAGCAAAGAGGTATCCCTGTTATTCACCGGTCACAAGCCTTGGCGCATTTGGCTTCCAGTAAAAGACTTATTGCAGTAGCAGGGGCTCACGGAAAAACAACCTCTACAGGCATGGTTATAACAGCTCTTATATCCATGGGTGCCGATCCAAGTTTCGTAAATGGCGGTGTAATCAATTCCGTAGGTCAAAGTTCCTCATCTGGCAAAGGTGAGCTTTTCGTAATTGAGGCAGATGAATCGGATGGCTCATTCCTTCATTACGACACTGCAATCAGTTTGATAACCAATGTTGATCCAGATCACCTTGATCACTATGGAAGCATCGATGCTTTCCACCGCGTGTTCGCTGACTTTGCAAACAGGTCAAAAGAGTTTGTTGTTATCAACTCTGATGATTCAGGCGCAAATGAAGTGGCGAAGCTCGTTACGCGCCCCATGCTCACCTTTGGTGAAGCTGCCGATGCCACCGTTCGGGTTCAAAACATCAAACCACAAGCAAAGGTGTCCTTCGAGCTGGTCTACAAAGGTCAAGCGATGGGTGCGAGTTTGCTGATTGCTGGTAAACACAACGCCTTAAACGCCGCTGGGGCAGTGGCGACTCTAGTTGGTCTGGGATTTGATTTTGAGAAATCGCTAAAGGAGGTAGCTAAGTTTGCTGGTACTGAGAGGCGTTTTGAACTTCACGGCATAACCGCGGGAGTAAGTGTTTATGATGATTTTGCCCACCACCCCACCGAGGTTGCCGCGGCATTAGAGGGTGCTCGAGCCGTTGTTGGCTCTGGAAAACTGATTACTGTATTCCAACCACACCTTTACTCCAGAACCAGATTGTTCGCTAAGGAATTTGCAGAAGTCCTTGCTGCAAGCGATGAAGTGGTTCTGCTGGATATATACGCAGCGCGCGAAGATCCTGAACCTGGAGTGACTGGGGAGCTGATCTTCAATCACTTTCCTGATAAAAGTCGCATTCACTACGTTCCCAACTGGGACGACGCACCTGCTGTCGCAGCCAAGCTATCCAGTGAAGGAGACTTTATTGTGACCATGGGCTGCGGAGATGTTTATCGAATGGTGCCGCAACTTCTGGACGCACTGAAGGATCGCTAAGAAAATGAAACGACCCGGCTCCAATAAGCTTCCTGGGGAGAAGCTCCAGCGACAACGCCTGAACACTCTGGCTAAGGCACCGAGACGAATCACCAGGCGAGAGCTGGATAACTCACTGATGGGTCGAATGCTCTCTTCAAGAAGGGCCAGAAGGTTAGTTGCATCATTGAGTTTTGGCTCGATTGCCATCTTGATGGTTCTTGTTGGAGTTGCAACTTTCTCGCCAGTTTTGGCCATCAAAGAAATTTATGTCACTGGAACAGATCGAATCAAGCCTGAACTTGTCTTGAAAGCCTTACAATCTCACATCGGAACTCCTTTGCCGCTTTTGGATGAGCAAAAAGTTGCGGAATCCCTGGCAAGCTTCGCACTTATTGAGTCTTTTTCGGTAACCGCTCTTGCCCCCAACGGCTTGGAGGTAAAAATCTCCGAAAGACAAGCGATAAGTATCGTAGATATCAAAGGGGAGCGCTGGCTGTTCGACCCTGCGGGAGTGCGGGTGGCTCCAGCGAAAAGCACAGACACTCTGCCGGAGATTCTCATTAGCGAAGACCCAAGAAATTCTCAGCGTTACAGAAATTCAATCGATGTTCTATTGGCTCTTCCCGAAGACTTGCTAAATGAGGTTGAGTTTATTGAAGCTCGATCCAAGGACGACGTTCAGATGAGCCTTAGAACTTCTCGAAACCAAAGAATTGTTTGGGGCGACAGCTCCGATTCAGTCCTCAAGTCAAAAGTTCTGGAGGCATTGATGTTGAATCACCGAAAAACCCAGTCAGTGACTTTCGACGTTTCATCTCCAAATGCGCCTGTTGTCCGATTCGATAATTTTTAGACACGCCCGTATCTCTTACGGGATAAATGGGCTATCAAGGCCTATTTTTTTGGCGCGGAGTTCAAAAAGCCGTAGAGCTTAAGCCTAAAGCTGAGCTTGAGGGTTTGTCGCACCGCAGTGATTTGTCAAAGTCACACCGTCGATTTGAAGGAGCATCATGGGTTTGAACCAGAACTACCTGGCCGTAATCAAGGTCGTTGGAGTTGGTGGTGGTGGAGTCAACGCACTCAACCGCATGATCGAGTCCGGTCTTCGTGGCGTTGAGTTTGTTGCAATCAACACTGATGCCCAGGCGCTTTTGATGAGCGAAGCCCACGTGAAACTCGACATCGGTAGAGATCTAACTCGTGGCCTTGGAGCAGGGGCTGACCCAGAAATTGGTAAGCGTGCGGCCGAAGATCACGAAGAAGAGATGGAAGCCGCCCTTCGTGGTTCAGACATGGTTTTTGTAACTGCAGGTGAGGGTGGAGGAACCGGAACTGGTGCTGCGCCGATTGTTGCTCGCGTGGCTAAGCGCGTTGGTGCGCTAACTGTTGGAGTTGTCACCAAACCGTTTGGTTTCGAAGGCAAGCGCAGAATGCAGCAGGCCGAGCGAGGCATTGAGGCCCTCCGTGCTGAGGTCGACACGCTCATCGTGGTTCCAAACCAGCGGTTGCTTGAAATAGCTAACAAGTCTGTTTCCGTCGTAGAGGCATTCAACACCGCAGATGATGTTCTTCGAGCTGGTGTGCAGGGTATCACCGACTTGATCACAACTCCTGGCCTTATTAACCTGGACTTTGCAGACGTGAAGTCAGTGATGCAAGGAGCAGGCTCGGCCCTCATGGGCATTGGAACTGCTAAGGGCGAGGATCGCGCAATTCGCGCAGCTGAGATGGCAGTTTCGTCCCCACTTCTTGAGGCAAGTATTGATGGCGCACATGGTGTGCTCCTTTTGGTTCAAGGTGCATCGGATCTTGGACTTCACGAAATTGATGAAGCGGCAAGACTGGTTCAGGAAGCTGTTAGCCCGGAGGCAAACATCATCTACGGAACCACTATTGACGACACTCTCGGAGACGAAGTCCGCATCACAGTTATCGCCGCTGGCTTTGATGGTGGATTACCAAAAGCTAGAAAGAGCCCTAGAACAGTATTCGCAGAAGTTGAGCAACCTCTTCCGCCGGTTTCTCCAGTGGTTGCTCCAACCGTTGAATCAATGTCATTCTTCGATACACCTGCAATTGAGATTGCTGAAGAGCCCATGCCATTGCCCGTTCAGAGTTTTGCTATGGATTACACCGAGGATCTTGAGATTGAAATCGACCAGTCACCTTCTCTCCCTAAGAGACCTCAGACGGCTGATGGCACCTTTGGGGACGATCTTGACATCCCTGAGTTCCTCAGAGGTTAATTGACTGAGCTTGGCCAGC
>ERZ1022756.335-NODE-335-length-14597-cov-4.194265_pt1 | contig 14597 bp, 13 predicted proteins | sample MGYA00520902_ERZ1022756 | MGnify/ENA primary metagenome ERZ1022756 (study PRJEB33162, sample SAMN09537601) | freshwater metagenome | isolation source: freshwater | place: Canada:Alberta | collected 2017-07 | study: EMG produced TPA metagenomics assembly of the...
GTTCTTGATTGTGCTGATGCCGAGTCGGTGCGCCAGCGGTGCGTAAATCTCGAGCGTCTCTTGCGCCTTGCGTTTCGCGCTTTCTGCCGGAACAAAGCCCCAGGTGCGTGCGTTGTGCAGCCTGTCGGCAAGCTTGATAACCAAGACCCTTACGTCCTTGCTCATCGCTACAACCATCTTGCGCATGGTTTCCGCTTGGGCAGAGTCCCCGAACTTGATTCTGTCTAGCTTGGTTACACCGTCAACCAGTAGACCAACCTCAGAACCAAAGTCTGCTTCGAGCTGAGCGATCGCATAGCCGGTGTCCTCGACAGTGTCATGCAAAAGTGCTGCTGCAATCGTGGATGCACCTGAACCTAGGTCCGCCAGAATCCTTGCAACCGCAAGGGGGTGGGTGATGTACTCCTCGCCACTTTTCCGAAGCTGGCCGGTGTGCTGTTGCTCAGCGGTCTTGTAAGCGCGCTGAATGATCGTTAGATCGGCTTTAGGGTGGTTTAGCTTAACAACCTTGATGAGCTCAGCGAGCTCCTGCCCATAGGCAGTAGAGGATCGAGTGAAGATTCTGGGCAGTCTTGACCTCAGCGACGAGGCGAGACTGTCAGTCATCTCTCACGACCTTTCTAGGTTGTGAAGAGTTTAGCTGCGTCCTGCAAGCACCTTGTCAGAAGCGGCCTTGAGTGCTGGCTCATTCTCACGCAGGTGAGAGTAAACCGGAGCAGCCAAGAAGACCGATGAGTAGGTTCCAACGATTGTTCCGACCATCATTACAAGTGCAATGTCGCGAAGTGTTCCCGCTCCCAGCAGAAGTGATCCGATGAACAAAATTGAGGCAACCGGCAAAACTCCAACGATTGACGTGTTGATCGATCGAACCAAAGTCTGATTGACAGCAAGGTTGACCATCTCGCCGAACGTTCTAGTCTCAGAGAACTCAATCTCCTGGGTGTTCTCACGGACCTTATCGAACACAACCACTGTGTCGTAAAGCGAGTAAGCAAGAACTGTCAGGAATCCGATAACCGCAGCTGGCGTGACCTCAAGACCAAAGGCGCCATAGATGCCGACGGTGATGATCAAGTCGTGAGCAAGAGCGACTAGAGCCGCGGCACTCATCTTCCAAGAGCGGAAGTACAGAGACATAAGCACGGAAACGATTACTAGGAAGATAAGCAAACCAATTAGAGCCTGACGGGTAACGTCCTCACCCCAGTTTGGTCCGATGAAGCTGGATGCTACCTCTCCACCTTCAAGGCCATAGGCCTCAGCAAGTGCTAGACGAGCTTCCTCGGATTCGACGTCAGCAAGCTGCTCGGTCTGAATTCTCAAGTCAGCAAGACCAACCTGGGCCACAACAACCTGCACATCCGGGACAACGCTTTGAATTGCGTCAACAGCTAGGGACTGCGGCAGCTCTTGTGAGTTAGTCAGGCGGAACTCGGATCCACCACGGAACTCGATTCCCAGGTTGAATCCCCCGCGAAGGGTTGGGAGGGCAATGGTGAGGATCAAGACACATGCTGCAATCAAGTACCAAAGCTTGCGACGGCCAACAATGTTGAGTGAACTCTCACCGGAGTAAAGCCGGTTACCTAGATCTCTGTACTTACTCATCACTGCCCTTTGCTGCCAGAGCCTTGCGCTCGGCGATGGTTTGACGCTTTGTGGCTTCCTTTGAAGACTTCAGAACCTTCTCTTCAGTTACCGAGTTAGAGATTCGGAACTCTCCCCTGCCTCGGTATGAAGCGCGAGCTGCAGATAGGTCGAAGCCGGAGAACTTGTGACCCGATGCAAAGAACTTGCTGCGAGCAAGAATCTGCATTAGTGGGTGGGTGAACAGCACAACAACCAAGATGTCGATGATCGTGGTCAGACCAAGGGTGAAAGCAAACCCTCGCACCGAGCTTGAAGTCAGAAGGTATAGCGTCACAGCGGCGGTAAGGCTCACTGCACCCGAAGCCAAAATCGTTCGGTAGGCACGCTTCCATCCGGCCTCAACCGCGATTTCAAGTGTTTTACCCTCACGCAGCTCATCTCGAATACGTTCGAAGTAAACGATGAACGAGTCGGCGACCACACCAATGGAGACGATCAGACCCGCAACACCCGCTAGCGATAGGCGGTATCCCTGACGCCAGGAAAGGAATGCAACGATCAAGTAGACAAGCAGGGCGAATACAACCAGCGAGCCGAGCACCACGGTAGCTAGACCGCGGTACTGGAAGGTCATGTAGATCATCACGAAGATCATTCCGATTAGACCCGCGATTAGACCGCTTCGCAGTGACTCATCACCAAGGGTCGCGGAGATGTTCTCCTGAGACTGAACTTCAAATCCAATGGGCAGAGCACCGTACTTCAGCTGATCCGCTAGAACAGTGGCGCTCTCCTGGGTGAAGTTTCCAGTGATCTGGGCACGACCGTTGGTGATTACCGCCTGGGCAGCTGGAGCAGTGATTACAACACCATCAAGGGTGATTGCAAACTGGTTCTGCGGGCTAGGTGAGCCGAAGAGGCGGCTAGTGACGGTACTGAATGCTTCAGTACCGGCAGCATCAAACTCAAGGTTTACAGCCCAGTCGTTGGTGCTGGCACCGGTCTGAGTAGTGATGGTTCCGGAGAACGCATCGGAGATGTTTAGTCCTGCAACCTCAACTGGCCCAAGAACGTACTTGGAGAACTGGCTCTCATCACAAGTAACAAGTGGCTTGGTTGGGTCATCTACCTGACCAGGCTGGCGGTACTCCTGCGTGCAGTCAAGTGCTTCAAACTGAGCCTGAACGCGCTCGGTGATCCAAGCTGGGTCAGAGGCATTCACAGGAGTGGTTGCCGGTGTGTCATTCAAGGCTGAGAAGTCCACAGCCGGGCTCTCAGTAGAAGGGGTGTTTGAGGAGACTGTGATCACCGGTCGGAACTCCAAAAGTGCGCTGGCCTTAATTAGCTGCAGCGTGGTTGGGTCTGGAATTCCAGGGATCTGAACAACGATGTTCTGCTCGCCCTGAATGGTTACTGTGGCCTCACTAACACCCGATCCGTCGACGCGCTGGCGAATAATCGTCGCGGCCTGGTTTAGCTGCTCTACTGACGCTGCTGAGCCATCAGCGATAGTCGGGGTCAAGATGATTGAGGTACCACCCTGGAGGTCCAGAGCAAGCTCAGGAGTCAAAGATGCGCCTGGCTGGCCGGAGACAGTTCCCCAGACAAGTAGGGCGGTAAAGAAGGCAGCGATGCCCGCAAGCCATGTGAGCTTGCGCTTAGCTACCTGTGCGGTGCTTTTCTCCAAAACTAATTCCCCTCAACAGCGGCGTCGATTGAACGAACCGCTTGCTTTACAACTCTGATCTTTACCCCAGGAGTCGTCTCAACTACTACATCGTTATCCTCAACGGCTGTAATGACGCCCTTGATGCCAGAGTGCAACAAAACACTGGAACCAACGGCTACGCTCTCGGCGAGCTTTTCTGCGTCCTTGCGGCGCTTACGATTCTGGCTGATGAGCAGCAAAATCATGAGGGCGAGCACGCCAATTAGAAGATAATCCAAGAGCTTTCCTTACCGAACAGGTCCCCCGAAATTATAGGCGTAAATGCCTACGCTGCCCCAGCAATACCAAGATGTGCTTTTCCAGCTTCGGTAATCTCTCGGCCCCTAGGGGTTCTCTGCAGTAGTCCCTGGCGAATTAGATATGGCTCTAGAACCGCCTCGATAGTGTCCGGCTCCTCGCCGATTGCAACTGCCAGAGTCGAAAGTCCCACTGGTCTCGCTGAAAATTTTGTCGCAAGAAGGCTCAATAACTGCCGGTCGACCCTGTCTAGACCAGCTTGGTCAATCTCAAAAATCTCCATTGCGGCTCTCACGTGGCCAAGGTCAATGGCCTTACCGCCATTCACAAGTGCGTAGTCGCGGACCCTTCTTAGTAGTCGATTCGCGATTCTCGGCGTTCCTCTGGAGCGCTTTGCAAGCTCGACAGCGGCGTCTTCTGCCAATTCATAGCCAAGTCGCTTGGAAGACCTGAACAGCACCTTTTCAAGCTCTGGCGCTTCGTAATACTCAAGAAAAGCGGTGAAGCCGAATCTGTCTCGAAGCGGGGTTGGCAACATTCCGCTTCTAGTTGTTGCCCCGACCAGGGTGAATGGAGCTAAATCAAGCGATATTGAGGCTGCTCCGGGCCCCTTACCAACCATGACGTCGACTCTAAAGTCCTCCATCGCAAGGTAGAGCATCTCTTCAGCTGATCGAGACATCCGGTGTATCTCGTCGATGAAGAGCACGTCGCCAGACTCCAGCGCAGAAAGAATGGCAGCTAAATCACCCGAGGACTGAATTGCTGGACCGCTGGTCAGTCGCAAGCTCCGCTGAGATTCGTGAGCCACGATCATGGCAAGGGTGGTTTTGCCGAGCCCTGGTGGACCTGCCAATAGGACGTGGTCTGCAGCGCGATTGTTGATCTTTGCAGCGGCGATGATTAGCGAGAGCTGATCGACAACCTTCTGCTGCCCAACAAATTCATCTAGATTCGCGGGTCGGAGGCGAGCCTCTAGTTCGCGCTCCTCGTCAATCATTGCCGGTCAGCTTTCCGCTACCGAGTTTTGAAAGCGCAAGCTTGAGCGCCTGAGAATCATTTAGACCATGCTCAAGATCTGCCACTATTTGAGCTGCGCGCTTGTCATCTGTCCCCAGCTGGCTTAGTGCGGCCAGCACGTTTGGATAGTGAGTCTTTACGCTTAGCCCTACTTTTCCTGTCAGGGAAAGAATTATGAGCTTGGCGGTCTTCGGGCCAATTCCCGGAATTGCCTTGAAGACAAGTTCGTCTTGGTCCGCGATCGCGTTTCTGAGCGAGTTCTCCGTGAGTCCGGAGAGGGTTGTCAGTGCAAGCTTTGGCCCAATGCCACTGACGGAGCAGAGTTGATCAAAGAGCTCGCGCTCCCCCATGCTTTCGAATCCAAACAGCGAGATATCGTCTTCCTTGACAATCATTCTGGTGAAAAGAGTTACCGATTCACCCAGGGTCAGCTTGAGCGAGTGCCTAGGTGTGATGCCAACTTCGAAGCCAACTCCTGATACATCAACAACGACCTTCGCGAGGGAAGTGTGGATGAGTTTGCCTGAGAGGATCGAGATCACGGCTCTAACCTATTCGTCGATTGGCAGCCTTGGCCGCAGCAACCCACTTCTGTTGAGCCTCGGTTCCAGCGGAGCCGCCGCGTTTGGAAGCCGTTAGGGCTACTGCCAAAGCATCTGCAATGTCTGCAGGGCCCTGGAGCTCATCGAGTTTTAGAAGCCTTTTCACCATCATGGAAACTTGCTCTTTAGTTGCCCTGCCGTTGCCTGTAACAGCTGCCTTGACCTCAGATGGGGTAAAGAACTGAAGTGGAATCGAGTGTTTAAAGGCGATGTGCATTAGCGCTCCCGAAACCTGGGCCACTCCCATGACTGAGCGAAGGTTTGCTTGCGCGAAGACCCTCTCAAGGGCAATCACATCGGGCTTAGCTTTCAAAACAATCTGTTCGAGCGACTTTGCGATAGAGCCAACACGATCTCTTGGGTCTGTGCCTGCCGCCGATGTTAGGAGCCCAAAATCAATTGCGGTTTGGGTTTTTGCATTGATCAGGCCATAACCGCATCGGGTAAGGCCGGGGTCAACGCCAAGAATGATCACTAGCGGCTTTCAAGCTCTTCCATAGTGGCAGCGCTGACATCCATGTTTGTGTAGACCGCTTGGACATCATCTAGGTCTTCGAGTGCGTCAATCAGCTTTATGACCTTGTCGGCTAGCTCTGCATCAGCGTCAATCTTCAGCGAGGAAACAAACTCCACGTCAGCGGATTCGTAGTCGATTCCAGCGCTTTGCAGAGCTGCTCTAGCGTCAACCATTGACGATGGGTCGCAGGTGACAACGAATCCATCCCCCGCTGTTGAAACGTCCTCAACATCGTGTTCGATGGTGGCCTCCAGGATTGCGTCCTCGTCCGAACCGTTGACCACAATGACTCCCTTGCGCGCAAACTGGTAGGAAACCGATCCCGGGTCAGCCATGGTGCCACCGTTTCTGGAAACGGCCAATCTCACTTCGGCCGCGGCACGGTTGCGATTGTCAGTTAGGCATTCGATGAGGATTGCGATTCCGCTGGGTCCGTAACCCTCATACATGATGCTGGTGTAGTCAACAGAACCGTCGTCTGCCCCAGATCCACGCTTGATTGCGCGGTCGATGTTGTCGTTTGGAACCGAGTTCTTGCGAGCCTTGTAGATGGCGTCGTAGAGAGTTGGGTTGCCATCGATGTCGGCTCCGCCGGTGCGGGTTGCAACCTCAATGTTTCTAATCAGCTTTGCCCAAAGCTTTGCTCGCTTTGAATCGTTGGCAGCCTTCTTGTGCTTGGTGGTTGCCCATTTGGAATGGCCTGACATAGTCCCTCTAAGTTACTTGTTCTTGGTTTTTGCCACTGCGTCAATAAAGAGTTTGTGGAGAACTTTGCTGCCGGTGATCTCTGGGTGAAAACTGGCTCCGAAAAGATTACCGTCTCTAACAGCAACTGCCTCACGGTTGAGTCGAGCGATAACTTTGGCGCTGGTGGTCTCAAGAATCTTGGGTGCTCGGATGAAGGCAACCTTCTCCTGAATCTCCCCGAAATCAACCATCGCCTCAAAGGATTGCGATTGGGTGCCGTATGCATTGCGGCTGGTCTTTACTCCGATACCCCCGATGAATTCTTGGCCCTCAATCGCGCCTTCAACCTGATCGGAAAGCATGATGAGACCTGCACAGGTACCAAGGATCGGCTTTGTCTTTGCAAACTTTCGCAGTGGGCCAATCAGACCAAACATCACCGCGAGCTTGGAGATAGCGGTTGATTCGCCGCCGGGAATTACCAGTCCGTCAACCTTGAGAAGCTCCGCTTCAGTGCGAACCCTGGTGGCCTGAACTCCAAGGGACTCGAGAGTAGCTATGTGCTCTCTAAAGTCACCCTGAAGACTCAAGACACCAATTAGCAATTACCAGCCACGCTCCGAAAGGCGGTGAGGAGCTGGAAGGTCATTCACGTTGATTCCCACCATCGCCTCGCCCAAACCACGGCTTGCCTCGGCAACAATCTTTGGGTCATCGTAGAAGGTTGTGGCCTTCACGATTGCAAGTGCTCGAGCTACAGGGTCACCGGACTTGAAGATGCCTGAACCAACGAATACGCCGTCAGCGCCCAGCTGCATCATCATGGCAGCGTCAGCAGGAGTTGCTACTCCTCCGGCAACAAATAGCACCACCGGCAGCTTTCCTGTGTGAGCGACCTCGCGGACTAGTTGGTAGGGAGCCTGAAGTTCCTTAGCTGCAACGTAAAGCTCTTCTTCGCTCTTGGCTGCCAGTGCGCGAATCTCAGAGGTAATTGTGCGGATGTGCTTGGTTGCCTCAGAGACATCACCAGTTCCCGCCTCACCCTTGGAGCGAATCATCGCCGCACCCTCAGTAATGCGACGAAGCGCTTCACCAAGGTTGGTTGCACCGCAAACAAAGGGAATCTCAAACTGCCACTTGTCGATGTGGTTGATGTAGTCAGCTGGCGAAAGCACCTCTGACTCGTCGATGTAATCAACTTCAAGAGCCTGCAGGACCTGGGCCTCAACAAAGTGACCAATGCGGGACTTGGCCATCACTGGGATGGAAACTGCCTTCTGAATCGCCTGGATCATGTCCGGGTCGCTCATGCGAGCAACTCCACCCTGGGCGCGAATGTCTGCTGGAACGCGCTCGAGGGCCATAACGGCAACAGCTCCAGCGTCTTCTGCAATCTTGGCCTGCTCAACGTTAACCACGTCCATGATCACGCCGCCCTTGAGCATTTCTGCCAGGCCGCGCTTCACAAGTGGAGTTGCTTCAACAAATTCGTTTGACATGCCTAAATCCTAAACTTCGCTAATCCAGTTACTTGCAATGGATTCTCTTACCTCACCCAAAAGTCTTGGGAGAGCCTTAGTCTGCGCCACTACAGGGAAGAAATTAGCATCTGCCTTCCACCTGGGCACAATGTGCTGGTGGAGATGAGAAGCAATTCCCGCTCCCGCGATCTCGCCTTGGTTCATTCCGATATTGAATCCCTGGGCTCTCGAAAGGGCCCTCAGGGTTTTCATCGCTGATTGGGTTAACAGTCCGATCTCTGCAATTTCTTCCCGAGTCGCTTTGTCGTAGTTGTCAACATGGCGATATGGGCACACCAGCAGGTGACCTGAGTTGTATGGGAAGAGATTCAAGAGGACGTAGCAGCTCTTGCCTCTGAAGACAATCAGGCCCTCTTCGTCAGTCTTCTGCGGCGCAAGGCAGAAGGGACAATCCTCGTCTGCTGGTTGCTGTCCGGATTGCAGATAGACAAGTCGATGCGGAGTCCACAGCCTCTCAAAGCCGTCTTGCATTCCACTGAAGGAGTCCAGGAAGTCGGCCACTAGACCTGCTTCTTCTCCGAGATGGCGTCGAGGATTATCTTCTTTGCCTCTGCCAATGGAACGTCGTTCTGCTGAGTCCCGTCGCGGAACCTGAAGCTAATGGTGGATGATTCAGCATCGCGCCCTCCGGCCAGCAGAATAAATGGCACCTTCATCATCGTGTGGTCACGAATCTTCTTCTGCATGCGATTGTCGGAGTGGTCAACTTCGACGCGAACACCCTGGGAACGAAGTTCGGTCGCAAATGTCTCGAGGTAGTCCGCAAACTCATCTGCAACCGGAACACCAACAACTTGAACCGGTGCCAACCAAGGCGGGAAGTGACCGGCGTAGTGTTCGGTGAGAACACCGAAGAAACGCTCGATGGAACCAAACAGTGCACGGTGGATCATGATGGGGCGGTGTCGCTCACCATCGCTACCGACATACTCGAGGTCGAAACGCTCTGGAAGATTGAAGTCGAGCTGGATAGTCGACATTTGCCAAGTTCTGCCTATCGCGTCGCGAGCCTGGACTGAAATCTTTGGTCCGTAGAAAGCCGCGCCGCCCGGATCTGGCACTAGCTGAAGGCCAGAGGCGGTTGCCACCTTCTCAAGTGTGCTGGTGGCTCGATCCCAAATCTCGTCCGCTCCAACAAACTTTGGATTCTCGGGGTCGCGGGTAGAGAGTTCAAGGTAAAAGTCGGTGAGTCCGTAGTCACGCAGCAGCCCAAGTACAAACTCCAGCACTTTGGTCAACTCTTGCTCAAGCTGCTCGGAGGTGACAAACAGGTGGGCATCGTCTTGTGTCATTCCGCGAACGCGGGTTAGACCATGCAGCACGCCTGACTTCTCGTAGCGGTAAACCGAACCGAACTCAAACATGCGCAGCGGAAGTTCGCGGTAGGAGCGCTGTCTAGAGCGGAAGACCAGGATGTGGAACGGGCAGTTCATTGGCTTCAGGTAGTAGTCCTGGCCCTGACGCTTTAGCGCTCCAGTGGAGTCGTACTCAGCGTCGAGTTTCATCGGAGGGAACATGCCATCCGAATACCACTGCAGGTGACCGGACTTCTCAAAAAGTGTGGACTTGGTGATGTGTGGTGAGTATACGAACTCGTAGCCGGCTTCTTCGTGGCGCTTTCGGCTGTAGTCCTCCATCACCCTGCGGATTACGCCGCCCTTGGGGTGGAAGACGGCGAGTCCTGAACCAATCTCGTCAGGGAAGCTAAACAGGTCAAGCTCAACACCCAGCTTGCGGTGGTCACGGCGGGCTGCTTCCTCAAGACGCTCCAGATGAGCGTCGTGCTCCTCCTGAGTAGGCCAGGCGGTTCCGTAGATTCGCTGCAGCTGTTTATTGTTCTCGTTGCCTCGCCAGTAGGCGGCGGCACTTCTGAGCAGTGAGAATGCTTTTCCAACGCCGCGGGTGTTTGGAAGGTGTGGCCCGCGGCAAAGGTCGCGCCATGCAACTGTGCCGTCAGGATTGATGTTTTCGTAAACCGAGAGCTGACCCGCTCCCACCTCCGCTGAACCCTCTCCAACATCGGAACTCTTGAGGGAAATCAACTCAAGCTTGTAGGGCTCGCCTTTCATTAGCTCTCGAGCCTCGTCGTCAGAAACCTCTCGCCTAACAAAACGCTGAGACTTCCCGACTAGTTCCTTCATGCGCTTCTCGATGCGCTTGAGGTCTTCGGGCTTGAAGGACTCCTCAACATCAAAGTCAAAGTAGAACCCGTCCTTGATTGGCGGTCCGATTCCTAGTTTGGCTGGGTTAAAGATTTCTTGCACGGCTTGGGCCATGACGTGGGCAGTTGAGTGCCTAAGGATCGCTAGGCCCTCTTCGGAAAAGATGTGGACTCCAGAGACCTGGTCTCCAGCGGCAAGTTTGTGCGACAGATCGCGCAGTTCTGAGTTGACCCTGAGTGCGATAACAGACTTGTCTTCAAACAGACCGAAGCCGTCACTACCCTCAGAAACCTCTCTGGGGGCACCATCAACGAAAATTTGCACGAAGGCTCCTAACTCGCAAATTCTATCGAGCGAACTAAGGCCTGCCTTGCTAGCGCTGTCAGATTGTTTACTCCATGATTGCGTTTATGAACCAACCAGTTTCCAAAGAACTCGAAAAGAAGCTCAACTGGCTTCGAGCATCCGTCCTAGGTGCGAACGATGGAATCGTTTCAATAGCCGGCATTGTGGTTGGTGTTGCAGCCTCCGGGGCAGAGACATCAGAGGTTTTGGTTGCAGGTGTCGCGGCATTGGTCGCAGGTGCTGTTTCAATGGCCGGTGGCGAATACACATCCGTCAGCGCTCAAAAGGACACTGAGATAGCGCACGGTAGGGATCCCAAGCACGTAACTGCGCATCCTTGGTCGGCGGCATGGTCCAGCATGGCAGCATTCACATGCGGCGGCATTCTCCCTTTGGTTGCGATCTCCGGACCGTGGACTGAACTCAGAATTCCGGCGACGTTTGTGTCAGTTGTGCTAGCCCTTGCGATCACTGGATTGTGGGCAGCCAGGGTCGGCAAGAGCTCAAAGCGAAAGTCGGTGACCAGAAACGTGACTGTCAGCATCCTGACAATGACCTTGGCGTATACAGTCGGTGCTGTGTTGGGCGTGACAGTCTTCGCTTAGCCATTACCCTTATGGAGTGTCAAAAATAGATAGTTACGATGTCGCACTTGTAGGTGGCGGCATCATGAGCGCAACCCTCGGCGTTATCCTCAAGAAGCTAAACCCAAGCATCCGGATGGTCATGCTTGAGAGGCTCGATTCGATTGCTCAGGAAAGCTCAAACCCTTGGAATAACGCGGGAACCGGGCATGCCGCTCTTTGTGAGTTGAACTACATTCCAGACAGCAAAGATGGCTCGCTTCCCGATCCAGCCAAAGCCATCGCCATAAATGAACAGTTCCAGGTCTCCAGGCAGTTCTGGGCGACCTTGGTTCAAGAAGGCATTCTTGGTGCACCGGAGTCATTTATTCGCACTGTCCCCCACATGACATTTGTTCGTGGCGAACGCGACGTCGATTATCTGAAGCGACGTCACGAAGCCCTCAAGGCCCAGCCGCTTTTTGCTGGACTCAAATTCACCGAAGACCCAAAGCAGATTGCAAAGTGGGCACCGCTTCTTATGCAGGGGCGTGGCGATGAAAAGATCGCCGCATCGTTCATTGATCAGGGCACTGATGTTGACTACGGGACTCTTACTTCCCAAATGGTCAGTTGGCTAATTTCTGAGGGCGTTCCCGTGCAAACAAGCACTGAGGTCACAAACCTCTCCCAATACAAAGACGGCGCTTGGCAGATCTCGGTTCGTATCGATGGTCAGGCTGGTTTCATTAGGGCCAATCGAGTGTTCGTTGGCGCTGGCGGATGGGCCTTGAAGCTTCTACAGCGGTCGGGGATTCCAGAGATCAAGGGCTACGGAACCTTCCCCGTGAGTGGCCACTTCCTGAGAACCGACAACCCTGAGGTAGTGAAGCGCCACCAGGCAAAGGTCTACTCGCAGGCAGCGGTTGGCGCACCCCCGATGTCGGTCCCTCACCTCGACACAAGAGTGGTTGATGGAAAGACATCTTTGCTATTTGGTCCATTTGCCGGGCTAAACCCAAAGTTTCTAAAGCACGGTTCCGTTTTGGATCTGCCTCTTTCGCTTCGCCCAGCAAACCTGATCCCTTACCTCTCAGTTGCCGTCAAAAACTTCGGACTAGTGCAGTACTTGATCAAGGAAGTCCTGAAGTCTCGCCAAGCCAAGCTCCACTCGCTCAGGGAGTTTGTCCCAGAGGCCAAGGGTGATGACTGGGTTCTTTATGAAGCGGGTCAGCGCGCCCAGGTGATAAAGCCAGGAAAAGGCGGCGGATCACTGCAGTTTGGCACCGAGGTAATCAGTTCGGCAGACGGATCGATTGCAGGTCTGTTGGGGGCCTCACCCGGCGCTTCGGTAAGCGTAAGTGTGATGCTAGATGTGATTTCAAAGCTGTACCCAAAGGAGTTTTCCGGCTGGGGTGTCGCTCTGCAGATGTTGATCCCGAGCTATGGGAAGAAGCTCAACAGCTCTCAGGCAGCGGCAAAGAAGTCACTGGCTGAAACCGCCCGGGTTCTCAAACTCAAGGCCTGACCTTAAATAACAAAGCGAGGGTGGTCTCCCACCCTCGCTTTGAAATTAGCTACTTGATGACGGTAGTTCTTCCGTCCAGCTTGAACTGAGTGACTCGACCTGCCGCCGCGTCAGCCTTTAGGGCTTCAATCAGCACGTCAGCGTCCAAGTCGCGAACACTCAGCTTCGAGAGGTCGAACATGTTGTAGCCGTCTCCACCTTTGGCGACGAAGTCCGTCAGGGCAAGTGTGAACTTGGTGCCATCTTTTGGAATCGCCTTTCCACTGGAGTCGGTCAGCACGACGATTCTTGATCCGACGGCCTTGGTTACATCAACAGTGAACTTCAAGCCGCTCACGTGAGGCCAGCGACCATCTGCTGGGTAACGCGAAACGCCATTCTCTAGGGCGGACCAAAGCTGCGATCCGGTTACTTCGATAACGCTAAACACGTTTCCGAAGGGCTGGATGGTGTAAACGTCACCGAGCACGATATCCCAGGGTCCATTCACATCGGTCGCCTTGGGGCGAACGATGCTCGCGTCTCCAGGAGCGTAGTTCGAGGCTGGGAACGAACTTCTGATGCCGCCACCGTTTACAAGGGCGAAGTCAGTTCCGTACTTTGCTCTCACGACGTCAGCACTCCAGTTTCCAAACACGTGCTCCTGTGACCGCTGAATTGGAGGGGTTCCTCCGATAGGGCTCACCATGCTCACGCGACCGACCTTCACATCAAGCTTGGCGTTCAGCTGGGTCTTGTAACCTGCGACAATCTTGGTCGCCAGGGCCTGGCCTCCGGTGGTCACCCGTGCATTGGCTCGAGTGATTACCTCGTTGGATGATCCCACAACCCGCTTAGTCTTTGTGTTCACGCAGACCTGGGTGCGGTTGTATTCAACTCCGGCGTTTCTAACCATTGCGGTCAATCGGCCACCAAAGACAGAGGAGTAGGTCAGGTGAGAGTGTGCACCGTAGACCACGTCAACGCCGGTGAGGCTCTTCGCGTAGTCAATAAGTGTTCCCTGAGCCTTGCCATCTGCATTGTTGTTCCAACCCTCATGAATCAGGGCGACGACTACCTCTGCCCCTGCGGCCCTAGCCATAGCGACCGAACCACGAATCTGAGTCATGTTGTTGGAGATCTGAATGGTCTGTGTCAGCTCTTGCCCCGGATTGTTGGGGTCCTGAACCGTGAAATCCAGGTTTCCAGGCATTACCTGCTCAGCGGTCTGGGTCGTGTTGATTCCGATGAACCCAACCTTCACACCTTCGCGCTCTGTCACCACGAAGGAACGAGCTCGCTTCCCGTCGCCGGCGTTCAGGCCTGCAAGAGAGGAGTAATTCGAGCTGACCCACTGGAACTCTGATGCGCCGATCATGCTCCGCAAGTGAGCAATGTCACGGTCGTGCTCGTGGTTACCAAAGTTCGAAACATCAATTTTCATCGCGTTCATGACTTCGATGGTTGGAAGTTCAGCGAACTGAGAGCTGATCGGTGGCGCTGCACCGATGTTGTCTCCTGAAGAGACGGTGAAGGTTGCAGGCACTGCACTGCGCTCAGCCTCGAAGTTTGAGGCAAGCAGTGCTGCTCCAAAGAACGAGCTGCTTGGCTCAAGCTGGCCATGGAAGTCGCTCAGCTGCAATAGCTGCACGGACTTGTGATCCTTTGAGACGCTGGATGCTGCAATGGCCGCCTCGATAGCCTTCGGAGATGAAATTCCGTACTCGTTTACCGCCTGGACGGTGATGGTGGCAGAGGCTGTGCTCAACGCTGGTAGGAACGCCGTGCGCGCCGACCCGCCAACAATCACAGGGCAGGAGCCTGCGCCGCTCGTGATGATGTAGTGCGACACGTCAGGATTTGCCTGAGTTGCAGCCCATTGAACTTGGAATCCACCGGTTGCCAAACTGGCACTTACAGAAGCAGGAGCAACTGGGGAGGAGAACGTCACTTGCGAGACGGCGGGGGTGCTTAGAGTTGCGACACCGAGCAGGGCTACAGTTGCCGCAGCGAAGCCGACACTGAGTCGGCGCTGACTAGTTGAATTCATGCCTGCAGGATAGACCCAAAAACCGACCGCTATGCTGACTAAAA
>ERZ1022756.336-NODE-336-length-14576-cov-8.048826_pt1 | contig 14576 bp, 13 predicted proteins | sample MGYA00520902_ERZ1022756 | MGnify/ENA primary metagenome ERZ1022756 (study PRJEB33162, sample SAMN09537601) | freshwater metagenome | isolation source: freshwater | place: Canada:Alberta | collected 2017-07 | study: EMG produced TPA metagenomics assembly of the...
GAAGTGTTAAGCTAGCGCCCTATTCAAAAAGCTCGCCATAGTACAGTGGATAGTACAACTGCCTCCTAAGCGGTAGACACAGGTTCGATTCCTGTTGGCGGGACCAATCAAGTCGCTTGCGCTAACTTATCTTTGACCATTTGCAAATACATCCGCAACTCATAAACTTTGACGGCATATTTTCGCGGGACTTTCATGGCTAAGGCTTGTTTTTGCAAATCGTGTAATTCTTCTTGCCATGGCTTTTGAGGGTTTGCTTGAACAGCCAACTCCAAAGTTCTGAGCTTTTTGTAGACAGCCGATGTTTTAGCTTCAACGCTTAACAAAATCAACATCGGCAAATAATTGATCAGAGGTATCAAAATAACCAAAAGCGGCAGGATGATTCTGATTGCGCGATCCACCCACACCACACTCCAGAATGGTAGGTGGCGATGCAAGAAAGATGGTCCTGTTTTTAGGTAATGCTTGGCATCTTCATTGTGAGGCCAATTAAATCCATGCGCTGAAGGGTATTCACCCTCTTTTTGTAAAAGGCCCATGTTTTGAATGGTGGCACCCATCGCCCTCATCAAGGGCGTGATCAAAGCCGGATGAATATCTTCATGAACTGCCAACGCAGCAGGGGTGGCCAAAATACTGATGTCTTTTCGAGGAAGATCCTCGGCCAAATTGATCACACCTCTTGGCACCACCACTTTTTTGAGAAAAGGCAGGCGCACTGAGTAAGCATCAGCCTGTTCAAAGTTCATGATGGCGAACTGAGGATTTCTTAAGTATTCCAAAAGAATGGGCGCTTGTGGTGCACTGACCAACATCACGGCATCTAGCTCGCCAGCTTGCATGGCTTTCAGACTTTGAGCGGCCGTGTACTCTTTTAACTGAATCGCCGGCTTATCTGAAGCCACATCTAACTGGTTCAGCTTTAATAGTTGCAAACCTAAATCTCTGGTACCGCTGCCCTGCACCCCAATCGATAAAGTTTTGGATTGAAGTTGGGTTATTTTTGTCAAACTTTCTTTGAATGCAGCTTTACGATAAAAAATCCATACTTGCTCGTCAAAAACAGAGGCCAAGGCTGAAATTTGTGGGTGATTCGAAACTTCACCAAGCCCGCCTTGCAAAAGAGCGATCTCCACCGTTTTATTCAAGGGATTATTTTTTTGACCAAGTCGTTGCAGATTCTCAGTACTTCCTGCTGAGCCAAGAACTTCAAGCGTGATTTTTTCTTTGGCCAACTCTTTGGCTAACTGCTGACCAAAACGGTAATACAGACCATTTTCTGCACCCGTGCTGATCACCATTGTTTTTGGTGGACTGGGCACCAAGAACCAAATCAAAAATCCAATCAGCAAAATCACCAGCAAAGGCAATACATAGAGCGTGGGTGGCTCTAGTAATCGAACGGACATTGATTGGAGTTGCCTCTTCATTGAAAACCTTGAATTAAATCTGAATGGATGAGTAGTTTATTTGGTGATGAGTGAAATACCCAAAGGTATTCCTGCATCTTCAGCTTTCACTTCCTGTACTTTACCAATCCTGGCTCGGTCTTTCATTTCTGGTGAGTTCTTCAAGAAAGCTTCTCGGGCATTATTTGCTCGGGCATTGGCCAAAGCCATCAAGCGAGCTTCATTGATGTTTTGTGCCTCGATCAACTCTTTGCGCAGCATTTCCCAGCGTGCCGGTGTGTTGGGCAGTTTGATTAATTGCTGAGCTAATTTGATGCGCCCCACTTGAGAGCCATAGGCAGATTTGAGACCACTTTGAACTCGCGGATCCGACAAACTAGGATTGGGCAATGGTTCAGTGTCTTTTAATTTAAATCCAGCCGCCAATAAGATTGCTCGATCCGCATTGACGCGAGCCAATTCTTGACGATCGATTTGTGGATCGTAAGTGCCATAAAACTCAACCACGGCATTGGCTTTTTTCTCAAGCAGCTTGGATACTTTTTCTAATTTCTCTTGCTCAGGGGGAGTGATGACACTTTCACCCGCAGCGGTGTAAATGCCATCCAAGCCCTCTTCACCAAATAATGATGCCAAGGCTCTGAATGGTGCAGTAACAATACTAGATAAGACATTGCGCAAGGCTTGCCAGAACAGATGTCCGACACTGAATTCTGGTGAATCCACATTGCCTTTGATCGGAATGTTGACATCGATCATGCCATCAGAGTCTTCTAATACTGCAATGGCTAAACGAATTGGTAATTTGATTCCCTTGAAGTCAGGAACCTCTTCACCCAATTTGATTTTGCGGATCACAAAGCGGTTTTTACCCAGCAACTGACCTTCTTTGGCGGTGTAACGCAAATCAACATCGATGCGGCCATCATCAATTTGATAGCCAGCAAAAGTCATCGCATAAGAATTAATGCTATTGAGGGCCACGTTTTTAAAGCTCAAAGAAATGTCCGAATTTCTTCTTGGATCTTCAAACGCTGCCTGTCCTCTGGCACGCAAACTACCACTTTTATCAACGGTGCCATCCAAAGCGATGGTGGCGTATTGACCAGGCACATTACTGACACCCAATAAGGAGCCATTGAGATTATTGATATTGGTTTTAAAGCCAGATCTGATGGATGCATCCGAGAAATACATCCTGCCTTGATTGACTTTGATGGCTTTGATGTCAACCTCAAAGGCTGGCTTACCTGCTGCCTTGCGAACAGGAGGTGCGGCGGCTGTTGCAGGCACTGAGGATGTGACTGCTTGATTTTTCATGAACAAGCGGCGGAAATTACTGAATTTATCTTCGCCAATCGAGAACCGGGTCAATGGCTGAGTCAAGACCAGTTCTTGGATGCTGAATCTTTTTTGTTCTTTTTCTAGGAAATCAAGTTCAAATTTTGAGAAGTAGGCTTTTTTCCAACTGAGCAGAGGCTCTTTTTCTTTAGGCTCATAGATGGCTAATTCAGCAAAATCCAAGTCGCCCAAAATCGCCCAGCCTTTTGGATTGGTTTTGAGTTTGAGTTCTGCACTGACCGAGCCTTTTTGTGTGACGAGCTTTTCATTGGCGGGCAATAAGGCAACGAAGGGGGCCAAAGGAAGGTCCTTGAATGAAACCGTGCCATCAAGATCTGATTTTTTTAAGTCGTAACTGAGCTTGCTGGTCAGCACTGAGTCTTCGATACTCAAATTGATGTTTAGATCAATTTTTTCTTGAGCAATGATGTCTAAGTGCCCTCCCACCCCCAGACTTGAGAGTTTGAGCCGATTAACCGAACCTGGGATAGCAATGTCGACATTCTTTAAGTTCAAGAGGTAGTCACTTTGAACACCCCTTGCACCGCTTGGGGCATAGTTAGCGAATTGTTTGGCCTGAAATTGCACATCCTTAAAGACATAGTCTGTTTTTTGGATGCTGTCTTTGATGGCCAGCTGACCATTCTTTAATTGAAATTGATCTATTTCAATTTTCAAGGTGGATGGCTTGGCGTCTGGTTTCTTTTGCGCCCGAATGACCTGAATGAATTCAAGGAAGTTCCACTGCGCCACACCTTGTTTTTTCAAAGAGCGGCTCAAGAAGATTTGAGCCCCATCAATCTTGACTTCAGAGAGGTGGACCCGGCCAATCATCAAATGAATCAACTCAGCGTTAACGCTCAAATGCTGAATATTGAGTAGTGGCTCTTTGTCTTCTGGGTTCTTAGATAGCTTGAGACCATGGATATCAACTTTAAGAATCCATGGTGAAACATCAATGCCTTCGTAGTTGATGTGATGGCCAATGCTTTGACCGTAGTTATGAACAGCTTTTTTAACCAGTCCCGGTAGGAATACCATCAAGCCAATCCAGAAAGCCAAAATCGAGGCAATGACAATTGCCGCAATACGAAGCCCAATCCGAATCAGTAACTGTTGATGTTTCATGCCCAAATGATAGATTGACTTGACAGCTTGGGGATGACTTATTTTGCTACTGATGAGAGCACCTATTAAGTCACTGACTTTTTATTTGGTGACCGGAGGAATCACCGTGCTCCTTGGAGCGACCGTCAACATGACATTGGCTTTTCCACCAAAGCCACCCTCTTCAATTTCAATGGTGGCGGTTCTGTCTTTTTTGATAAAAACCAAGATGCTATTTTTAGACTTGGTTGAGGAAACCAAAGTCCAGCCGGCTTTCTGGAATTGATCCCTGAAGAACGTGAAAGTTTCATTGGCGTTTTGTGCTGAGATGATTGCTACACGACCTGCCCAACCATCGCCACTGCCCAAAATCAAGGAATTTTCATTATTGATGCGTGCGCCACCCGGCATAGGCATTTCACCCAGTAATTTTGACTGGATATCTTGAACCGTTTCACCGTCCGCATTTTTGAGTGAAGTTGTGGCACATGCACTCAATCCCAAAGCGATGGTGATGATGGAGCTGATGAGTAGTTTGTTCATGGCAAGCATTCCTCAATGACATAATTTTTATCAATAAAGATAAGGATACACCTAGTCACTGAAATCCTAGCTTGATTTGAATCCGCCAACTGACCACGATCATCATTTCGGATTAAATGACAAAAATAATTGAAAGAACTGGGAGGTGTGCTAGCTAAATTTTTCTTAAAAATAAAAAACTTCTTTTGATAATTATTTTCTTCATGATTTCACTGAAAAATAATTTTATGAACCGATGTCAATAGGTGAAAAAATTTATTTTGTGAAATTTTTTTTAGAACTTATCCACAGTTTTTGTGGACTACTTGATCACAAAATTCAAAAAGTCCTTATTTGATAATGGTGGAGCTGGCCTGCTTAAAAAATAGGCAGCAATGAATTGCGCCGATGCTTGATTAATACTTTTTGTAATGTGTCTGTAATAAATACTTTTTTAATTTGCTTGACAAAGAAAAATCTCGCCAGCCTTTTCTTCAATTTGTAATTTAATCAGGCGTGATCCATGTGGGCATGGACCTGAAATACATTCACCGGTATCAGGCAAATATTGAGCATCGTGCGATGCACAAATGATGGCTGTTTTGTCATTCGTGAAAAATTGTCCTGGCTGCCAGTCGAGCTCCATCGCTACATGTGCGCAACGATTGAGATAAGCGTGTGCCTGACCATCAAAACGAATCACAAAAGCGGGCAATGTTTCATCGACGCGATGGTCAATGGATCCCACCATGCTGGCAATATCTGAAGTTCGGACCATGAAACGAAAGCCCTCATCTTGATCTTGGATGCGATCACTGGAACAGATACGATGACCTGCCTGAATCAGTGGTTCAAAGTCATCTTCAGGGGTACTGGTCTGGTCAAATGAAGACATGGGCGGGCTTTCAGAAAATAGAGGTTGATCAGTGGCTAATTAATGGTTAATTTGGGCTGGATTGTCTGCTTTAGCAGATAATCTGACAATATTAAGAAATATTGTAGACATGTCATCAATTTCAGCAACCACCAAAGCAGCTTTAGAAGAGCTTTTAGAAACTGCCCTGCGCCCTGCGCCTGCAGATTGGTTGGGGATTCGTTTTCGGGGGCAGATGATTGGCTTTATCCAGCCAGATTACGTCGCAACCATCAAATCCTATATTGAAGATACTGAGACACCAGCCCTGGCTTTGTTTGGAGAGCATTTACACCTTGAGAATCTACCCCCATTTTTACTGAGCCAAGAATTGCAAGACTTGGCCGAGTTTCTAAAGAAACAAGGTTTAGCACCAGGTTGGCGCAATGAGTCGTATGCATGGTTAGATGAGCACGGTCATGAGCGCTTCAGGATGGAACGCGCGGCGTTTCGCTCACTTGGCTTACACAGCCGCGCCTGCCATATCAATGGCTATACCGCCAATCAAGAGATGTTTTTGGGCATGCGCAGCCCAGATAAAGCCACTGATCCCAATATGCTAGATAACTTGGCCGCTGGTGGCTTGAGCGCTGATGAAACTTTGCAACAAGGCGTGCTTCGTGAACTTTGGGAAGAAGCCGGTGTTCCAACTGAGATTGCACGCTTGGCTGAACCAGTGGGTCACATCCATGTGAGACGCGTGGTTGAGCCCAAAGGACTTCATGATGAAAGCCTCTACACCTATGACTTGTTATTGCCTGATGAGTTTGCGCCTAAGAACATTGATGGTGAAGTGTCAGGTTTTATCAAAGTTCCATACGCGCAAGCGGCTGATTTGATCCTGGAGGGTGCTCTGACCCCCGATGCGGCTGCGGTGGCTGCTGATTTTCTTTTGCGACATGCGCAGTAAGTCCAAAGTAGGTTAATATCTAAGCTAGATAAAACAGGGGTGCCAATCTTGGCTGAGAAATACCCTTATACCCGATCCAGGTAATGCTGGCGTGGGGAGTTTTGCGGACCCTCTGGTTTATCTCATGACATCGGAGGAGCCCATGAACAAACCCAGTGATATCCCATCAATCGAAGGTCTAGAAAAAGACTTCGAACAGAAATTTGCATACCCTGCTTCTGAAAAAAAATACCTGCTTGGTAGCCGACCAGATATTCGAGTGCCTTTGCGTTGGATTTCTCAACAAAGCACGCAGGTCAATGATCAAAAAAGCCTCAACCCACCTATTCCAATCTACGATACATCTGGTCCGTATAGCGACCCCGATGTTCATATCAATCTGAAAAAGGGCTTGCCTCACATTCGCAAGAATTGGATCCTTGATCGCGGGGAAACAGAGGAGCTCTCAGGTCCAACCTCCACTTATGGCCAAGCTCGAGCAAAAGATGCGAACACTCAAGATTTGCGTTTTGCGCACATCAGCCCTCCGAGAGTGGCAATTGCAGGTAAAAATGTTTCTCAAATGCACTATGCCAAGAAAGGCATCGTCACTCCTGAGATGGAATTCGTGGCTTTGCGTGAGTCACTTAATCTCAAAGCATTACGTGCCAACCCTGACTATGAATTACTGCTCAAGCAACACCCAGGTGAATCTTTTGGCGCCAATCTGCCTGATGAAATCACCCCAGAGTTTGTTCGCCAAGAAATCGCAGCCGGTCGAGCCATCATTCCAGCAAATATCAATCACCCTGAATTAGAGCCGATGATCATTGGTCGCAACTTCCGAGTGAAGATCAATGGCAATTTAGGCAATTCAGCTGTGACCTCTTCTATCAACGAAGAAGTTGAAAAAATGGTCTGGTCGATACGTTGGGGTGCAGATACCATCATGGACTTATCCACTGGTAAACATATCCATGAGACTCGCGAATGGATCATTCGCAATTCTCCAGTACCCATTGGTACAGTTCCAATTTATCAAGCGCTTGATAAGGTAGGCGGTATTGCTGAAGATCTTACATGGGAGATTTTTAGAGATACATTGATTGAGCAAGCTGAACAAGGCGTTGATTACTTCACCATTCATGCGGGTGTTTTATTGCGCTATGTCCCTCTGACAGCAAAACGTATCACAGGCATTGTTTCGCGTGGTGGTTCGATCATGGCGAAATGGTGTTTGGCTCATCACAAGGAAAATTTCTTGTACACCCATTTTGAAGATATCTGTGAAATCATGAAGGCCTATGATGTCTCCTTCAGCTTAGGTGATGGTTTGCGCCCAGGTTGTATCGCAGATTCGAATGATGAAGCTCAGTTTGGCGAACTTCACACCCTTGGTGAGTTGACCAAAATTGCCTGGAAGCATGATGTACAAGTCATGATTGAAGGTCCTGGTCACGTGCCAATGCAAAGAATCAAAGAAAACATGACCGAGGAGTTGAGCTCTTGTCTAGAGGCACCCTTCTACACACTCGGCCCACTTATCACAGATATTGCACCAGGCTATGACCACATCACCAGCGGTATTGGTGCTGCACAAATCGGTTGGTACGGTACAGCCATGTTGTGTTACGTCACACCTAAAGAGCACTTAGGTTTGCCAGATAAGGAAGATGTCCGTCAAGGCATCATCACTTATAAGATTGCAGCCCATGGTGCCGATTTGGCAAAAGGTCTTCCAGGTGCTCAAGTCAGAGACAACGCTCTTTCAAAAGCACGTTTTGAATTCCGCTGGGAAGATCAATTCAATCTTGGCTTAGATCCAGAGCGCGCCAGGGAATATCATGATGCAACCCTTCCTGCTGAAGGCGCAAAGATCGCGCACTTCTGCTCGATGTGTGGACCTAAATTCTGCTCAATGAAAATCACTCAAGAAGTGCGTGATTACGCGGCTAGCTTGGATGCTGAAAAAGGCATGCAAGAAAAGTCCATTGAGTTCCGTAAAAAAGGTTCGCAGATTTATCAATGATCAGACGTGCTGAACCCATTTCAATTCTAGGGGCAGGCCTCACTGGCTTGCTCCTTGCTCAGCAATTGGGTCAGCACGGGCATCGCGTGCGCATTTATGAATCAAGTTCACGTCAAAAACCACAGGCCGCAGCTCACGTAGCTGCAGCCATGTTGGCTCCCTTGGCAGAATCAGCCATCAGTCATCATCGCATCACTCAAATGGGGTTCTACAGCATGGCGCGCTGGGAAGAAATCATCGCGTCCCTCAGTCATTCCGTGTTTTTTCAAAAAACAGGCACATTGATTTTGTGGCACCCACAAGATCAATCAGAATCAAAGCGCTTTTGTTCGCAATTAAATGAAACACTAAAAGAAGATCCAAGCATTGCGCCCTATCAAAAACTTGATCGCGCAGGGATTGAAAAATTAGAGCCCAGTGTTTCTAGCAAACTGCTTGAGGGGCTTTACTTGCCCGATGAAGGTCAACTGGATAACCGTCAGCTGCTGAAAGCCTTAGAAGAGGAAGTCATTCAACAAGGGCATGAAATTTCTTGGGACACCCCCAAGGATTTAACCGAGTTCGCTGACTCAGAATGGGTCTTTGACTGCAGGGGTATTGGAGCCAAATCGAGTTGGACAGAAGTGCGTGGGGTTCGTGGTGAAGTCATACGTTTATTTGCACCCGAAGTTTCTTTATCAAGACCAGTAAGGCTCTTGCATCCAAAGTACCCCATCTACATTGCACCCAAAGAAGATCATCAATTTGTGATTGGCGCAACGGAGATTGAATCAGAGGATCTCTCTCCGATGAGTGTTCGCTCAAGCATGGAACTCATGAGCGCGGCTTTCACAGTAGATTCAGGATTTGCTGAAGCAAGAATTGTTGAAAGCTCAGTGGGTCTGAGACCCACCCTGACTGATCATGATCCAGGTATCCGCCAAATAGGCCGCTGTCATTTTCAATTGAATGGCCTGTATCGTCATGGCTTTTTAATTGCCCCTGCAGTGATTGATGCAGCGATTGACTGGGCAAACAAGGGTGAACCTGTTCTTGCAAACCATCATCACATTCGAACATATACACATCATGCAAGTGTTTCTCAATAAACAAGCTCTGTCCTTGGCTTCTTCAATATCTCTTGCAGAGCTATTGGATCAAGGCACCTTCAAGCCTCCCTACGCCGTGGCTATCAATGCTGACTTTATTCCTAAAAATTCGTATTCAACGACGTTTGTGACAGACGGTGATCGAATCGAAGTCATTTCACCAGTGACAGGAGGATGAATGATGATTGAAACCAATCTAGCGCAAAACCTGAAACTTTATGATCGAGAATTTGAATCTCGTTTCTTATTGGGTAGTTCACGCTACCCATCTCTAGAAAGCTTGCGCTCTTCGATTGAAATTTCTAAGCCAGCGATGGTGACCGCATCCTTGCGTCGCCAAGGTGGTTTACAGGATGATCTAAACAATCAGTTTTGGAATTTAATCAAAGAGCTCAAGGTGCCTGTCTTGCCAAATACGGCAGGTTGCCACAGCCCTAAAGAGGTCTTAACGACCGCCCTGATGGCTCGAGAGGTTTTTGAAACTGAATGGATCAAGCTCGAACTGATCGGTGATGATTACACGCTCCAACCAAACACATTAGAGCTTTGTCAGACTGCAGAACAGTTGTTGAGAGAAGGTTTTAAAGTGCTGCCCTATTGCACAGAGGATTTGATCATTGCGCAACGATTGGTGGACGTTGGATGTCAAGTCATCATGCCATGGGCAGCGCCGATTGGCACAGGCAAAGGTCCCATCAATTTATATGCCTTGGAAATCTTGCGAGACCGTATCAAGGTACCCATCATCATTGACGCAGGCATTGGTAAACCATCGCATGCATGCCAAGTGATGGAGATGGGATTTGATGCCGTTCTTCTCAATACCGCTGTTGCATTAGCCAATCACCCAGTGGCAATGGCAGAATCTTTTAGTCAAGCCATTGAGGCAGGTCATCGCGCTTATTTGGCCGGCACGATTGCTCCAAGTGAGTCTGCGCAAGCAAGCACCCCGGTGATAGGAACGCCTTTTTGGCATCAATCATGATCAAGCTAGATGCATTTTGGTCGAAAGCCCTGAAGTGTCATGCAGATCTTGCGCTGCCCCAGGAAGTTCTGTCATCTAATCATCAATTCTCCAACAATGATCGAATCTATCAGCAAGCCAAAGTGCTCAGTTATGAGCTTGGCTTTAATGAATTAGATGCTGAGTGCCTAGCGCTTGCGTGGTTGCGGTTTTATCAAGCCGATGTGACTGAGCCAACATCATGGCCAGATCAATTAGAATTTTTTGCACCGAAGGCAATCAATCCTCCTTACCCAGCGTGTCCAAAGAATTTAGGCTTGTATGTCGTTGCTCCAAACAGCCTTTGGATTGAAAGACTTTGTGCTGCAGGTGTGAAAACTGTGCAATTGCGTTTTAAGCACGATGATCAAACAGTCATTGCCAATGAAGTGGCGACTGCTTGCAAAATAGCAGAACGTTATCCAGAGAGTTCTTTATTTATTAATGACTACTGGCAATTGGCGATTCAGCACTCAGCCCATGGTATTCACCTTGGTCAAGAGGATTTGGCTGATGCTGATTTATTGGCCATTCAAAAAAGTGGTTTGCGTTTGGGCATCAGCACCCACGGCTATCATGAAATGGTGATTGCTCATCAAATCAAGCCAAGCTACATTGCTTTAGGTGCTGTTTTTCCAACCACCCTGAAGGTGATGCCCAGCAAACCTCAAGGCACTGGTCGTTTAAAGCGCTATGCAAGCTTGATGAGTGAATATCCGCTCGTTGCGATTGGTGGCATCAACCATGCAAACCTGGCCGAGGTCTTAAAAGCTCAAATTGGTTCTATTGCCATGGTGCGTGGAATTATCCAGGCTGATAATCCAGAGGCAGAAATCAAAAAATACATGCGCCTATTGGCCGATCACGGCTGTTGATACTTGTGCATATGCCATAAAGATCCAGGCCCTTGTCCCAAGCTTAGATTTTTAGCGGCCTCCAAAGCGCCTTGAAGATAGTCAATGGCTCCGCCAACGGCCACACTGATCTCGCGACCTTGAGCAAGCTCACATGCAATGGCAGTCGATAAGGTGCATCCGGTGCCGTGAGTGTTATTGGTTTTAATTTTTTCGTGTTGGTACTGATGTTTTTGCCACTGGCCATCTTTTTTATAGATAAGGACATCGACAATTTGATCCCCAGGCAAATGCCCTCCTTTAACCAAAACAGCGCAAGACATCTTATTGGCCAAATCTTGAGCAGCAGTGAGCATCTCATCTGTATGACCAACTGTTCGATTGAGCAAAACTCCCGTCTCAAATAAATTAGGTGTGATGATGGTGGCCAGCCCTGCAAAAGCTTTGATCATTGCCAATCCAGTATCAGAACCCCCCAATGACGCGCCCGATGTGGCAATCAGCACAGGATCCAAAACGATGTGTTTTGCTTGATAACGCTTGAGAACATTCGCCACAGACTGAACGATTTCTGGTGAGGCAAGCATGCCAATCTTAACGACATCAACGCCAATATCATCAAACACGGCCTCTATTTGCTGCACGATCAAGGATGGGTCAATTGCTTGGATCCCTGAAACACCGAGGGTGTTCTGAGCGGTGATAGCAGTGACGGCAGTCATGCCATGACCACCATAAGCAGTGATGGTTTTTAGATCAGCCTGGATTCCAGCGCCGCCGCCAGAATCTGATCCTGCGATACTCAAAACACGAAACATTATTGAAGAACCTTTTGCATATTGACGTGATCAATACCCGCTTCGGAAAAAATCTCTCCGTGGGCCACGAAGCCAAGTTTGGCATAAAAACTCACGGCGTGCACTTGTGCGTGCAATTTAATCAGTGACACATCAAGCTCAAGTGACTTTGTCACAAGTGCTTCTAGCATTTCTTGGCCGATGCCCTGCCCCCTGAGCTCTTTTTTAATGGCCATACGCCCAATTCTGGCAATAGTGTTATCGATGATGAGGCGAGCGGTGCCAATCACCTCATGATCTTTTTTAACGATGGCATGCAAGGCATCTTGATCGAACTCATCCCATTCAAGTTCTTCTGGAACTTTTTGCTCTTTGATAAAAATTTCATGACGAATCGGCATGACTTGGCTTTTTGCCTCGTCCCAATGAGTGATTTGAATAGAAATGTTCATCTGAATATGAGATTAACCGAAACCAAGCAACAGGAGCTAATGGTTGCTTTCTGAGAGTAGTAAAGCCCTTATTAGACCAAACTCAGGGCGAATTTGGCATCTAATAAAAATCAGGCTATAATCTTGGTCTATTCCTCGATAGCTCAGTCGGTAGAGCGCCGGACTGTTAATCCGTAGGTCCCTGGTTCGAGCCCAGGTCGAGGAGCCAAATTGAAAGCCCCTGAAGTGATTCGGGGGCTTTTTCTTTTAAAGACGTTTTTTAGAATTTGATGGCTTCAGCCAACCGAGTTTTCAACCATTGCATTGGCCAGGTCTTGAAAGTAAGACTGACTCCAAATATCAAGATCTTTAGGATTTTTGATGAAACGCATAACGTCGTCTCGAGCCAACTTGGGGTCAATCACTTGAATACGAGCGGCAAATAACTTCGCAAGATCCTGCTTACTCATGACTTCAGAATTCCAATGGCCACTTTGTTGAGCTCTGATTGCGAGATGATGTCGATTCAGAGAAACTCCTTTACGAACATACCATTCAAAGTCATACCAATCACGACCTTTAATGCGATTTTGCCATTGTCTAAAAAGTAAAGCGTGCGCTTTACCAGCAAATAAATCTGGTAAAGAAAAACATTTAACGTAAAAAGGATATGGCTGAAGTAGCAACTTTTGCTCCACTGAAAAACCGATTGGTGGATCAGTATCTACTTCAAATTTTATTTTTAATACTTTTTGACCGTTGATCTTGAGGTCATATCGACTCGATGTCTTTTTGAGAAATGCAGATGCAATGTCCGTGACTGATGTTTTTTGCTTTTCAGTTATTTCAACTTCAAAGCCCAATGATTGAAACTCTTGCTTGAGCTTTTGAAAATAGGGTTCAAAGCTGAAAAGCTTGTTCGCTTTAAGCAAAGAAAAATCAAGGTCCTCTGAATATCTTGGTAAACCATGAAAAATTCTCAGGCAAGTACCGCCATAAAACGCTGCTTTTTCAAAAAACCCCGCCCTCTGAAGGCCCGCAAGTGCAATCTCTTGCATGGTTTCTCGCAATGCATTGGTTACCTCTAAATCGTTACCTCTGGGGTGACGAGAAAGCATGCTCTCAATAATGTCCATAGATTGTTTCTAGTGTTCGATGAAGCGTTTGAAGTAAGCGTGACTTAACTCCCACGGCTGCGATGCGTTGAATGAGTGCTCGGTCAAAACGAGCAAACTCATTGATGTCTAAGCGTAGATCCTGATCAAGGAATGCAAACATCGAGATGGGCGAGTTAATAACCAAATTGGGTATTTGTATCAATTTGTCACACAAAGCTTTTTCTGGTGATGCCATGAGAAACTGGTGTCCAGCCTCATTAGTGACACTGGAGATTCCGATTGAGTAAACACTTGAATCCGCATGGGTGTAAGTAAAACGACCCACAGGAGTATCGTAGGCTTTACTTCTCTGAGTGGTGACTGAAGTTATTTCATACACAGCTTCCGGAATGAGCCCGTAATAACTCAGCGCGTAATCCAGAGAAACATACGATGGTCCATAAAGTAGATTTGCAATCAGTGGCAATGAAATTGGCTCACCCGTTTTTTCTGGGTTAACCACGTAGAATCCGCGTTTAATTGCTATCAAGGTCTGATCGGCCACCAAATTAGATATCTTGTCATTGGGGCGCTGATAGTCCGCCAGCAATGACATGAGCACGTCATGGCTAAATGGCAACGCTCCTAACTTTTGGAGATCAATTTGACTTTTCATTTCAATATTATACATAGTTAATCGGTTTATTTTCGATTATTTATGCAGAATCTTTAAATTTATTGGGTTCAACATGCCTAAAACTAGCCAAAAGAACAAAACGGTTATTGTTATTTATCTCCAAGATAGCAAGACGATGTGCTTCGATTTTGCTCATTCAGACTCACCCAAAAGAGTCAGTATCACCGATTGTCTTGGCAATCAGGGTTCGAAAAAATGAAGTGAAATACCCTGCAGCGCATAGTTAACTAAGCACCAAGGTGTTACATTTGATAATTATTTTGAATTAATCACCAAGGAATCACCATGACTGCAAGAAAAATCAGCTTAAGCTTATTAACAGCTTCCCTTTTTGGCCTATCTTCATTGGCCATGGCTCAATACGACTACCCTGTTGACAAACCAGTTGCCGGAGCT
>ERZ1022756.337-NODE-337-length-14556-cov-22.346942_pt1 | contig 14556 bp, 13 predicted proteins | sample MGYA00520902_ERZ1022756 | MGnify/ENA primary metagenome ERZ1022756 (study PRJEB33162, sample SAMN09537601) | freshwater metagenome | isolation source: freshwater | place: Canada:Alberta | collected 2017-07 | study: EMG produced TPA metagenomics assembly of the...
AGGTAGAAGAAAACTGCGCAATTAGACATTCGCCATCAAATTCAATTGCCAAACTCACCGAATCAGCATTCTCGCCGATTTTGCTATCAACCGGGGTATGAGTGATTGCCTTTAGATCAAAGCCGGTCTTCACAAGTAGCTCAATTGATTCTGACAGATCATGACCAGGCGCTCCAGCGCCAGTAACCTCAAAGACGTTTTCAAAGATTGGAAGATTCTGTGATGCCGATCCATTCTCAAAAAACGTATATGTTGGCCCGACACTTGGTTCTGCCACCCTGGAAGAGTTGCCATTGGAAACACATCCAGAAAGTGACGCAGTCATAGCTAGTAAAAGCCCGAGAGATCTTAGGTTATGACCACGTTTCACTGTCTCAGTCTAACTAGACCAACATGTTCAAATACTGGTTACTAAGGATCCTCTTTTGGCGTTAATTGAACCAGATACTGTCTTCCCAACTTGCTAGGGAGTATTCCAAAGAGCCGAATCCAGCATTTCTAATTTCCGGTGATACTCTTCCCACATGTCAGAAAAGTTCAAGAAATCAGTCGCGGTAGTGGCAGGCATCATGGTGCTTTCTGCATGTGGGGTTCCACATGTAGCGACCCCTGAAGGTTCTGTGCCCGCCAGCTGCGAAGTAGCTGAAGTTATTAGCGCCTTCAACCAAAGAATTGAAGGGGCCGTTTACATTCCTACCGATTGGGAACCGGCGGACGGTACGGACTTATCTAAGGTTTATGAGGCCGGGGGAATTGCCTGCACCTACGGTATCGAGTCCGCCGAAATCGGCGGCACTGTTATGTGGGCTGAGGTAGGCGATGAACTCTGGGCAGAAATGAGTTCCGAATGGAAAAAAGCTGGCTACGTAGCAGCAGATATTCCGGATTTGGAAGAGCACGAAGCCTTTGTACTCGAGTCCTTCGCAGCAGATGATCAACCTGTCTTGTTTGTAAATTTCCACATCAACGGAGTTTGGGTGCAGTTTGGGGCTAGCAAATTTGTCTCTAGCTTGGAAGACTCCCTGGATATTCTTGTGGCCGCAGCGATTGCCACTTCACCAAAATAGATTAGGTGAAGACCTAGGGATTACAACCGTCACAAATTGAGGGGTCTGCTTTGTTCTCGCCCGAGTCCTTTACTTCACGATGAGAGCACTTCGCACAGCCTAGAACTTCAGCTCTAATGGCTTTCTCGACATACTCACCGCACGCAGAACAGTCCAAGCCTTTCTCATAGCCAACCTTGCCCCAGCCAGGGGTGTTACAACTAGGACAGAGAGATTTCAGTCGCTTGGCGAGATTATGTGCAGCCTGACGGATGTTTTCTTGCCTTGAAGGGGAGCAGTGTGCCCTCAAATCAGATTGCACCAGAACTTTGCCATCTGTTGAATCCTTAGCTAGCAGCTCAATGGCGGCCTCTAAATCCTGTTTGTCGCCTAATCCCTTGAGGGATCTCGATCTATCGCCGAGGTTAGGTGAAACGATCAGCTTGTGGTTCGGAAAATCAACGCGTTCAAGAAATTCGCTAATGTCTGAACCTGGCTCGGTTACGATCTCTCCCGCAACAATTTCTAGGGATCTAAATTCCTCGACCAATTCCATGCCTCGGTCTAAGTCAACAAAAGCGATGTATTCGGTGTCAGATCTTAGAAACGGTAATAGACGATCTGGTCCAACGGTTCCCTCAGATGCTACGCCCAAGCTCAATCCAAGATTAGTTGTGCCGATTCTCGCCTTTGTGATCGCCGCTTGACTGGCTGTAAGGGTTCTTTCAACCTCTCCCGAAAAGGTCCCGAGAAGGTCAGTATCAGCTTCGTGTAGCACTACCTCCATGCCTAGCTCCGCATTCAGAATTGGTGCAATTAGATCGAGCTTTTCATGCTTTGTCGTAAGCACGACTCTTTTGCCCTGGTACGGGTGAGGCTCTGGAGTCTTAGTGTTCAATCTAGAGACCCCTAACGAATTAATCTCTCAAGAAGCAGGTGCGCACTCAAGCTAAAGCGTTGGACTTTTCCCTGAAGTAGCAGGAGGCACAAAGAGATTCGTAGGTTACCTGATCGCCGTCTATCGCCACCTGGTCGCCATCAAAGATAAAGCTGTCGTTAATCTTTCTAGCGTTGAACATGGCTTTCTTACCACAGCGACAAATGGTTTTTAGCTCCTCAAGGCTGTGAGCAATCTCCAGTAAGCGAAGTGAGCCTGGAAAGCCATTGGTTTGAAAGTCAGTTCGGATGCCATATGCCAATACCGGAACATCATCCAACACAGCAATCTCTAGAGCCTGATCCACTTGTTCCCGGGTTAGAAACTGAGATTCGTCCAGTAGAAGGCAGGCAACTCGCTTGCCGGTCTTTTCTCTGTGCAGCGTGGATCTTTTTTGAAATTCTTTTCTTAGGTTCAGCTCAGGTGTAACAAGGAAATCAACTTTGCGATCAACACCGAGCCTGGACAAAATAGCCATGTCGCCTTTGGTGTCTACCGCAGGTTTAGCCAGCAAGACAGCTTGCCCACGCTCTTCATAGTTGTAAGCAGCCTGCAAAAGCGCAGTTGATTTACCTGAGTTCATCGCTCCGTGGCGGAAATATAGCTTGCTCATACAGTTGCAATTTTAGCTCCTTGTTTTGACATGTTTGGCAGCTAGGTCTAGCCTTGGAGCACCACCAAATAAAGGTCGTAGGGGAAGACGTACCTAGGTTTGGAGGTGAAAGTATGTCTAAAGGGCTCGTGTTTATTCACCAAGCGCCCAGTTCTTTGCTTACCCATATCGAGTGGACTATCTCGGGTGTCTGCGAAGCGCCAATAACCATTAGTTGGCAAGTTTTGCCAACCCCAAAGCAGGGTTTTCGTGCTCTTGCTCACTGGGAGGGCCCGGATGGCTCTGGGGCAGTTCTCGCAACCTCTTTTATGAACCTCAAACAAATCTCCTTTGAGGTTATCCAGCAGGACTCGTTGGATGTTTCCGGTTATCGCTGGAGCTACACTCCAACTCTTGGCATGTTCTCATCTGCTACTGATGAGGCGGGGAACATCTTGGTCAGCGAAAATCAGCTGAGGCATATTGTTGATAGCTGTGGGTCGAATGGATTGAAGTTGCAAGCTGAGCTTAGGAAAGTACTAGGTCAGGCTTTTGATGACGAACTAGAAAGCTATCGAGAGCTATTCGACGGATCGGAAAGCAACAACAGCGTTGTGACCGCCGAAGCCGAACGAGTTAGTTATAGCAAGAATGTTCGACCCCTCTAGCTTTCTTGGGGCAACAACAACATCTAGCTGTATCTCGGGATCTTGATTATCCAGATTGATTGTTGGCGGAGCTGTTTTCTCATGAAGAGCTAAAACAGTGAAAATAGCTTCAATTGCTCCGGCGCCTCCGAGTAAGTGACCTGTAGAAGCTTTTGTGGCAGACACAGGAATACTTGACAGCTTGTCGCCGAAAACTCTTTTGAGTGCCTGGTACTCGGCTATGTCGCCTACCGGGGTGCTGGTGGCGTGAGCGTTGATGTGCGCCACATCATCAATCGAGCTTCCTGACTGCTCTAATGCTCCAAGCATCGCTCGAGCGGCAGCTGTACCTTCAGGATCTGGTGCGGTGATGTGATGAGCATCTGAGGTCACAGCAGCCCCAACTACCTCTGCATAAATCTTTGCCCCGCGAGCTTTGGCGTGGGTTTCACTTTCCAAAATGAGTGTTCCCGCGCCTTCACCCATGACGAAACCATCTCTTCCGGTGTCATAGGGCCTAGACGCTGCGGCTGGATCATCATTGCGCTTAGATAGCGCGTGCATTGCCGCAAAGGCTGCAATTGGAAGCGGGTGGATGGCAGCTTCTGCGCCACCTGCAACGACGATGTCGACATCGCCGTTGCGAATTCTGTTGAAGGCATTCGCTATTGCCTCAGTTCCCGAAGCACAGGCCGAAACAGCCGTTCGAACACCCGCTCTTGCATGAAGCTCCATTCCAATGGCAGCGGCAGGACCATTGGCCATCAGCATCGGAACGGTCATTGGTAGAACTCTTCTTGGACCACGCTCTTTGAGGGTGTCGTAGGCATCAAGCAGGGTCCAGATTCCACCAATACCTGTTGCGTATTCGACCGCTAATCGCTCCGGAGCTACTTCCGGGGAGCCAGCGTCGACCCATGCTTCTCGAGCGGAGACCAAAGCGAACTGGCTCGATGGATCAAGTCTTTTGGCTTCTTGGGGTGTGAGCATTTCCTTGGCTGGAACTTTGGCTTGGCCAGCGAAGGTGACCGGCAGCTCATACTGAGCCACCCAGTCCTGAAAAAGTGTGGTGATACCGGACTCTCCGGCTAGAAGTGCGCTCCAGGTTGTCTTGCTGTCGCCACCAAGTGGCGTAGTTGCGCCAACCCCGGTGACAACAACTTTGTGGACCAAGGTTTTTAGCCTTGCGCCTTTGTGATGTAGTTCACAGCGTCACCAACGGTAAGAAGGTTCTTTACCTCGTCGTCTGGAATCTTTACATCAAACTTGTCTTCGGCGTTAACAACGATGGTCATCATCGAGATTGAGTCAATGTCTAGATCGTCAGTAAAGGACTTGTCTAGCTGTACTGCATCGGTAGCGATACCGGTTTCGTCGTTCACGATCTCTGCTAGTCCGCTAAGTACTTCTGCTGCAGATAGTGCCATTTTTTATCTCCTAGTTGTTTGATTGACCGATTGTAAGTTTAGGGCACAACCACTACTTGAGCCCCGTAGGCTAAACCAGCCCCGAAGCCAATCTGTAGCGCTAGATCGCCAGATTTAATGCGACCTTCGGCAAGTAGGGCATGCATCGCTAGCGGGATGCTGGCGGCAGAGGTGTTGCCAGTTGTGATGATGTCTTTTGCAACAACCACAGAATCAGGAAGCGCTAGCTGCTTTGCCATCTCATCGATAATTCGCTCGTTTGCCTGATGAGTTACCAAAGCACTTAGTTCTTCTGGCTTTACTCCAGCAACCTCAAGAGCCTCTTTAGCGACCTTGACCATTTCCCATACCGCCCAGCGGAAAACGCTCTGTCCCTCTTGGACAAGTGTTGGCCAACTACCTTTCCCGTCGCGGAAATCAAGAAGTGAACCGGTCATTCCAACCGCTTCCCACTTGGACCCATCCGAACCCCAAACGCTCTTGGAAATTCCAGGGGAGTCGGATGGACCAACAATGGCAGCACCCGCTCCATCGCCTAGCAGAAATGAAATTGATCTATCGGTTGGATCCACAAAATCGCTCAGCTTCTCGCCACCAACCACAAGTACATACTTGGCGGTACCTGATCGAACCAACGAGTCTGCTTGAGCAATCCCGTAACAGTAACCAGCACAAGCAGCTGAGATGTCAAAAGCCGGTGCTGGATTTGCTCCAACTAGTTCGGCTAACAAGGCTGCCGCCGATGGGGTTTGGTAAGGATGGGTAATGGTTGAAAAAATTACCGCTTCAATCTCACTTGGTTTGATTCCAGCTTTCTGAATTGCCTCGTTACTTGCTTCGACGGCCATATCCATCAAGGATCGATCCTTGCTAGCGCGCATTCTTGTGACGATGCCGGTTCTTTGCCTAATCCACTCATCTGAGGAGTTGATTGGCCCAGCTATGTCATCGTTGGTGACAGTCACGTCTCCTCGAGAAGCACCGAGAGAGTAAATCTTAGAGAAGGCAATAGTTTCTGCTTGGTTTAGTTTTGCCATTTACTTAGCCTGCTCCTTGACAAATGAGACGGCCTTTTCAAGATCTTCTGGGCTCTTTAGAGCCAGGGTGGCAACACCAGGCATAGCTCTTTTTGCGATTCCAGTCAGGGTGCCACCTGGTAAAAGCTCAATGACAGCGTTTACGCCATCAGCAACCATCGAATCCATGGTCTTATCCCAGCGAACCGGTTTGGAAACTTGATTAATTAGTAGCTCCAAAAACTTCTCTCCACTATCAACTCTTGCCCCATCGCTATTGGACCAAAGTAGCAGTTTGGGGTTTTCGCAGCTGATAGAAAGCGCCAAAGAAGTAAGCGCAACTTTGGCAGTTTCCATAAATGAGGTGTGAAAAGCACCTGCTACAGCCAAGCCAACCACCCTGGTTCCGGCCGGGGGTGAAGCAATCAGCTCTTGAATCTTGGGGGAAGACCCAGCTGCAACAATTTGCCCTTTACCGTTGTAATTTGCTGCAAAAAGTCCCAGTTTGGAAAGATGCTCGAGAACGCTCTCTTGTTCTCCACCAACAACCGCAGCCATCGAGCTTTCTTCTAGGGATGCGGCCTTGGCCATCTGCTCGCCTCTTGCTTTGACGAAGCGAAGCGCGGCTTCTTGATCGAAAACACCTGCGATACTGGCAGCTGCAATTTCTCCAACCGAGTGACCCGCGACACCTGTAAAAACTGATTCTTGTTCTAACGCGTCTTTCAATGAGGCATGACTTGCCATCGACGCCGCAACAATCAGAGGCTGTGCAATCTTTGTGTCCTTGATTTGATCGGCATCAGCTTGGGTGCCGAAGTAAATCAAGTCCATTTCAAGAATGTCTGAATACTTTTCTATTTCAGTCTTGAATGATTCAAGCTCCAACCACGGTGCTAAAAAGCTAGGTGACTGGGCTCCTTGACCCGGGCAAGTAAGGGCAATCAAGATTCTCTCGATCTCCCGCTTGGCTCAGGCTCATTCATTTTTCCAAGCAGGGTTGCAACCTGAAGGACAAATGACTCCCTCGCGCCGGTAGCGTCCCAGCCGATGATTTCAGAAATCTTCTTGAGGCGGTAGCGAACGGTGTTGCTGTGCACAAACATTTCCCTGGCGGTTAGCTCAAGTGAGCGTCCGGTTTCTAAGTAAGTTACGAGAGTATCCAGCAAGTCGGGAGAGTTTTTCCTGAGCGGCTGGTAAATCTTGTTGATCAGAGTTGTCTTTGCCAACATGTCGCCTGCGAGAGCGCGCTCAGCAAGTAGGTCATCAGCCGAGGTTGGTCTAGGGGCCTTGTTCCAGGCTCCAACCACAGAGAAACCAGAGAGCGCGGACCTGGCAGATTTGTGGGCATCGGTGATCGAAGGTACTTCGGAACCGACCACAATCGGGCCCTCCGTGAAGCTATTAGCTAGTCCACTGCAAAGCACAAAAAGTGATGGGGTCTTGGCAGGATCTGGATTCTCTTCAGGAACTTGACCCACCACAACGATCAATCGATCACCATGTATGCCCACCAGAACATCGGCGCCATTTCTTCGAGCTTCTCTGCGCAAAGTGTCGACATCGGTGCTTTGATCCGAGCCGCCAATCATTACCGCGACCGCACCTCGGGCTCTCCAGCCAAGTGCTGAGACTCTGGAAGCAAGCTCTTCTTCGTTTTCCCCGCTAAGAATGCTGTCTACGACCAGCGCTTCTAGCCTCGCGTCCCACAGCCCTCTTGCCTCAGCAGCCTTTGCGTAAACATCAGCAGCGCTAAATGCAATCTCTCGCGAATAAAGCAGCACAGCTTCGCGAAGTTCACTGTGTTCTTGAACTACCCGATCTTCAACAACTTGAACAACAACACGAATAAGCTGCAACGTCTCTTGCAGGGATATTGAGCGAAGTAGTTCTCTTGGTGCTGTTGAGAAAACATCGGCAGCAACCCAAGGCTGCGAGCTTGGATCTTCGTACCAAGACAGAAATGAAGTTATACCCGCTTGGGCAACTAGGCCAACAGCTGATCTTCTGGCAGCTGGCATCTTTGAATACCAGGGGAGTGTCTTATCAAGGCGAGCTAATGTGGTGGTTGCTAATTCTCCAGCGATGGATTGCAACCACTCAAGTGTCTCGTCCTTAGGCTTCGCCACCGGCAGTTCCGCTTGTTCCTGCATTTACGTTGTGTAGCTGGTAGCGATCAATGGCCAACTGTAAGACCGAATGATCTAGCTCGCCTCGCGAAACAAGTTGCTGCAAAGCACGAACGACAATTGAAGGCCCATCGATCTTGAACTCTCGTCTTGCAGCAGGTCTGGTGTCTGAGAATCCAAAACCATCGGCACCCAAAGTTGCATAGTCACCTGGAACCCAAGCGCGAATCTGGTCTGGAACCGCGTGCATGTAATCGCTTACTCCAATAAAAGGCCCAGAGGCATTCTGGAGTTTCTTGGTTAGATAAGCTGGCTCAACTTCATTGTTTGGGTACAGGAACTTTTGGCGGTCCTTGTCTAGCCCATCGCGACGAAGCTCGGTCCAGCTGGTGACTGACCAAATGTCAGCAGATACTCCCCAGTCTTTCGCGAGCAGCTCCTGTGCCTCGTAGGCCCAAGGAAGGGCAACTCCGGAGGCAAGAATCTGAACCTTGCGACCTGGCGCGTGGTTTTCGCTGACGCGGTGAATACCGCGAAGGATTCCATCGACGTCCACGTTTTCTGGTTCCGCTGGCTGAACGTAGGGCTCGTTGTAAACAGTCAGGTAGTAAATAACGTTTGGGTCTTTGTGATTTTCTCCGTACATGCGCTCAAGACCGGCTTTCATGATGTGCCCAATCTCATATCCGTAGGCCGGGTCGTAGCTGATCACCGCGGTGTTGGTTGATGCCAAAAGCGGTGAATGACCATCGGCATGCTGCAACCCTTCGCCAGTTAGCGTGGTGCGACCCGCGGTCGCGCCAATCATAAATCCTCTGGTCATCTGATCAGTAGCGGCCCAAATTGCATCGGCGGTTCTCTGGAAACCAAACATCGAGTAGAAAACATAGATTGGAATCATCGGCTGACCCTGAGTCGCGTAACTAGAGCCAACTGCGGTGAATGCAGCTACCGATCCAGCCTCGTTGATTCCGGTGTGCAGAATCTGTCCCTCGTCCGACTCTTTGTAGTTAAGCAATAGATCGCGGTCTACCGAGAGGTAATGCATTCCTGCCGGGTTGTAGATCTTGGCGGTTGGGAAAAACGCATCCATTCCAAAAGTTCTAGCTTCGTCAGGAATGATTGGAACAATTCTTGGACCAAGTTCAGGGGATCGAAGAAGGTCCTTCAACAACCTTACGAATGCCATGGTGGTGGCAACTTCTTGTGTTCCTGAACCCGCCTTGGCAATGTCGTAGGTCTTGTTCTCTGGAAGAGCGAAGCTCACATACTTGCTTCTGCGCTCTGGGAGGTAACCACCTAGTTCACGGCGACGCTCGTGCATGTATTGGATCTCTGGGGTGGAGTCAGCTGGCTTGAAATATGGTGGCTGATACGGATCGCGCTCTAGCTCACTGTCTGAAATAGGAATGTGCATCTCATCACGGAACTGCTTTAGATCAGCGAGAGTAAGTTTTTTCATCTGGTGAGTTGCGTTTCGACCCTCGAAGGTCTTTCCGAGGGTGTAGCCCTTGATGGTCTTTGCGATAATGACTGTCGGCTGCCCCTTGTGCTCGGTGGCTGATTTGTAGGCCGCGTAAATCTTCTTGTAGTCGTGACCTCCGCGCCTGAGTCCCCAAAGCTGGTCGTCAGTCATCGGCTCGACCATCTTGGCGGTTCTTGGGTCGCGGCCAAAGAAGTTCTCTCTTACGAAAGCCCCGGATTCGGTTTTGTAGGTTTGGTAGTCACCATCGGGGGTTCTGTTCATTAAATCTACAAGTGCACCTTCGGTGTCTGCGCTTAGAAGTGGATCCCACTCGCGACCCCAAATCACTTTGATGACGTTCCAGCCCGCTCCTCTAAAGAATGATTCGAGTTCCTGAATAATCTTTCCGTTACCTCGAACTGGTCCATCGAGTCGTTGCAAGTTGGCGTTAACTACGAAGGTCAGGTTGTCTAGACCATCGTTGGCAGCAAGTTGCAGCGCACCGCGGCTTTCGACTTCGTCAAGCTCACCGTCTCCAAGGAAAGCCCAGACGTGCTGCCCTGAGGTGTCGCGGAAGTTTCGGTTATGTAGGTAGCGGTTGAACTGCGCTTGGTAAATTGCGTTGATCGGGCCAAGTCCCATCGAGACGGTTGGGAACTGCCAAAACTCGGGCATCAACCTTGGGTGCGGATAGGAAGAGAGCCCGCCACCTGGGTGTGATTTCTCCTGACGGAAACCATTTAGCTGGTTCTCGGAAAGCCTGCCCTCCAAGAATGCTCTGGCGTAAGGACCGGGAGAGGCGTGACCTTGAACAAATATCTGATCCCCACCGGATGGATGGTCTTGTCCTTTGAAGAAGTGGTTGAAACCAACTTCATATAAAGAAGCAGAGGATGCAAAAGTGGAGATGTGTCCACCAACTGCAATTCCTGGTCGCTGAGCTCGATGCACGAGCATCGCTGCGTTCCATCGCATCCAAGAGCGGTAGGTTCTTTCGATTTTCTCATCACCTGGGAACGCAGGCTCATCTTCTGGAGAAATTGTGTTGATGTAGTCGGTAGTTGGAACCAGCGGAACATTTAGCTGAAGTTCATGTGAGCGCCTGAGAAGGTTCAGCATTAACTCTCTGGCGCGACCGCGACCGCGGGCAGCTGATGCCTGAGAAAGAGATTCCAGCCACTCGGCAGTTTCCTGCGGGTCCATGTCTGGATTGGAAACTGCATAGGCGTCATTGTTGTTAATGGACAATGAAATCCTTTCTAAAGAGAGTCTTCGCACAAGTTTTTTGACAGCGAACCATTTAGGGCTCTGGGTAGAACCAAATAAGAGTTTACCTACAGAAAACGGGGTCATTTGAACCCAATATTTGGCTCTACTATTGAACCAGTCAATAAAACCAAGGAGAAGCAATGACGGCAGAAGTAGGCGAAAAGGCTCCGGATTTTGAGCTAAACAACCAGCATGGGGAGCCAGTGAAGCTTTCCTCTTATATCGGCAAAAAGCCAGTGGTACTTGTTTTCTACCCACTCTCTTTCTCGGGCACCTGTACCGGAGAGCTTTGCGAGCTTCGAGACAACATTTCGATGTTCGACACAGCTGATGTTGAGTTACTAGCTATTTCAGTGGATTCGAAATACACCCAGAAGATTTTTGCCGACCAGGAGGGTTACAAGTTCCAGGTGCTAGCGGACTTCTGGCCTCACGGCGGCGTAGCCAAGCAATACGGGGTATTCATGGAAGAGATCGGCTTTGCTAAGCGAGGAACCTTCTTGATTGATAAAGAGGGCGTAATTCAGGCCAAGTTTGTCAACGGCCCTGGAGAAGCTAGGGATCTAGGAAGCTACAAAGAGGCACTTGCTGCTTTGTAGTAGAGTTTTCTAGTTGCCATATGGCGCATGTTTGAGGGCCTTTAGCTCAGTTGGTAGAGCGCCACGTTTACACCGTGGATGTCATCGGTTCGAGCCCGGTAGGGCCCACAGATAGCGACTTCGGATAACCCGGCGTTAGGATTTGGTCATGGAATCTCCAACACCTCCAACTCCACGTTCAATGTCTGATGACGAACTAAACGCCGAGGTCGCAAGATTACAGTCTCAACCCGATGGCCTCATGGCCGCAATGGCTCTGATTGAAGCCCAAAACCTTTTGAGACAGCAAGACTCTTTTGCTTACTCGCAGTGGCAATTGCAGGCCCAGATGCAAGCAGCTTCCGCTCCTGCCGAATTATCGGAGCCTGAGCCGATTACTCCAGTAACCGTTGCTCCAGAACCAATCATTGAACCAGTTGTATCCCAGGAGCCGGTTGTTTTGACTCCACCTGCAGTGATCATTCCGCCAGTTGTACCAGAGCCAATCTCTGCTCCAGCACCAGCAATCGTCAACGAAAGTAGCGTGGAGGACGTTGTTGCGGCCCTAAACCGCAATTACGCAAACGCTGCAACTGAAGAACCGGTTGCAACTGAGCCCGCGCAGGAAACAGTAGCAACTGAGAGTGAATCAGCAGCAGACACACAAGTGTCGCAAATGGAACCTGCGCCAATTGCCAGCGTTTCAACACTCACATCCGAAATTGCGGTCCAACCAGATCCAGAAACCCAAGAGCAAGATCCGGAGCAGGTTGCTATCGAAAGAACCAAGACGTCGGCAGCTTTGAGCTGGTCTTGGATCTCACTTGCAGCTTCGCCTTTGGTTCTGGTTCTTGCCGCATTCCTTAAAGAATCCGGTGCTTCCTTCGCGCAATCGCTGATAGTGATTTCAGGATTAATCGTTACCACCTCTGTTTTGGCGGGTGTAGGTGCGGTTGCTGCAAAGCGTGGCTCGAGCGCAATTGGCGTAGTTTCAAGAGCTGCCTTCGGGGTTTGGGGAAATGTTTTCCCGGGTGTACTAATGCTCTTGATCAAGATTGTTTGGTCGATTGCCCTTGTAATCTTTGGCGCGAGAATTTTGTCGCCGTTGATTTCTAATCAGCCATGGTTTGCAGTTTTGAGCATGCAATTTGTATTCCCGGCAGAGTTCACAGCATTGCTACTTACTGCAGTTCCTATGATCATCATTGCCTCGCTAGTAGCTGGATTTGGTGGCATTGCAATGCTTCGCTCGCAACAAATTGCTGGCGGATTCTCACTCGTTGGAATTGTGGCTATCGGCTACTTCGTTTTCAGCTCAAATTCGATTCTTGATCTTCAGCAAGGCGAAATGCTGGGAGCTCCAGCTTTGCTCGATCTTGCGATTCTAGGTTTCGCCCTGTTTGGATTCACTGTGTTTTCTCAAAGCGGTGACTTTGCTAGAAAGCTTCCAGTAGAGACTGCGGGAGCAAAAGTGTTTTTCCTATCCTTCGTTTCGACCTTGTTCATTCCTCTAGCGGTAGGGGTAATGGGTGTGCTTTGGGTCTTCATGGCAGAAGAGGGCTTCGGGGTTTTACTAACAAGCCAATTGATTACCTCTGTAGCTTCAGTTGCCCCGCTTTGGGTTTTCGTCGCTTTCGTTGTTGCGGTTGGGCTTTCCGTACTGCAGCTTGTTGCTAGTTCCATGTACTCGCTTTCTGGCTCTCTAGCCTCCACTGGCGCAAAGATCCCTGGAGCTCTTTCAACTTTGCTTTTTGGAGTTGTTCTGCTTGCCGGAGCGTTAGTTTCAAGCATGCTTCTTGGCACATCGAGTTTGCTTGCCATGTTGATTGAATTGCTAGTACTCGCATCTGTGGTCGCTGCGTCATTTACAGGAATTGTTTTGGCCGATGCTCTAATCCGTTCCCGTGATTATCACGAGGTGTCACTAACGAGAGACTACGGTTTCTACGGTCGATTCAACGTAGCTAACACAATTGGTTTTATTCTTGCCACAGCAGTTGGATATGGTTACCTCAACGGAACTGGGACCTTGTCTTTTTGGGCTGGCTACTTGGGCGATTTAACCCCAGCAATTTTTGAAGTGACCGGTTCTTACATTGGTGTTGCAATGGCCTTTGGGCTGGCGGTGCTATTTCCTGTGGTGTTTGGAATTCCAAGAATCAAGGCTCAGGAAGTAAAGCTTGTGGAGTTGGATGAGCGCCGAGAGGAACTCAAAGAGTACTTAGCCACGGCCAACTAGAGCGCATGACAGTAAAGCTAGCGAGTCTACTTCCGGTATTCGAATCACTTTGGCCACAAGCTTCAGCTGACGAGTGGGATCAAGTCGGTCTAGCAAGCGGCTCACCGGATCAACAAATTGAGCGGGTACTTCTTTGTGTAGACCCAACAATTAATGTCCTACAAGAAGCTAAGAATAGATCTTGTCAGCTGGTCATCTCTCACCACCCGCTGCTTCTTGAGGGCGTACACAGCGTCGCTGAGGGGGAGCTAAAGGGAGATATCTTGGCGTATGCCATCACAAACTCGATTGCCTTGTTCTCGGCCCATACCAATGCAGACATTGTGCCAGGCGGCGTATCCGATGTGTTAGCCACCAAGATTGGGATTCAAGGTAGCGTTCCGCTAGTGCCAACTTCAGGTGCATCCGGCCACGGAAGAGTTGGAAACCTTGACTCTCCAATGAGCATTCGAGATATCGCGATAAGGATAAATGAGGTTCTGCCTGCCACATACGCTCCAATTCGACTAGCTGGAGACCCCGACCGAATAGTGTCCAAGGTGGCAGTGGTCGGTGGATCCGGGGCGAGCTTTCTTCCAGATGCAATTAATGCAGGCGCCGAGTGTTTTATAACAAGTGATTTGAAGCATCACGTGAGCTTAGACGCGATAAGCGACCCGGCTAATCAGATAAGCCTGATCGACATCTCTCACTTCGCGGCAGAGAGCCTGTGGTTGGAACCGGCCGCTAAACAGCTCTCAGAGAAGGTCCCAACAGTTGAATTTCTGGTCAGTGAGATTACAACAGACCCTTGGTCGCAAAGTATTCAAGGAAAGCTCTCGTGATAGCAAACCTGTCCGATCAAGAGCAACTACTCGCGGTTGCAGCAAATGATGTAGAGCTTGCAAGAATCAACACTTCAATAAAGCAAGCTCAAGCCGAAGCTGAGCTTGAATCGGCTTCTGCCGAGACGCTACGACTTTCTGATCTCCTAATTGACGCAAGAAACGCGGTTGGCGATCTTGAAATGGAGCTAGGTAGAGCCGAGGCAGATCTTGAGTTGGTCGCTAACCGAATTGCTAAGGATAAGCAGCTGTTATCTTCAACAAGTTCCGCTAAGGATGCACAAGGAATCGAACACGAACTCAGCACACTGGCAGCTAGAAAGAGCGAACTAGAGGACGCTCAGCTCCAGATTATGGAGCTTCTGGAAACCGCCCAGCAAGAGCACG
>ERZ1022756.338-NODE-338-length-14536-cov-16.175057_pt1 | contig 14536 bp, 11 predicted proteins | sample MGYA00520902_ERZ1022756 | MGnify/ENA primary metagenome ERZ1022756 (study PRJEB33162, sample SAMN09537601) | freshwater metagenome | isolation source: freshwater | place: Canada:Alberta | collected 2017-07 | study: EMG produced TPA metagenomics assembly of the...
ACGCTGTAGCTGTTGAGATCCTTCAGAACGCAACAACCTTCCGCTTCGACGCATCTGACTTGATGCCAGCAGCTGTTGGTGCCGGTTCATTCTGGAAAGAAATGACCGCATGGGTTGCAGAGGACAAGGCTGACAAGGCTGTTCTAGACGCCATTCAGGCATCTTGGCCAGCAGAGTAAGTTAGTTCCAAGCGCAATTGATTGAAATTGTGTGGGCCCTGAGAAATCGGGGCCCACACTTTTCAACAAGGCAGTAAACCGCAACAAAACTTCAAGGAGTAACAATGTACGTTATCGACTTGGTCACCAGAAAAACCGGCTGGGAGATTATCGCTCCCAACCTGATCACGTTGATATTCGGTCTTGGCGCATTTGCCGCAATTGTTATCCTGATTTTTCTTCTAGCTGAACGAACTTCAGTTCGTGCCCAAGAGTGGGTTAAGTACTTAGTCTTTTTAGTCCCTGCAGTTGCACTTCTTCTTATAGGACTTATCTACCCAGCTATTCGAACTCTGATTTTGTCGTTTATGAACGCCGATAGTGAACGCTTTGTGGGTTTTGAAAACTACATCTGGGCTTTCACTAGACCTGAAATTGTTCAGGTCTTAACCAACACCGCCATCTGGGTAATTGTTGTCCCAATTGCTTCAACCTTCATTGGCCTTGTAATTGCATACGTAACTGACCGCATGAAAACTGCTGCGGTTGTAAAGTCATTGATTTTTATGCCCATGGCAATTTCCATGGTCGGAGCCTCGATCATTTGGAAATTTGTTTACGATTTCGAACCAAACCTAAAAAAGACTGACATTGGACTACTTAGCTCCATCTCAAAAGCCTTGGGAGTCAATCCTCCAAACTGGCTGCTTGAGAATCCACTCAACACCTTCTTGTTGATTGTCGTAATGATCTGGATTCAGACTGGATTTGCAATGGTTGTGCTGTCGGCTGCAATGAAGAATATTCCCGATGAGGTTGTGGAAGCCTCGATGCTGGATGGCGCCTCACAGCTAAAAAGATTTGTCCAGATAACCGTTCCGATGATTAGGGCCTCAATTGTGGTGGTTCTAACCACCATCACAATCGGAACCCTAAAGGTATTCGATATCGTGCGAACTATGACCGGTGGAAATTTTTCCACGAACGTGATTGCAAATGAAATGTATTCCCAGACCTTTAGGGCGTTGAACTACGGAACAGGCTCTGCCCTAGCAATCATTTTGTTCCTTGGAGTTGTCCCAATCATTTGGTACAACATCAGGCAACTTCGCCTCGAGAGGACGGAACGCTGATGAGCACTCAGAGCGCTAAGCCAGTCAAGACCAAAGTGAAGCTCTCGACCCCCGAGGGTCGAAAGAAGATGAAGGACGCCTTTAGCTCTCCTTGGGCTTCAGCAGCAGCAATTGTTATTGCCATGCTTTGGACCATTCCAACCTTCGGACTGCTTGTTAGCTCCTTTAGGCCCGAGAAGGACATCAACGCGACCGGGTGGTGGATGTTCTTTGTCCAGCCAAACTTCACTCTCGAAAACTACGAGAGCGCCCTGTTCCAGGGAACAGCGGTCACTCCACCGCTAAGTCAGTACTTCTTTAACAGCTTCGCTATCACGCTGCCAGCTGCCATCTTCCCCCTCACGCTGGCCGTGTTCGCTGCCTACGCTCTGGCTTGGTTTGACTTCAAGGGTAAGAACTTTATCTTCTTCAGCATCTTTGCCCTCCAGGTGATTCCGCTTCAGATGTCATTGGTTCCTCTGCTTCAGTTATTTGCCAAGGGCCTAATGATTGGTGAGGATGTAATCATTCCACCTCTTGGAATCACCGGAACATACATTCCTATTTGGATCGCTCACACCATCTTTGCTTTGCCGTTGGCAATTTTCTTGATGCATAATTTCCTAAGTCAGATCCCGAGGGAGCTTATCGAGGCAGCTCGAGTTGACGGAGCAGGTTGGTTCACTTTGTTCAGGCAGATTGTCTTCCCGCTAAGCGTTCCCGCAATTGCGTCCTTTGCAATCTTCCAGTTCCTTTGGGTATGGAACGATTTGTTAGTTGGACTTACATTCGGAGGTGGTGTCAAAGACATTGCTCCTTTGACTGTGCGCTTGGCAGAGATGGTTGGAACGCGAGGTTCGAACTGGGAAGTACTTACAGCGGGAGCCTTTATCTCGATGATTGTTCCGCTGATTGTCTTTTTCGCGCTGCAGCGTTATTTCGTTCGAGGGCTGCTTGCAGGTTCAGTCAAGGGTTAGCAGAAGCTAGTTTCTTTCCCCAAAGACTTTCTTGAGAAATTCAAAGCTTTGCTTGGGAATTCTTGTCAGGTCGTCCTCTGAAACTCGAACAATGCCGAATCGCTTTGTCCAACCCTCTGCCCACTCCAAGTTATCCATTAGGGACCAAGCGTAATATCCGCGAAGATCAACTCCCAGATCTATTGCGTCTAGAGCTGCCAGCAAATGCGTCGCAATATAATCAATGCGGTCAGTGTCCTCTACAACACCATCAACTAGCTTGTCTGGAAAAGCCCCACCGTTTTCTGTGATGTATAGCGGAACCCCAGGTAGGTCTCTTGCAATTCTTGTCAATGTAGTTGTCAAAGACGGTGCGTGCATCTCCCAGCCCATGTCGGTTTGAGGCTCGCGAGGAACAAAGTGCACCGGAGGGCTACCAGGAAAAAGAGCCGGAGACTGCCCCACCACATGACCTGGTCCCTTTGCTGGCTTCGAGGCTACTCTCATTGGCGAGTAGTAGTTCAAGCCCATCCAGTCGATCTTGTTTGCGGCCGCCTTTAAGCCGGATTCTTCAACAAAGCTCCAGTCGGTGTATGAAGAGGTAGCGTCCATGATTTCTGAGGCAATTCCGCGTCCTGCCAGAAGGTCCAACCAGAAGCGGTTTTGTAAGTTGTCGATGTGTGCCACCGCATCCGAGATTTGATTATCGTCTCCGATGATTGTGGTGAGATTCAAAACAATTCCTGGATTGTTTGCCTTGTTTGAGCGCAGCACCTCCATTGCTTTCCCGCTTGCCACCATCAAGTTGTATGAAACTTCAAATGCGGTGGCCGGATCTTTCAGCCCAGGAGCGTGAATTCCAGCAGCGTTGCCTAGGTATGCCACCACCCATGGTTCATTTAGAGTTGCCCAGCTAAAGACTCGGTCGGCGAACTTTGAAGATAGGACATTGGCATAGTTTTCAAAGTGTTCGTAGATTTCCTTGTTGGCCCAGCCCCCTTTAGCCTGAAGAGCACTCGGCAAATCCCAGTGATACAAAGTCAGAGCTGGTTTGATGTTTCGCTCAAGCAAGCCATCAATCAAGCGATCATAAAATTCAAGACCCTTGGCATCAGTTGCACCTTGACCGGAATGCAAAATGCGTGGCCATGAAACTGAGAAGCGGTAGGAATCAACCCCGAGTCTGGCGAGTAAATCTAAATCGCCTTGAAGGCGATTGATGTGATCGGTTGCAGGGTCTGCACCTGCACCGTCTAAGATCTTTCCAGGAGTTTCTGAAAAGTCTTCCCATATTGATCTTCCCCGGGTGTGACTAGAGCCTTCAATTTGCCATGAGGAAGTGGCTGCACCGAAAACAAATCCTTTGGGAATTCGAGAAGTAATTTCTTGAGCTCTATCGAACCAATTAGTCATTTCATTAGCCTAGTTGTGGACACCAAAGCTAAGAGCAACTGGCTTTGCTAAGAATTTCTTCTGGACTCGAGCCTCAAAGGTTTGGCTAAATCCACCATTACCCCGTTGTACTCAGGTCTCGAGCCGACATAAATCCTAGCCTTGGCTCGCACGCCGCTTGAATGCGCTAGTAGATACTTGTGTAATTCCCCGGCTTCTTGCGTCGGGAGATACCCCAAAATCTTGGAATCAATTGTGATTGCAACGGCAAGCCTGCGCTCAACGTTCGCAGGATCTGGAATTAGCAGAACCTCGATAGGGGTTGGCTCAACAAAATAGATGCGTCTTGCAATCCGCACTTGCTCAAAGTTGTGCTCGTAAGGAATGCAACCCTGAGCACTAAATGCAAAACTACCGTCGCCTTTTAGCAAAGGAGATTTCTTTAGTATCTTTGTTATCTCACTCGGTATCTCCGACTCAAATCCCAAATCCAAGAGGGCGTCTTTGTTGTCCAGCAGTCTTTTTTGAAGTAGCCGACGTGAGGCCAACACTGAAATCACGATCGCGACCCCAGCTGCAATTAAGAAAACTTCAATGCCCATTTGCTCTAAACGCTAACACCGAAGCTTCAGCAAACAGCTAAGGCAGCGGCTTTACAACCTATTCCAGACTTCTTGCTTGCTCAAGCAATCCGCTGAGCCTGGAAACTGATTTGAGCTCTTCAATGTCTCTAAAGCGCGACTTTGTGAGCATGGGCGAATAAACCAGATAGCAATTTGCTTTAGCACGCGAAAGTGCAACATTCAAACGGTTCCTATCAAGTAGAAAATCTAGCCCTCTCGGGGCATCAAGTGCACTGGAGGCAGCCAGGCTAACAATGACGACCATCGCCTCGCGGCCTTGGAACTTATCGACCGTTCCCACGGCGACATCTACTAGGCCGGCGCTATCGAGAAGGCCACGAATCAAATCCACTTGAGCGTTATACGGGGCGACGATGAGAACATCCCCAGCCCCAAGTTTCCCCACTTGTTCTCGGGCAATTTCTAAAACAACCTCCGCCTCTTCGAGGGAACTTGATGCGTTGGCGTAGTGAGTCACTGGGACTTTGATTAGACCAGGCGCAATTCCCTCAACCACGCTGTCAAAAGTGTCTGGGTGTGAGTGGAGTTTGTTTTGATAACTCAGCGCACTAACCGGAGCATTTATTGCTGGGTGCATTCTTCTTGTCACATCCAGAAAGTAGCCAGAATCGTTTTCAAGAATTGCAGCATCACCCATGTAATGACCTAGGGCTGAGTTATCAACACCTCCTGGGTGAAGCGCTTGAACCACCTGAGTTAGCTGCCTCGGGTCGCCAAGCAAAACCAGGCTCTTAGTGTTCGCGCTAACGGCAATAGCATCCACGAGTGAGAACTGGGCTGCTTCGTCAACAAAGATATAGTCAAACCGATCCTCGAAGAACTCGTTCGCACAGAAATTCCATGAAGTTCCGCCAACAACATATCCAGAGTTTCCTGAGCGCCAAGCTCCAAAGGCCTTATTGGTAGTTGGTGTAATCCAACCCTTGGCTTCTTTGTCGCCTGCCTGACTTTTCTTGGCCATAACATCGGGAGATACCCCAGCCTCAAGGCATGCCCACATCAAATTCTCTATGGCGGAGTGAGAGTTGGCGACAACCCCGACTTTCATCCCTTTATCCACCAACTCTTTTATGACCCTTGAACCGACAAAGGTCTTACCTGAACCCGGTGGCCCTTGGATGGCCAGAACCGAATGGTCAAGGTCAATTACTGCTTTAGTTATCGCCGTGAGTGAATCGCCATCTTTGGCTACCGGTAGGCCAGGTAGCGACTTAAGCCTTGGCGGATTTCTCATCAGTAAATCCATCGCAGGGTGTCTTATTGAAGGGATTTTCTCGGGCGAAGCCCATAACCCGACTAGTGTCTCAACCAGTTGCCTAACCACTTCGGGTTTTTGGCCAGGCGGTATCCACTCATATTCAAAGATTGCATTTGGTTCAAGGCTCATGTTGGCGTAGCGAGCATCTCTTTCAAAGATCAGCTCTTCGCCTTTTACCGAAAGCACTTTCCCGTAGTCGGTATCTTGTTGGTTGGCCCCAAGGCTGTATCGGACAAAGACTTTTTGGTCTTTTTTCATAAAGCTAGTTTGCCCAGGCTCCAAAAGGTATTGGTAGACGACCTTGACTTTGGTCTCAGGATCAACACCGAAGAAATCAAGTACGTTTGATTGCGTGCTGCAGCCCTCGACCACCAGCGCTTTGCGATCGGTGTTTAACTGATCAATGGTGGCATCTTTGCGAATAGCCCAATCTCGCCATCGAATCACATCCTCACGGTTGTAATAAAGCATCGAGTGAGTTAGCGCTAACCAGATCTTTGCCCTCAGGTCAGCCTGCGGCTGTTTACCCCAAGCCCACTGATCTAGGACTTTTTGTAGCTGGGCGGTTTTCTTGTTTAGTTTCTCAAGTTCTATTTCAGCTTTTCGGGCCCTGGCTGATTCGGGAGAGTCTTCTTTCTCAGCTTGGCTTTTAGCCTCGCGTGCTTTTTTTATATCTTTTGCCCGCTCAAACTCTTGATACCTTAGGTGTGCTCCGGGCAGGGAGCTAAGCCAGTTGTAAAGCGCCATAGTTGAAACGCAATCATCCTCGTTGTAGTCGGTGATTTTCTTCAGAGTTTCTTCGGCACCATCTTCGCCAAGTTCGACTTGTTGGCGATAGTAGTCATACTCGTCAATAGACGAGCCAGCATCAACTACCTGGCTTTTTCGTTTGAAATCGTAGAAGGCTTCAAGTTTCTTAATCGAGTAGCTGGGCTGGGAGACCATGATGGAGCCTTTGACTACTTTGTATAGATCAACCATTCGCCCTGAAGCCACTAGCTCTGACACTTGTTGTTCCAGCACTCCGTGTCTGGCTGCTAGGCGATTCAAAGCAGTGACTTCATAGCTGGCGTAGTGATAAACGTGGGCAGTTTTATCTTCAGCTAAACGCTTGGTCAAAAAGCTCATGAAGTCAATAAAGGCCTGTTTTTCTTGCTTGCGGTCATGGGCAAAGAACGGGACGAACTCTCCTGATCTAAGTGTGTTGCCAAATAGGTACTCAAGGCCACCTTTTTCTGGAAAGTAAGGAAAACCTTCCATGTCAAAGAACACATCATTATCTGAGGCTGGTGGCAGTACTGCAATTTCGGGATCTGGCAAGACTATGTGACTTACGACGTTGGTCTTTCTATAGTCGGCTTGAAGCTTGGCCTGCTGTCGAATCTTTTCGAAGCTAGTAGCCGATATCTCGGCGGGCCTAAGATCATCAGTTGCCGAGGCAAGCTGAGCCATAGTGGTTATTCCTGTGCTCGCCAGCTTCTCTATTTGGCTGCGATTGATTCCAGCAACCTGTACTAAGTGGTCAACATCAAATCTTGCCTGCTCGCAAAGAGCCGGATACTCACAAATGCTGCAAGAGTCTTTGGATTCGCAGTAAAGAGTCATGTCAGAAAGTTTTGTGCTTTCATCGAAAGCTTTAATAGCGCTTTCAAGCTCTGATCGCGCCAGCTTCATAGCTGGTACGATCTCTGATTCCTCGAAGGTCACAAGTTCGCGAGATCCGAGAATGATCCCAGGTTCCCCTTCAGATTTCATGCCGAGAGCCAAAAGTGCATCGGCGTATAGGGCAATTTGCAAAAGATAGTTTGATTTTGCAGAAGAAGCGAGCTTGGCATCCCAGGCAACGTACTTATCTCTCTCGCCAAATGCTTGCTGTTTTGCAGTTAGTTTGCCCTTGATGAATTCAAGTTGGTAATCGCCTCTAACTAGAAAGTCAGGCTTACCGTTGAATGTGAGATTGCCAACTTGATGTTTTAGGTATCCCTGGTAAATCACGGGAACCTTATTGCGCATCAGCTCAACAGTTGTATCAAATGTTTCCTTGTCGGATGGTCTTTGAAAAGCCTCCGGGCCTAGGCTTTCGAGAAGCTCTTGCTCGAGAGCTGCTTCGTAAGCCATTCCGTAAGTAATTGCCAGGCCCTCTGGCTTTACAAAAAACTGCTCAACTAGATCCTTGAGCCCAGCAACATCGTTTTCTCTGGCGATAGCTAGTTGGGAGCAGTGCTTGCAACCGCTTGAGCGCATGAGATCTCGGGTGTTGAATGACCAGGAACCAGTTTCGTGTTTTTTCATTGATCTAAGTCTGGCATTTGCCACTGACAATGCACTAAACGGGGTGCTAACCCCACATTTTCCTTGTTCTGCCCATGCCTAGGCGGGATAATGGAATTTCAAATGTTCGGTAATCACCAGATGGGACTGTCGATGCCTGTGTCTAGAACCGTAGTTGTTGTGGAAAACGAGTCCCTGCTTCGAGATCTAATTGCTCGGAGCCTAGAAACAGCGGGCTTCCATGTTGCCACCGCTGCTAACGCAGCCGATGCCAAAAGAGCCATCAAGGCCTCCGATCCTGACATTTGCGTTGTAGACATCGAATTAGGTCAGGGTCCAAATGGATTTGATTTTGCTGATTACCTAGCCCGCGAGGCCCCAGATGTCGGTGTGGTCTTTCTAACAAACCTTCCGGACCCGCGCTTTGCCGATAGAGACTCACAGACCATAAACCAAAACCAGGCTTACCTTAGAAAGTCCCAGCTGGTGGATTCTAAACAGCTAGTGGATGCTGTGAATGCAGTTCTCAAGGAGATAGATGTTGATCAGTTCCGACACGATCAGAATCAAGATCGCCCCCTTGCAAAGCTATCCAGAAGACAAATCTCAGTTTTGAAAATGGTTGCCGATGGATACAGCAACAATGAGATTGCCGAAGCACGAGGCACAACGGTACGAGCGGTTGAGGGAATGGTTTCGAGAATTTTCCACGCGCTGGATCTAGACGTGCAGGGCTCTAGAAATGCTCGAGTTGAAGCCACCAGGCTTTATTTGAGTGCATCAGGAGCCGTTGCGGTTGAACAATGAGTGATAGCTACAAGGCTCATCGCCCAACGGGCAGACGCCTTCTGAATCAAATTGGATCGCGCTACGCTCTTTCAAACCAAGTCCTAGTTTTCTTTCTCGTGCCAGCATATGGCACTGGGCTAATCTTTGAATCACTTAGGTTAGAAACCACCTTCATCGAGAGACTAGTAGTTTCAACCAGCGGCTATCTAGCAACTATCGCCGTACTTGTTATTGCTAGACGACTGCTGGTGGGAAAGCCGGAGAAAAGTCGACCGGGCTTTGTATTGATGGTGTTTTTACTCGCCGGGTTTGCTCGCGGACTTGTGATTTTGGCACTGGATATTGCAACCAATCAGCACACAGAAGGGGAAGAGCTCTTCAGACTAATAGGCGGTCCAATCTTTACTTTCGTGACTCTCACTGTGTCCGCTGTTTTAGCCTCCAACTACCAAAGGCACCGAGAGTCATTAGTTGCCCTAGCCGATGAACGCTACCGACTTCAGATTCGATCTGCGGGAATCCAAGCAAAAGTTCAAATTCAGCGTGAAGAGCTATTGGGTAAAGTTCGACTTCTTCTGGATCCAGCCATTGCAAAAATTCAATCAACTTTAGGCGGATCATCTTCTACCGAAGCCATCTCGTCTCTTCAGTCGACAGTTGAAGAAGTTGTTAGACCTTTAAGCATTGAATTGGCTGAGACCAGCGACGAGTTGGAAGCGGTCTTCGGCAAGGCAGTGATTCGAGAAAAAGCCCAAATCCCCAAAACGATAATGCTTGGGGAGTTTATTGTTCCACTTTGGGCATCATTGATTGCATCAATAATCTTGGTGCCGGTTGCGTTCTTGGTTGAAAACCCAGCAGACTCGCTACTTATCCTGCTGACAACTTTTTTGAGCATGTTCTTGGGTCTTGGCCTAATTCAGAAACTCACAAGTAATCTACCGGTGCCACCTTTTTTTGCTGCGGTGGTTGTACCACTTTTCTATGCCCTAGCACTTAGCCCGATTTACTGGATAGCCCCGGCTATGACGTGGTCAATTACCACCCAGCAAATGCACGCGCTGTTGTTGTTCGGCGTCTTTGTCGGCGGCACCACATTCGCAGCACAGTTCGCTCAACTCCAACGCAAGGCAACTACCGAAAAACTAGTTGCTCTAAACCAACAGCTGGAGATTCTAAACGCCTCCCTTCGACAAGAGCTCTGGCTCAACCGCCGAAGAACCGCCTCCGTTCTTCACGGGCCTGTTCAAGCAGCCCTTTTTGCCTCAGCTATGAAACTTTCTCAAGCTCAAAAGCCAACACCGGAGCTGGTTGCAGAAGTTGAGCAAGATATTTCTTTCGCCCTCGAAAAACTCAACAACCCCAGCAATCTTGACCGTGAGGATATCAAAGACTTGATGAACCAGATTGTTGAAATTTGGTCGGACGCCGCTGAAATAGCAATCAATATCCCACCTGCACTTGAAGCCGATATCAGTGTCCAACCATTGGCCAGCGAAGCTTTGATTGAGATATCGCGAGAATTTATGACCAACGCAATCAAGCATGGGAAAGCAAGCCAAGTTTTACTTACTGTCTCAAGACTTGACGAATTTCGAATTGCCATTGAAGTGGTAGATAACGGTCAAGGGCTTCCGCCAGGAGCTAAGCCAGGATTTGGCTCCAAGCTCCTTACTGAACTGAGCTTGACTTGGAACCAGTCTCGTCGAGGTGACCAAACTATTTCCTACGCCGAGATTGTTCTAAGCCAAGAGCACTAACAGCTCACTTAGCTCTGAATCGGTTGGTGGTTCAGCCCCGATTTTCTCGCAGGCCATGCTGGCTGCAATGCTGGAAACCCTAGCGATCGCAATTAGCTGATTGTCTGTAAGGGTGGCGAGTTTTTCAAAGGGAGATTGACCCAGAGACCCCAGTTTTTGCAGCTGAGCCAAGGTGTTGGCGCAGAAGGTATCTCCAGCACCCACGGTGTCTTGAACTTCAACTTTTCTAGATCCAACATCTAGCTTGGATTTATCTTTTCGGTAGATGCTCACCCCTTCGCCGCCGCGAGTGACGAAAACGATTTTGTCGGTATTGCCAATCCAGCTCCAGACAATCGAGTCAAGATTCGATCCTGGTTCAATGCCATAGAGCCAGTTGATGTCGTCATCGGAGGCTTTGATTATGTGGGAAAAGGAATTGACCCGCTCGACACGAGCGCGCTCGGACTCTTTTTCGAAACCCAGTGCAGGGCGAACATTAACGTCGTGGGACAAAGTAACAAAGTCTTGATCAAAAAATTCTTTAGCCCAGGCCTCAATGATGGCGTTGCCGGGAGGCATGGCCATTGTCAAACAGCCAAACTGCAATGCGGTTGTACCAATTTCCTCTAAGGCTTGTTGACTTGGAAGTTCAGCTTTCGTCCAGCCCCAATCAGCGGTGTTTTCAACGTAGAAAGAGTAGCTGGCGCCACCGGATTCGCCAATGGACGCAATAGCTACACTTGTGGGCTCATTGGCTGCAATTGCAAAATCCAGTCCTACATCGTTTTGTATCAATCGCTGGCGAATCTTCTGTCCGAAAGCATCTCCCGAGATCCGGGCTAAAAGTTGTTGCTTGACTCCGGCTCTAGCTAGGGCAATTGCTACGTTGGCATTGGCACCACCAACTACCGCCTGATATTTGCCAGCAGTTGATTTATCCTCGATAAGGTCAATCAGTGCCTCGCCAATAACAACAATCATGGGCCAAGTTTAGGTGAGACCCTTAGGCTAGAGATATGAACAATCGACTATCAAAGCTGGCAATTCTTACACCTCTAGTTGGTCTCGTCGGTGGTTGGAAGCTGTTTATGCTCGCCATCTATGCAGGCCTGTTTGTTTACCCCATCTATGACGCTCAGGGGATGTATCAAGGCGATGAGCAGATCATCCGACCTTCCACCTACCTTTTTCTAAGCGGCATTGTGGTCTTTGGCCTATCTGCACTATACGGTCAGCGCCTAGCTCTTCGAGCCCGCGAAATTGCGGGGACCGAAGACTCTTTAGCTAGGGCGGCTCACCGCTTCACAAACTTTGCCGTGATTATTGCCCTAGTTGGCGGAGCAATTTTTGCCATCGGTAACTTCCTAGGTGCCTTCAATACATACATCGACCGCGAAGAAAACTTGACGGTGCGCCTTTTCGATGTTTACGTACCAATCTTGCTTGCTACCGGACTTGTGGTTTTCATTCTGCTTCGAGCATTCGTGTTTAGAAAGCAAGTAGTAAAAGGTTCAAAAAAGACCGGCATGTCAGAGTCCGAAAAGGCCTTGGGACTTGGCTACGCGGTGCCAATTATCTTTACCGCAATCGCAATCATCTTTGGGCTTGTGGTTTATGACGTCACAAGAACGAACCTAGAAGTCTGGGTCTGGGTGATTATCCAAGTCATTATCGTAAGCGGTATCTTGCTTGGAACTAGATTCTCTACCAAAGCGAAAACTGCCAAGGCCGCAGCCCCTCGTGCTCGCCCGACTCTGGCAGCCGGAGCTGCCAATTTGAACTTTGTACTTTCTATTGTGTTTGGCGTGACGGTTTCGATTATGTCGTTTACATTTGGCGCAGCGGCTATCGAGACGCTACGGGTTTACCCACCATATGAAGAACCAGCGCCGGGTGAAGAGTTCACCGCGATTTGGAGTTGGACCGTAGCACCGATTTCGGTGAATTGGTTCATCGAACAGATGCTTCCAGCAATAGTGCTTTTGGTACTTGCTGCTGCCGGAACTTATCTTTCGATTACTGAGCGCAACAAGGTTTCGCTGGTTGCAAAAAAGCCAGCAGCTAAGCAGGCCACCAAAACTCCAGCCAAGAAGTCAGCTAATTCAAAAGCCAAGCCGAAGGCAAAATCCAAGCCGGTTAGTCGTCCAAGGGCTAAAAACTAATTGATTATTGAAGCCAAAGCCCTACTGTTTGATAACGACGGGGTGCTAGTTGACTCGCACCATAGCGTTGATCACTGCTGGGCTAAATGGGCAATCGAATACGGCATTGAGGGCTTTAGTATTTCCAATCACTATGGAACTCGTGCCCAAGATCTCGTTCTTTCTTTAGTAGGTCAAGAAAGATTCGAAGAAGCTAACGACCGGATTAATGCACTTGAGCAAGAATCTGCCCACGAGACGGTTCCATTGCCAGGAGCCGTTGAGCTGTTGATTTCTCTTCCCGCCGATCGCTGGACTATTTGCACCTCAGCCAATCCAAAGCTTGGTCTTGCAAGAATCCAAGCTGCTGGCCTACCGGTTCCAAAACAGCTCGTCACAGGCGGGGATGTTGAACATGGCAAACCTGCACCTGATCCATATTTGTTGGGAGCTAGCCGACTGGGGTTTGCCCCGGCGGATTGTGTGGTGTTTGAGGATGCTCAAGCAGGAGTGGTTTCCGCCAAAGCAGCCGGGGTTTCAATGGTTATTGGGGTATCGATTAGAGCCCTAGATACCGATGCTGAGATTGTTATTGAAGATCTCGAGGGAATCAGCTTTGATGGAGTCCAATTGGTAATACCAGAAGACAAAATACTAAGGAGATAGCAATGGCTGAAGTGACAATGTATGGAGCTGACTGGTGTGGCGATTGCCGCAGATCCAAGGCTCTTTTGAACGCCACCGGCGTTGAGTTTGAAATGAAAGACGTCGAGGAAAGCGCTGATTTCACCGAGGAAGCTCGTGCTATCTCTGGTCGAACCAACATCCCAGTAATCCAGTTTGCTGATGGCAAGTTCCTAGTTGAGCCCTCAGATGCTGAGCTACACGCGGAGCTAAAGCTCCGCGGGCTTGTTTCATAAGGGCAATAAAGCCTTTAGAAACTTTTCCTAGCTTTATTGGCACTTTCGCCCTAGGCTGGACAAGTTGGGAACATCCCAGCAGTAGTCGTTTGCAGTGCACTACAGGTGCATCAGTCTTTACCTCTTATTAGCCCTGGCAAGAACCAGATCAGCTAAAGGTCTAGCGCAGTTCGACTAGACCGCAACGACGAACATAAGTTATTGCATTTGCCTCTATTTTTGAGGCTTGCTTTGGCCGTGCTCGTTTACATAAAGAGGAATAAAGAAACTATGCCTAATTTCGGCAAAGCAAAACCGCGTCCAAAAACCGGCGCATCAAAATCTGCCCCTAAGCGCGCTTCGGGCTCAGGCTACGGATCAGCAACAGCAGCTCCTAAAAAGACCCACCGCAAAGGCGCTAACGAGCCTCGCGAGATGAGTGGTCGGAAGCCCGACCGCGGCAACAACTGGGAGCCAAAGGCACCTAGAACTGAATCAGGTCGCAAGCCTCGCCACACAGCCGATGACCGCGCAGCGCGCGGCACCAGAAGCTTCTTCGATGCTCCAAGATCTGATGACCGCGCTCCAAAGCGCGAGTGGTCAGATAAGCCTCGCACCGGAGGACCAACCTTCGACCGCCAGGAAAAAAAGAGCTGGTCAGATAGACCTGTCTATAACGATTCTCGCGGTTCCGATTCACGTGGTTCCGATTCAAGAGGCGAGCGGAAGCCAGCATCTCGATCTGACCGTCCGTGGGAATCTCGTGCACCTCGCACCGACAGACCTTCGTCTGACCGTTCCTACTCAGATAGAAACTCAGCGGACCGGGGCGCAAGAAGCTACGACCGCTCAGATCGCCCAGCGCGCTCAAACTCTGACCGTCCTTGGGAATCACGTGCACCTCGCACCGACAGGCCTTCTTCTGACAGACCTTACTCCGACAGATCATCAGGAACTAGAAGCTACGACCGCTCAGATCGCCCAGCACGATCAAGCTCTGACCGCCCTTGGGAATCACGCGCTCCAAGAACTGACCGCCCAGAGCGTTCAGGGGACTCTCGTGGTTTTGCACCTCGTTCAAACTCACGCGAGTATGACAGAGACCGAAACCCGTTCCGTGAAGACCGCGTTTCTAGAGATCGTTCAAGAGATGACAGCTTCGTTGGCGCTCGCG